>Ga0209456_10001337_pt1 | contig 12100 bp, 9 predicted proteins | sample COG_11_FD_184755 | JGI IMG/M metagenome (GOLD analysis project Ga0209456, IMG submission 184755) | Pelagic marine sediment microbial communities from the LTER site Helgoland, North Sea, for post-phytoplankton bloom and carbon turnover... | ecosystem: Environmental > Aquatic > Marine > Neritic...
CCATCGCCAGCGTGTCTGGTACATTCACGCCTTTAAAAACACCCTGCTGCCGGTCATCACCGTATTCGGCGTTCAGCTGGGAATTCTGTTTGCCTTTACGATTTTGACTGAAACCGTTTTTCAATGGCAGGGGATGGGATTTATGTTTCTGGAGGCGGTGGAACGTTCGGATACTTCCCTCCTGGTGGCCTATCTGGTCGTGGTGGGGCTAATTTTCGTGGTCGTCAACACCATCGTTGATATCATCTATGGGTTCGTCAACCCCATGGTACGAATTGCAGGAACCAAATGAAATCCTGGAATCGATTTAAAAATTCCTACTTATTGTACAGCTTTAAACGCGATCCCGTCGCTATTTTCAGTTTCTCGGTCCTATCAGTTCTGGTTATCATCAGCATCCTGGCACCGGTGGTAGCACCCTATAATACCTACGATATGGCAACGATTGATATCATGGATGCCGAAACCCCGCCTGCATGGATGGAGGGTGGCAGCGAAACCTTCATTTTCGGCACTGACATCCAGGGTCGGGATCTTCTGAGCACCATGATTTACGGCTTGAGAGTATCTCTTCTGATCGGCGTCGGAGCAGTTTTGTTCCAGGCAGTGGTGGGGATCCTGGTAGGCCTTCTATCCGGTTACCTGGGAGGCAAACTCGATGCTTTTTTGATGCGAATCGCCGATATTCAGTTTTCGATTCCCTATCTGATTGTTGCGATATTTACCAGCGCTATATTTAAACTGGCGTTTGGCGTCGGACGCTATGCCGAGCTGGCGGTACCGTTGCTGATCATTATTATCGGGATGTCGGAATGGCCCAAATATGCCCGGACCGTGCGCGCCTCAGTGCTGGGGGAGAAAAATAAGGAGTACGTGGAAGCGGCCCGGGTGATCGGCATCAGCCGCTGGCACATCATGTATCGTCATGTCTTGCCCAACACCCTGACGCCCGTCCTGGTTATTTCCACCATTCAGGTTGCCGAAGCGGTCATGAGTGAAGCCGCGCTGTCGTTTTTGGGACTCGGCATGCCGATTACCAAACCCTCGCTGGGAGCTCTCATCCGCGCCGGTTTCGAATATATTTTCAGTGGATCGTGGTGGATCACCTTATTTCCGGGAGTTCTGCTGGTCATTTTGATACTGGTAATCCTCCTTCTGGGGGACTGGCTGCGAGATGTCTTCAACCCCAAACTCTATAAAGGATAAACGGATCAGCATGCGTCACCTGCTTGAAGTTAAAGATCTGGAAGTTAAATTTGCTTTATGGTCAGGTGAATTAACCGCCATTGACGGTATCAGCTTCACCCTGGACAGAGGCGAACGCCTGGGCATCGTCGGCGAAAGCGGCGCCGGAAAGTCGGTGACCGGTTTTGCCATTATCAATCTGATCAGCAAGCCCGGCTATATTTCTACCGGGCAGGTCCTCTTTGAAGGTCAGGAATTAAATCGGCTGCCGGAAGAAGAGATGCGCACCATTCGCGGCAACCGCATCAGTATGATTTTCCAGGACCCCATGATGACCCTCAACCCGGTTCTGACGATCAGAACTCAGATGGTCGAAACCGTGCTGGCCCATGAAAATGTGAGCAAAGCAGAGGCCTTCGACATTGCGCTGGACAAATTAAAAAAGGTTCATATACCGTCCCCGGAAAAGCGGATTCACCAGTACCCCCATGAGTGTTCGGGCGGGATGCGGCAGCGGATCGTTGTTGCCATCGCGCTGTTGACAAATCCGGCTTTGATCATTGCCGACGAACCGACCACGGCGCTGGATGTGACCATCCAGGCGGAGATTATGGATTTGCTTTTAGAGCTGTGTGAATCCGAAAAAATGGGCCTGATTCTGATCACCCATGACCTGGGGGTCGTATCGCAGATCACCGAGAAAGTAATCGTCATGTATGCCGGCAAAATCGTGGAAAGCGGATCCACGCAGGCAGTGGTGCAGGATCCCAAACATCCCTATACTCAAGGGCTGATCAAAGCATTACCCGGCATTATTCCGCCGGGCTCGCGTTTAAACCAGATCCCCGGCATGATGCCGAATCTGACAGAAATACCAGCGGGCTGTGCGTTTCATCCGCGCTGTACGATCAGCGATACGATCTGCAGTGCTGAAGTGCCGGCCCTGATCAGCAAGCAGCAACAGGGTCGCATGGTCGCATGCCATATGATCAAATAAGCCATTATATTTTTTACGAAAGGCCGTACGAATTTTTAAAAATGGAATCCAATAACAGTCTGTTAACCGTAAAAAACCTTGTCAAACACTTTGATATTTCCGGTGGTTTGCTCGACCAGTTGGCATTGGAGAACGGAAGAGTGGTCCGCAAAAAAACCACCGTAAAGGCGGTTAATGCGGTCAGCTTTAAGATTATGCCGCAGGAAACATTGGGGGTGGTGGGGGAAAGCGGTTGCGGAAAATCAACCCTGGCCAGAGCTGTTCTGGGATTGTATCCGCCCAATAGCGGTGAAATACTTTATCAAAATCAACGGATCGATAATTTGCGCCCCCAGCAGATGCTGCCCTTTCGCAAAAAAATGCAGATGATATTTCAGGATCCGTATGCATCTTTAAATCCTCGCATGACGGTCAATAAGATTCTGGCGGAACCGGTCTATTTTCATAATAAATCCATCAGCACACGGGCAGCCAAAGAAAAGGTGGCCGAAGTGATGCGCCAGGTGGGCGTGGATCCGGCCTGGGCCGGACGCTATCCGCATGAATTTTCCGGTGGCCAGCGACAGCGCATCAGCATTGCCCGCGCCCTGATGGTCGACCCCGAATTTATTGTTGCCGATGAACCGGTTTCGGCCCTGGATGTTTCCATTCAGGCCCAGATTCTAAACCTGTTGATGGAGGCCCAGGAGAATCGGGGACTGACCTATATGTTCATCACCCATGACCTTTCGGTGGTCAAGCACATCAGCTCGCGCGTGGCGGTCATGTACCTGGGCACCATCTGTGAATTAGCACCGACCCAAAGGCTATACGAACAACCGACACATCCCTACACCCGGGCCCTGCTGAGCGCCATTCCGGAACTGGGTATTCAAAAACCCAAACACCTGAAACTTAAAGGCGAGGTCCCGACACCCATCAATCTGCCCTCGGGCTGTGTCTTCCACGGCCGCTGCATCTATGCCAACGAACGCTGTATTGAGGAAATTCCCCGGTTGATCAAGCAGGATCCCGGCGCTTATGTGGCCTGTCACGGCGCCGAAGAAAAGAGAATATAGATAGCGGTATAGTTATGTATAAATATCGACAACTTGTGCGGTTTATCTTTTGACATTCACTTCAGGTCTTGATAGATCTAATTGACCCTTGTTTAGCAAGCCATTATTTGTTAGAACCTATCTCAAAAATGCATCTAACGCCCAATGGCTGTGTTACAACCCGATTCGAAATACTCGAATACTAACGTCGTGTATACTCCGTTTTCGAATCGGTTTGCGTCTTGCCCTTGAACGTGATCTACTATTTTTAAGATAGGTTATAGACGCATGTTAACCAACCAAATGAAAGGGGGACACATGTTCAAAAAAATCATCTTATTATTTACATTAGCAGTCTTTTTGTGCGCCGGTATTGCACTGGCGGCACCCAAATCCGGGGGCACATTGATATGGGGTCGCGGTGGCGACAGCGTCGGACTGGATCCGGCCTATGAAACCGACGGCAACTCGTTTCAGGTGTGTGACAACATATACGAAGCGCTGGTTGCCTACAGGGATGAATCCACTGACCTGGAACCCGGCCTGGCCGAATCCTGGCAGATCACGCCGGATGGCAAAACTTACACATTCAAGCTGCGCCAGGGCGTCAAATTCCACGACGGCACGCCTTTCAATGCCGATGCGGTGGTCTTTTCCATCGGCCGCATGATGAAAGAGCGCAATGTCAAATTTCACGGCAAAGCCTGGGATATCCCGGCCCAGGAGCGTTCGCCTGAGTACTGGGTTTCCATGGAAATGGATGATACCATCGGCTCTATCGAAGCCACCGGTGAGTACGAAGTGGTTTTCAAACTCAAAAGAGTCGAAGCGCCGTTTCTGGCCAACATGGGCATGGACTTTGCCGACATCATCAGCCCGACGGCCTTCATGAAAAACCCCAAGGAGTTTCTGCGCAATCCGGTGGGGACCGGTCCGTTTACATTTGTCAAATGGGTCAAGGACGATCAGATTATCCTGGCCAAAAACAATGACTACTGGGACAAAGCCGCCGGACCTTACCTGGATAAAGTCGTCTTTCGCTCGATTCCGGAAAATTCAGTGCGCTTTCTGGAACTGAAAGCCGGTAGCATCCATGCCTGCCAGTTTCCCAACCCGGCTGATATTGAACTCGCTCGCAAGGATCCAAATATCAAACTCGTTTCCCAGCCGGGCATGAACATCGGCTACCTGTCTTTCAACCACACCAAGGAACCCTGGAAGAGCAACCTGCATCTGCGCAAGGCCATCGCCCATGCCATCAACCGCAAAGCCATTGTGGACAACCTCTATCAGGGGATGGGACAGGTTGCCAAAAACCCGATTCCGCCCACCATGTGGGGCTACAACAAGCAAGTGCCGGGTTATAAATACGATGTAGAAATGGCCAAGGCGGAGCTGGCCAAAGCCGGATTTCCGGAAGGCAAGGGATTGCCGGAAATTACCCTGTGGTCCATGCCGGTTCCCAGACCCTATAATCCGGATGGACTAAAAATCGGGGTAGCCATGGCGGCCGACCTCTCCAAAATCGGTATCAACGCCCGGGTGGTCAGCTTCGAATGGGGAACCTATCTGAAGCGGCAGCGTGAGCAGCCGGAGGATATGGATCTCTTTCAGCTGGGCTGGACCGGCGATAACGGTGACCCGGACAATTTCCTGGCGGTTCTCTTCGACGGTCTGGCATCGTCTTCGGTCCGAACCCAGTGGCACAACGAACAATACCACAAGTTGATCCTGCAGGGAAAACAGACTGTCGATCAAAACAAGCGCGCCGAGATCTACGAAACTGCCCTGAAGCTCATCTATGACGAAGTGCCGGTAATCAGTATAGCGCACTCCACCGTCATCACACCGGTTAGAAATCAAGTGATGGACTTCAAGCAACATCCAACGAACTCACAACGGTTTAAAAATGTCTGGATGAAGTAGAAAATAGTATTGCTTCACGTTCTGAAAAAAAGGGAAAGAGGCCAGGCCTCTTTCCCTTTTTTGTTTACACCCGGTTCGTTATAAGATAGGAATTTAGGACTTAGCGAATAAAATATAAATCCGTGTCACATCTAACAATAAATAAATCGTACATTATTTATTTGGTCGGATTCTTTATTAAAAATATCACCACTCACCAAAACTATTAAACCCCAAATCACAAAACACAAATATCAAATGGTTCGACAAGCTCACCACCCTGAGCCAGGTCGAAGGGCAAATCACAATGACCGAAATTCAAAATATCAAAACTGTTCTGGTTATTGAAAAATTGAGATTTGAGATTTATTTGTGATTTGGTGCTTGGGACTTGGAACTTTTTTATTAGGTTATTTGAAATGTAATCGACTTTATTTTTTAAAAAACCGTCGTTCGAGCACATCATGCTGGCTTACATTATCCGAAGAATTTTTGTATTAATCCCCACCCTGCTGGGCGTATCCATTCTGGTGTTTCTGATGCTGCACCTGACACCGGGGGATCCCGCCGAGCTGCTGATGGGCGAACGGGCTTCAGAAAAGGCATTGCAGGAAATACGGGAGCATCTGGGACTCAATAAACCGCTGTATGAGCAATACGGGCTGTTCCTCAAACAGTTGATGCAGGGCGACCTCGGAGAAACCATCTGGACGCGCCAAAAAGTCTGGATCGAGGTCAAACAGCGCTTTCCGGCCACCATCGAGCTATCCATAGTGGCCTTATTCATCAGTTGTTTTGCCGGTATGATCCTCGGCATTATTTCAGCCACCAAACAATACTCCATTTTCGATTACCTGAGCATGCTCGGAGCGCTGGTGGGCGTCAGTATGCCTATTTTCTGGCTGGGGTTGGTATTTATGCTCATATTTGCCCTCAATCTGGGATGGCTGCCCATGTCGAGCAGATTGAGCGTGGGTATCGATCTTGAAGTCATCACCAACTTCTATATCCTGGATGCGCTGCTGACCCGCAACTGGGCGGCCCTGCGGGATGCGCTCTGGCATATTATCATGCCGGCGGTTACCCTGAGCACCATTCCAACGGCGATCGTCGCCCGCATGACCCGCTCTTCGATGCTGGAGGTGCTGCGTCAGGATTATATCAAAACCGCTAAAGCCAAGGGCCTTTCACAGTTTGTGGTCATTTTCAAGCACGCCCTGCGCAATGCGCTGATACCGGTGGTCACCACCATCGGTCTTCAATTCGGGGTGCTTTTAGGCGGTGCGATTCTGACGGAAACCATCTTTGCCTGGCCCGGCGTGGGCAAGTGGATGTATGACGCCGTGATGCAGCGGGACTATATGGTCATCCGCAGCGGCACCCTGTTCATTGCCACGATCTTTGTTTTGATTAATCTTTGCGTGGATGTCCTGTATGCCGTTATTAATCCGCGCATCAGTGTAAAATAGATTAGAAGTAATTTTAAAACCCCATCTAATGTCCGATAGCTGCGTTGTCCTGCAAATTGAAATACTCACGTACTGACGTGTACGCTCCGTTTTCAATTCACAGGACGCTTGTTGAACACATTATCGTATAAAATCAAGACGTGAAATCCCGCTTATAGGTAGCGGGGCTCTCAAACATGATCTGAGATTTTAAAACCACTTCTATAAATTAAAATTTATTATTTCGAGTTAAGCCATTAAGTGGCAATCTTCAAAATATAGAAAATTAGCAATAAAAAACGAACGGTTAAAGATTCAGCACCTATTTTAAATGGCCAAGGACAAACCGAAAAAAAATCCGGAAGACCGGCACCCGTTCTTTGACCAGATCAGCCAGCTGTGGCGCAACAAAACCGCCGTGCTGGGACTGGTGATCATAACGATTTTTATCCTGAGCGCCATCTTCGCACCTTATTTAAGCCAGCACGATCCGAATGAAACATCCCTTTACGATCAGCTTAAACCGCCGGTATGGCATGCGACCGGCACCTGGAAAAATATCCTGGGCACCGACGACCTGGGCCGGGACATCCTCACGCGACTGATCTACGGTGCACGGGTTTCATTACTCGTAGCGGTCATCAGTGTCGGTCTGGCATTTGTCTGCGGCACTCTGCTGGGCTGTATTGCCGGGTATTACAAAGGGTTCAGAGAAAGCATCATCATGCGCTGCATGGATATTATTCTGGCCTTTCCCTATATCCTGTTGGCGATCGTGGTGGTCGCCTACCTGGGACCCAGCCTGCAAAACGCCATGATTGCCATCGCCATCACCTATGTGCCGCGTTTTGCGCGCATTGTGCGCGGCAGTGTGCTCGAGGAATGTGAAAAGGACTATGTCAGTGCCGCCCGCGCCATCGGTGCACGTGATTTTCGTATTATTTTTATTGCTATTTTACCCAACTGTCTCGGCCCGCTGATCGTCCAGACGACCCTGGGGTTTGCCTCGGCCATTCTGGATATGGCCGCTTTGAGCTTTCTGGGATTGGGGGCCCAGCCGCCCACACCGGAATGGGGCGCCATGATTGCCAAAAGCCGGGCGCTGATTTTGCGGGCCTCCTGGGTTATGACCTTTCCGGGTCTGGCCATTCTTTTTGCGGTCTTAGGCTTTAACCTTCTGGGCGACGGATTAAGAGATGCCTTAGATCCGAGATTAAGGGATTGATGACAGTGGTTATGGACAAACAATACCTGTTGGAAATCAAAAACCTGCGAACCTATTTTTACGTTCGCGGCTGGGTGGCCAAGGCCGTTGACAATGTCAGTCTGGCGATCAAGCCCGGTGAGACCCTGGGCCTGGTCGGCGAGTCCGGCTGCGGCAAAAGTGTCACAGCCCATTCCATTATTCGCCTGATACCGGATCCACCCGGCAAAATAGAGGGCGGCGATATCTTTTTCGATGGTCAGGATTTACTGAAATTCTCCAAAGCGCAGATGCGTAAAATTCGGGGCAACCGCATTTCAATGATTTTCCAGGAGCCGATGACATCGCTCAATCCGGTCTTTTCGGTGGGCGACCAGGTGGGAGAAGTCATCCGGCTGCATCAAAAATTATCCCGCGGTGCTACCCGCGAACGGGTGATTGATATGTTTCAACTTGTCGGCATACCGGCGGCCGAAAAACGCCTGGCAGACTACCCGCATCAGATGAGCGGCGGCATGCGACAGCGCGTGATGATTGCCATGGCGCTGGCCTGCAGCCCCAAATTGATGATCGCCGATGAGCCCACCACGGCGCTGGATGTCACCATTCAGGCCCAGATTCTGGATTTAATGAACAAGCTCAAAGATGAAACCGGGGCTGCCATCCTTTTTATCACCCACGATCTGGGCGTCATTGCCGAGATGGCCCAGAATGTGGCCGTGATGTATGCCGGCAAGGTCATGGAATACACGGACGTGAAAACGATTTACGCCAATCCGAAAAATCCATATACCATCGGTTTGCTGCAATCCATCCCGGTGCTGGGCCGAGACAGTAAAGAAGACCGGCTCAAGACCATCTCAGGTGTTGTTCCTTCTTTACTTAATTTGCCGGCCGGCTGCCTCTACAACGATCGTTGCCCGGATGTATTTAGTGACTGTCATCACGTGGAACCCGAGATGTATCAATGCGCTCAAAATCATTACGTCAGGTGTTTAAAATATGCCTAACATCCTGCTAGACGCCCGGAATATTGTGAAACACTTCCCCATCAAAGGCGGGGTCTTTCTCAAGGAAATCGCCTCGGTCAAGGCGGTTGACGGGGTGAGCCTGACCATTGATAAGGGCGAAACCGTGGGGCTGGTGGGTGAGTCCGGCTGCGGTAAGACAACATTCGGCAGAGCGATTCTGCGTCTGGAGGAGCCCACTTCCGGTGACATCCATTTTGAAGGTGAAAGCATTCTCGGCTACGATAAGAACAAGATGCAGGCATTACGCGAAAAGATGCAGATCATCTTTCAGGATCCGTTCTCATCCCTCAACCCCCGTAAGACTGTATCGCATATTATCGGTGAACCCTTAGTGGTTCACGGGGTCAAAAGCAGAAAAAAAAGAGAAGAAAGGGTGCTCGAATTACTGCGGGTGGTGGGACTGCGCAAAGAGCACATGCGTCGTTATCCCCACCAATTCTCCGGCGGTCAGCGGCAAAGAATCGGTGTCGCCAGAGCGCTGGCCCTAAACCCCAAACTGATCGTCTGTGATGAGGCCGTTTCCGCGCTGGATGTTTCCATCCAGGCTCAGGTGATTAATCTGCTCAAGGACCTGCAGGATGAGTTCAGGCTGACCTATCTGTTTATATCCCATGATTTGAGCGTGGTGGAGCATGTCAGTGATCGCGTGGCGGTCATGTACCTGGGCAAAATCGTTGAGTTTGCGCCCAGCCAAGCCCTCTACAAGACACCGCTTCATCCGTATACCCAGGCACTCTTATCGGCGGTTCCCGTTCCGGATCCCGCTTTAAAAAGTAGCGAACGGATCATTTTAAAAGGCGACGTCCCCAGCCCCATCGATCCCCCGCCGGGTTGCAGCTTTCACCCGCGCTGTTTGTTTGCCAGAGATATTTGCAGCATAAGAGAACCGGAATTCAGGGAAATTCGAGATCAACATTTCGTGTCCTGTTTCTTTGCCGGTCAGCTTAGTTTAGACAAATAAACGCCCTTCTTTGAACACAGCGTTGACGGCTTATCAATTATTTGAGAGGTCGGGGAGTTTTTCTGCCCAGCCCTTGTCAATTGCGGAATGAACTATCAGCAGCGCAATCGTGCACTGTCTGAATGCATTAGGGCGCGTTGCGAAAGAACAGCCTGCAATCTCAAAGCGGCTGATTGGCACAATGCTGAATTTGCATTTAACCCAATATTTTATATATAATTTCTGTTCTTTCGCTACGCTCCTTTATGCATGAGTTTGCATCCCGCCCGGGCGGGACTGATATTTCATTCCGCGATTGATTTAAGAAAAACTCCCCGACCCATCAATTCTTTATTTTCAGCAGATTCAAGCTACCTAAAAAACCCGCATCCACATCCGTCGATTTCACCACCCGGGAAGGCACCACAACATAACAGTCCTGCGGCGCGATATGCTCCCCATGGTCATCTTTAGCGAACACCTGCCTTTTGACCAATTTTGTTCCGGTGGCAACATCGGCGATAAGGAATCTAAAATTGGGGCCGGGTTTTATGGCGCCGATGCTTTCATACTGCTCGATGGTCGAACTGTCTTTTTGGGAAGCTTCAGCTGAAGCAGGCAACACTTGATAATGCGCCAGCAGGGCCTGCATGTGATCCTTCGCTGTATCGATACAGTCTTCGGACAAGTGGTTGCCGCATTCGACGATTAACCCACAGAATTGACGCCGGCCGGCTGTGGAAATCAACGCACCCGGCATATGCGTTGGATGGTAGGCAAAATGCAAAGCGATCTGGCTGATGCCGAGTGTCAATTCCAGGCTGCGGGGGTTGTCTTTTTCATAAACACAGATTTTAAAATCACCGATGCTGACCGAATGCAGATCCAGCAGCGCTGCAATATGATTGTGCTTCTCCAGGTATTGGATAATGTCTGCAGCCCGCCGGCCTTCAATGGTCGTGCTATCCGGTTCGTGGAAGCTGCGGTTCAGATCCCAGTCGACGTAGCGCCGGTCTTTTTGGAAAGCTGGCGGGTTGCCCAGCAGCAGGCTGACCTTACCGTTCTGCAATTTAAGATCACCGTTTTGCACCTGCCGATGAAAGGCAACCATGGCCTTGACACCGGCCGGCTCATTGCCATGCGTACCGCCGACGACGACCACATGTGCCCCTTCCCGGTTTGAGGCCATTTCAATACAGTATGGCAGCTGGCAATTCGTTTGTTTTCGGAAATACGCTAAATATTTTTCTCTTGATTCTTTAGTATGCATGTCGACAGATCCGGTTTAGATAGGGCAGAAGAAAAATAGCCATGATTCAATTGATGGCACCCCACAATGACCAAAAAGCTTTTATGCGCCATAAGATGCCAAAAGTGCTGTCAGAAATTTCCATAGTTTTGCGATAGAGGGAATATAAAGAGCTTCATTTGCTGTGTGTGTATTTTCAATTATGGGGCCAATGGCGATTATATCCATAGCCGGAATTTTGGCGGCAATTACGCTGCATTCCAAACCACCGTGGGCTACCTGAATTTTTGGGTTCTTCCTGAATACTTTATAATATATCCTTTTACTGCGTCGCAGCAAGGCTGAAGCCTTGTTTGGCTCCCAGGCAGGCCAGTTACCGACAACTTTTGCAACAACGCCCACACTTTTCGCCTCAGATTGGAACCGGGAATGCAATCTCTTTATTTTTTTCATATCGGCGCTGCGTTCCATGCTGATAACGGTAAATGTGTTTTTCTCGAAATAGGCTAAACCGATATTGTTGGACGTTTCAACATTACCGTCAAACTCGGAGGACATGACGGCGACACCATCAGGAAGCACTTTTAGCAGCTTAATGATTTGTTGCGTATCTTTTCCGGCAATGGCCTTTGACACTCTTTTGTCATCAGCAGCTGTCAGGGTAATTGACACTTCCGATTCGGTCGAGGCATATTTACGCTGGATGTTTTGCCGGTAGGAAACAACAATTTTTTCAAACCTGTCAATTGCTTGGGAATCAAAAGCCAAAGATGCCGATGCATTTTGCGGGATCGCATTGGTTCTTGACCCACCTTTAAGGGCCACCAGTCTGATCCGGGAAGCCTGATTCAACCCTTCCATCAATTCAGCCATTATTTTTATAGCGTTGCCTCGTCCTTTATGGATGTCAAGGCCAGAATGCCCGCCAGACAAACCGGAGACCTGCAAACGAAACAAATTAAATTCCGGCGGCAGCTGGCTTGTCGCTGTCGGCAAGGTGACCCGCGTTACCGTTCCGCCGGCTGAGCCGATGGTCAAAACGCCCTCGCCTTCAGAATCCACATTGATGAGAATTTTAGCACTGATGAATTCAGGGTTTAATTC
>Ga0209456_10001338_pt1 | contig 12085 bp, 12 predicted proteins | sample COG_11_FD_184755 | JGI IMG/M metagenome (GOLD analysis project Ga0209456, IMG submission 184755) | Pelagic marine sediment microbial communities from the LTER site Helgoland, North Sea, for post-phytoplankton bloom and carbon turnover... | ecosystem: Environmental > Aquatic > Marine > Neritic...
TTATTCCTCTGCCAGATGTTCGGCAATGGTTTCTGTCAGGCTGAGTAGCGGCAGTTCCATGTGGTATTCCTCCAGCCCTTCCTCCAGATGGATACGGCAGTTGGAGCAGGCCGACACCACGGCATCGACATTGATGGCGTCGAGCTGGGCCTTCTTGCGGGCAAAGGCCTTGAGGCGCAGATCGTCGGCACGCTCGTTACTGCTGACACCGCCACCGGCGCCACAGCACCAGTTCATCTTCCCGGTCTCGGGCATTTCGACGAAGTTGTCAGCCACCATGTTGAGCAGGTTGCGCGGCTGATCGATAACACCACCGCGCCGGGATATCTGGCAGGGGTCGTGGTAGGTCAGTTTCTGGGCTTCCTTGTCTTTCATTTTGAGGCGTCCCTGGCTACGCAATTCATCGAGCACCTCAAGTATGTGTTGCACCTTGAAGTTGAACGGCTTGCCGACCAGATTCGGGCCGTCCCAACGGATGGCCATGTAGGCATGCCCACACTCGGGACTGATGACGGCCTTGACCTTCAATGCTTCCGCGGCATCGACAATACGCTGCACCAGTTCAGCGGCAATATCGGAAACGCCGATCTGTATGCCGCTGTTGGTGGCTTCGAAGGCTTCGGAGGAGAGCGTCCAGGTGACATTGGCTTGCCTGAAAATGCGTGCCAGAGAGCCGATGTATTCGGGGAAGTTCATGATCTCCATTGAGGACAGCAGGCACAGGTACTCTGCGCCTTCGACATCCACCGGCACCTTCACACCGAAGTCTTTTTCCGTGTGGCGAATCTGCGCCTGCAGGGCGGGCAGTTTGACGCCCATGGGGCTGCCGATGGTCACGGCACGCCTGGTGGCCCCGATCAGACCTTTCGGCGCGTGGCCGGCGGCGGCCATACCCTCGCGCATGTTACGAATCATATAGGTGATATCGTTACCGACCGGACAGACCATGGAGCAGCGTCCGCACAGCGTACAGCTGTCATAGACCAGCGATTCCCAATCGGCGAGATCCTGGTCTGTGAGGGGTCTGGAAAGACCCACTGCCCTGCCGAGTTTGCCCCAGAAGGTGTATTCCTGCTTCCAGACCTTACGCAATGGTTCAAGTTTGTGAATGGGTGTGTACTTCGGATCCCGTGTTTCGGTAAAGAACAGGCAGGCCTCTGCACACATGCCGCAATGAACGCAACTGCTGAAAAAGGCCGCGATGGGCGCATCGATCACTTCCTTGAGTGCGTTATAACCGCGTTGAAAAGATGCGCCGCTCATGATTGCACTCCTTTGTAGCCGGCGATAGCGCCGTTGTACCAGCGCGCCATCCACAGGGTAAAGGCGTGTGACAGCTTGGTGAACGGAAACAGTATCATGAGTATTTCAACGCTGAGAATGTGCAGGGCGATCAGCATGGCCCCTGATAAACCAATACGGTGAAACGCCAGGTAGCCGGTGAGCAAGGGCAGGAAGGTCACAAACCAAACCAGGTAATCGTTGAATTCCGACAGCAGCCGCATCACCGGATCCTTGATGCGGTGGACCAGTACCGCCAGCAGGGCAATCATGGTTACCACGTTGGTGGCATCGATTATGTTAGAGGGCAGGCCCGGCCAGCTCAGCCCCGAGACCGCTTCAAACACCAGGATGTGGGGCACGAAGAGGAAAATGACAATGAACAGTCCGATGTGGAAAATGTAACCTGAAACGATAGTGAATCCGGAGCGCTCAAAGCTTCCCGCATCGGGGACAGATCGCCTGAACAGGGTGCGGAAACCGCCCGCAGCGGCAGAACCGCGCGCTTCGGCCAGGTCGGCCTTTCGTCCCAACAGGAAGATTTCCAGAAAACGGATCACCAGGCCCGCACACATGATAAAAGTGGCAATGCTAAAGGCGGGACCACGCACCCACAGCAGAAATTCAGTCTCTGTCATGTTCAGGACTCCTGATCAAGATCGTCAATGGTGACACGCTCGTGATCCTTCACCGCGGATTGTTTGCGTGCACGTAATGAGGCGCCTAAGGCTGCCCCGGCAATCAAGCCGGCGGCCCCTGCGTAAACGGCCGTCTTGCCGATGGCTTCGGTCGGTATAGAGAGGGCCTTGTAGAAACTGCCTGCATCCCAGAAATCGGGTTCCGAGCATCCCAGGCAGGGATGACCGGCTTCAATCGGGAAACTTGTGCCGTCATTCCACTTGGTCGTTGCACAGGCGTTGTAAGTGGTGGGGCCTTTGCAGCCAAGCTTGAACAGACACCAGCCTTTTTTGGCACCTTCATCGTCGAAGCTGTCGGCGAACAGACCCTTGTCATAGAACGGGCGCCGGTAGCAACGATCGTGAATACTTTTGCCATAGAAGGCGGCGGGTCGCCCCAGGTGATCCAGCTCCGGCAGGCCGAATGTCAGGAACTGTACCAGTACACCGGTGATGACGGCGGGTATCGGCGGGCAACCCGGGACATTGACAATGGGTTTGTCCTTGACCAGATCGGACACCGATACAGCCCCCGTGGGGTTGGGATCGGCCTTGGGGATGCCGCCGAATGCTGCGCAGCTGCCGACCGCAACAATGGCTGCAGCACCGGCTGCCACCTCCAGCAACATATCCTTGTTGCTGATACCGGCGATGGTGGAATAACCGTTATTTTCGCCGGGGATCGAGCCATCAACGACCAGAATGTAATTGCCGTGGTTTTCCTGCATGGCCTCTTCGCGGGCGTGCTCCGCGGCCGAACCCGACGCCGCCTGCAGGGTATGGTGATAATCCAGCGAAATCGTGTCGAATATCAGGTCTTCGATAGTTGCCGAATTGCTGCGGGTGATAGATTCCGTGCAGCCGGTGCATTCCTGGAAAGACAGCCAGATTACCGAAGGCCGTCGCAGCTTATCCAGCGTCGACGCAATGACGGGGATCATGGCGGGGGGTAACGCCATCATGGACGCAGTTGTGGCACAAAATTTAAGGAAACTGCGCCGGGAGATGCCGCGTTCCCGGAGTGTCTCGCCCAGGGTTTTGTCTTTGCTCATGCCGTTGTCTCCACGTTCGAGAGCTGATCCTCGAGGCGCTCCAGTCCTGCCCGGATATCATCAGCCTGTGATTTCAGGATGCCGGGGACTTCGCAGACCTCGATGAACCTGCCTGTGATGCTCTCGTTTTCGTTGTAGTGTGTGATCAGCCAGGCACCGGGATAGCGGGTTTCGATGATATCGCTGGGTCCCAGAATCGAGAGTCTGGCGTTTACCTCGCCTGCACCGAGTTGTTCGATCAGCCTGTCCTCTTCGCCGGGTGCAAGCGGGATGCTGCGTAAATCAATGACGTGCTCTTCTCCCTGTTCAAGCCAGCGTGTCAGGGCATGGCGGATTTCGTGCAGCAGCGGTATCAGGTTGCCGGTCGGCGGAGCACAGGGGGGGGAAGCCGCAAAGTCGGAGGCGGGCATCCCGTCGGCAGTCATTATTCGACCACCTCGCCACAGTGTTCCGCAGCCCATACCATCAGTGGACAGTTGGCGTGACGGACGATATCCGCGGTAACCGATTCTTCAAGCCGATGCCTCCGTTCGGGCCTGGTATGCGTTGCCATTACCACCAGATCGATACCCATGGTATCGATTTTATCCAGAATAGCCCGTATCGAATGCCGATAGGAGGTCGAGTCGACTTTGACTGTCAGGCCGGCATTGGCCAGCTTGACGCTCTGTTCTTCCATCAGGGTGCGGATGCGGGTAAGTTCCGCGCCCGTTGCGCCCTCCGCGGTTTCTGTGTCGTCCGGTGAATCGTGGAATAACACCACCTCGGCGTCGTGTGCCTTGGCGAATGTCTGTACGCAGGGCAGGATTGCAGCAGACTCTACGCTTCCATCCAGCGGCACCAGCAGCCGCTGGAACAGTTTTTCGGAGCGCCGGTCCTGCGGCTCGTGTCGCTGGCTATGCAGCACGAACACCGGGCAGATGGAGTCGCGCAACACACCCTCGGTAACGCTGCCTTCGCGGATTCTTTCCAGGCCGGAGCGGCCGTGGGTAGACATCACAATCAGTGATGCCGGAAGCGCCCTGGCCGTTGCTGTGATGGCGGTGACGGGATTGCCGTGGCGTACCACGCTGTCGACCTGCCAGCCTTTGGCGCTCAAAAGATCCGCCAGTGGCTTCAGGCACGGGTGCATTTCTGCTTCTTCGGAAGTGCCAGTGGCGGCCTCTGGCAGCACGTGAAGCAGCGTTACACTGGCTGACGGCCGGGACGAGGCGATACTGTGCGTGTAGTACAATACTTCGTGGGCCGATTCGGAGCCGTCGAGCGGGATCAGTATTTTTGTCGACATGCGGTGCTCCTCCTTAGTGCTATGTCTGTGCTGGTGTGAAAAGCCATGGTGCATGTCACTGGCCGTCTTCTCACGACCAGTCCATGGCAGGGTGAATTCCGTGTGGGTAGTGCTTCAGGCATTACCCGTCAGCGGGTGTGGATATGGAAACCCGATCGAGATGATTTCGATCTTGCACCTGTTGCTCTCCGCCGACAGTTATTTCGTTGTATCTGTTGATGTTGGAGCTGAAACAACATTAGTTGAACCTTAAGTATCGTCCAATGCCTGCCACTTGTAAAGCAGGCCAATGACCTGGTTGGCTGCTTCAGGTATGGCCCGGGATACGGCATCGCTGGGCGCTTCACCCCAGCCGACTTCAGCCGGTTGAATACCCAGTAAAGCGCGATTCCGGGGCAAACGGTCCTGTAGACGTGCGATAGTCATCAAATCGACCAGTCCAACCTCATGAACACTGCGTTTCCCATGGCCCACAAAATGATCCATTTCAGCACCGACGAGTAACTTTATCGTTCCCGGCGCTTCATTAATTTGAGCTGCGTCAAGGACTATCAGGTTTTCACAATCTTCAATGTCCGGCGCCAGCGTAAAACTCAAAGTCCCGCCGTCGAGGTAGCTGACACCCGGCAGTTCAGCGTGGTGCTCACGCAGATAGTCGAGTAAATGGATCCCCAGGCCCTCGTCTGTGAGTAAAGTATTACCGATTCCCAGTATAAGCGTTTGTTGCATAAACCTGTGACTGTACGGTTTGCGCCGAAAAGCGTAAGCTAGTACCCGGTCAATATCAGTTTGAAGGAATACCGGGGGCCGCATGATTGTCGGGCATACTAACAGTATGTGGCAGGCCCTGGGAGAGAAAATATGTGTCTTGGCATTCCGATGCAAATCCAGGAAATCAACGGTTATACGGCTCGCTGTGAAGCGAAAGGTGTGGAACGCGACGTCAGTCTGTTCATGCTTCAGGATGAAACGCTGCAAGCCGGTGATCATGTTGTCGTTCATGTCGGTTATGCCATCCAGAAAGTCACACCCCAGGAAGCACGCACAGCGTGGGAGCTTTACGATCAGATGCTGGCCGGGAGTGAATAGTTGATATGCACGAATTATCGATCTGTCAGGCATTGATCGATCAGGTGGAGGCACTGGCGCACGAGCAGCGGGCCAGGCGCGTGCTTTCACTGGTGGTCGGTGTTGGTCCGCTATCGGGTGTGGAGGCCCGCTTGCTCCAACAGGCCTATCCTGTCGCTGCGGCAGGCACCCTGGCGGAAGGCTCCGAGCTGGATATTGAAGATCGCCCGATACGTGTACATTGCAGAACGTGTGGTGAGGACTCTGATGCGACTGCCAATCGCCTGCTTTGTGCTTTTTGCGGAGACTGGCATACCGATTTAGTCAGCGGTGACGAACTGGTTCTCACCCGCGTCGAATTCGTAAGGGAGCAAGCGTATGTGTGATACCTGTGGCTGTAACGTAACGCACGGCAATCAACACCTGATTGCACCAGGCGGCAAGCTGCACCGAACCGAGCGGGGGGGCGAAGCGCTCAGCGTGCTGAAAAATCTGCTGTCCGAAAACGACCATATGGCAGCACACAACCGTGAGCATATTGATCGGCACAGTGTATTCACAGTCAATCTGATGTCGTCTCCCGGCGCCGGCAAGACATCACTGCTTGAGGGCAGCGTGGATGCACTGAGTGACCGCTACAGAATAGCCGTTATCGAGGGAGACCTGGAAACCGAAAACGACGCAAAGCGCATCCGTTCACGGGGCGTGGAGGCCGTGCAGATCACCACCGGCAGCGCCTGCCACCTGGATGCACACATGGTGCACGACGCCCTGCATCAATTGAAACTGGACGATATCGATATTCTTTTTATCGAGAATGTCGGCAACCTGGTGTGCCCCGCCAGTTTCGATCTCGGCCAGCACCGCAACGTGACGCTGTTGTCTGTGCCGGAAGGCGATGATAAACCTTCCAAGTATCCGGTTATGTTCCGTGCGGCCGATATGGTGGCGTTGACCAAGGTGGATCTTTTACCCGTTCTCGATGACTTCAGCACGCAACGTGCCTGTGACAACCTGCGTGCCCTGGCCAATGCGGCGCCGGTCCTCGAACTCAGCGTTAAACGAAAGGACACTATGGAGTCGTGGTTCGACTGGCTGGATCAGGAGGTGGAACACTATCGTCAACATTGTTCGCGCGGCGAGACCCTAAGGCCGAGAATACAGCCGGATGGTGCCCGGCTTCACGCACCGGCGACCTGAGAGTGCCGATATGTCCCGTACTGCCAAACAATGGCTGGATGAGATTCGCGCATTAGAGCTGCCGGATCGGGTCAGGATTATGAATGTCTGTGGTGGGCATGAGCGTTCCATCACCATGGCAGGTCTGCGCGGGGCCTTACCTTCCTCTATTGAGCTTATTCCTGGCCCCGGTTGCCCGGTGTGTATTTGCCCGGAAGAGGATGTCTATGAAGCGATTCAACTGGCCCTGAACGAAGATATTACGCTGCTGGCGTTTGGTGACATGCTGCGTGTGCCGGTGAATGTCGCGAAAAAGGATGTTCGCTCGCTCGAACAGGCCAAGGCCGCCGGTGCGGATATACGGCCGATCGCTTCACCCATGGAAGCGGTAACTATTGCCCGGCAACAGCCGGATAAAAAGGTTGTTTTCTTTGCGGCGGGTTTCGAGACGACGACGGCACCGGTCGCATCCATGGTCGTTGAAGGTGTGGCGGACAATCTGTTGTTGCTGCTGTCCGGGCGGCTGACCTGGCCGGCGGTCGCCATGTTACTGGATAGCGCCAAACCCGGATTCGATACCCTCATTGCACCCGGTCATGTAGCCACGGTGATGGGCTCCCGGGAATGGCACTTTGTTTCCGAAAAACACGGGATTCCGTCTGCCATTGCCGGTTTCAGCCCGGAAAGTCTGCTGGCTGCAATCTACTCAACGCTGCGGCAGCTGATGGAGGGTCAGGCGTTCCTGGATAACTGCTACCCGGAACTGGTGCGTCGTGAGGGTAATCCCACAGCCAGGCGCCACCTGCAGCAGGCCATGGAGGTTGTGGATGCAAACTGGCGTGGTGTAGGGGTCATACCGGAGTCCGGCTTTAGCCTCAGAGGTGCCTATCAGGCGCTGGATGCGCGTCGCCTGTTTCCGGTCTATGCCGATGACGCCCGTAAACGAGCCGGCCAGATGCCGCCCGGTTGCGATTGTGCACGGGTTGTACTGGGCCGCTGTTATCCCGATGAGTGCCGTCTGTACGGCAGCGCTTGTACGCCAAGGCATCCCATTGGACCCTGTATGGTTTCCGACGAAGGTGCCTGCCGCATCTGGTGGTCCGGCGGCGTGCGCGAAAACAAACACCATGGACAGACACAAGGCCGTGTTGCAACGCATGCATGAATCTATTGGGAGCATACAGCCAGAGGTCTGATGGCAAGCGGAAAGTGACGCACAGGCCGGCAATCCGGTGGCTGGTGTCAGGTGTGGTACAGGGCGTCGGGTTTCGTCCCTTTGTCTACCGTATAGCGCGGGAACACCGCCTGAAAGGCTGGGTCAGGAACTGCCTCGGACTGGTTGAAATCGTGGCCACCGGAACAGCGGATCAACTGCGGGCCTTTGAACAGGATCTTGTGCAACGAGCCCCCGCGATCGCGCATCCGCAAATCAGCCACAGTGAACCACTGGATGGTGTGACGCTGAAAGACTTCCGCATTCTCACCAGTGAAACAGGTCAGGCGAGTGATATTCATGTACCACCCGACTATTTTGTCTGTGAAGATTGTCTCGCTGAACTCGATGATCCTGACAACCGCCGTTATCGTTATCCCTTCATCAACTGTACCCAGTGCGGGCCTCGCTATACGCTGATCGAGGCTTTACCCTATGACCGCGCGAATACCTCAATGGCGCAATTTGCTCTGTGCCCGGACTGCCTGAAGGAATATAACGATGTATCCAACCGGCGCTATCACGCCGAGCCGGTGGCCTGTAAGCAGTGCGGCCCACAGTTGTTTTTCAGGCAGGCTGACCATGAAATTACCGACAGCCAAGCCGCGCTGGCGGCCTGTGTCAGTGCGTTGCGTGAAGGGCGCGTTGTTGCAGTGAAGGGGGTGGGTGGCTACCACCTGATGTGTAGTGCGACCGACCAGGCAGCGCTACAGCGTTTACGCGAAAACAAGTCCCGACCGCACAAGCCACTGGCTTTGATGTTCCCGGTCAGCGATGGTCTGGTTGAATTATTGCGTATGGTGAACCTCAGCGCAGAGGAAACGGCATTGCTTTGCACGCCGGAACGGCCGATAGTGCTGGCCGCACAACGAGCGGGAAACGGTATGCTACAGGCCATTGCGCCCGGTTTGAGTGAAATCGGCGTGATGTTGCCCTACAGTCCCCTGCATCATTTGCTGCTGAACGATTTTGGCGGCCCACTGGTGGCGACCTCGGCGAATATCAGCGGCGAGCCGGTGTTGACTGAAAATACGCTGGTAGAAAAGCGATTGGGCGATGTGGCCGACGCCTTTCTGCATCACAACCGGCCTATCCTGCGTCCGGCGGATGACCCGGTATACCGCAGCCTGCTGGGAAAACCGCGGCCCCTGCGTTTGGGCCGGGGCCGTGCGCCCGTTGAACTCAAGCTGCCGGGTGAGTTGAAGCAACCGGTACTGGCGGTTGGCGGACATACCAAAAACACCATTTGCCTTGCCTGGGGATCGCGGGCGGTGGTGTCGCCGCATGTCGGTGATATGGGCAGCGCGCGCAGTTTCGAGGTATTCGAGCGGCTGATTGCCGAGTTGCAACGTTTGTACAACGTCCAGGCGGAAGTCATTGTGTGTGATTCTCACCCGGCATACGTGACTTCACGTTGGGCCCATCGGCAGGGGCTGCCGGTGGTCGAGGTGCAACATCATGCCGCACATGCCTCGGCCCTGCTTGGCGAACAGGCTGCGCAGTTGCAGGACAGGCATCTGGTGTTTACCTGGGACGGGGTTGGCTATGGTGACGATCGAACCCTGTGGGGCGGTGAAGCCCTTTACGGTGTGCCTGGACAATGGCGGCGTGTGGCCAGTATGCGGCCGTTCCGACTGTCCGGCGGTGAAAAGGCGGGACGTGAGCCCTGGCGCAGCGCGGTGTCTCTGGCTTGGGAAACCGGTGCAGACAGTCTGGCGATGAAACTGATTGATTCCCTTGGATCGAAATCCATTGCGTCCTCGTCATACTCATTACTGCTGCAGGCCTGGCAGAAAAACCTCAATACACCGACCAGCACAGCGGTAGGTCGATTGTTCGATGCGGCCGCCGCATTAACGGGGCGTTGTTTAACGGCCAGCTTTGAGGGTCAGGGACCGATGTGGCTGGAAGCTGTTGCCGGTGAGACGGCGGAGCCTATCAGCTTGCCCTTGCTTGAACAGAGTGACGGCTTGCTGCGCACTGACTGGCGGCCACTGCTGGAATGCCTGGGCGACGAGCAGATCCCGGTAAGCGAAAGGGCCGCCATTTTCCACACGTCGATGGCCGAAGCGCTGGTAAATCAGGCGCTGCGCGTGCGTGAGGGTCATGCGGTGCGGGCAGTTGGCTTGTGCGGTGGCGTGTTCCAGAATCGCCGCTTGACGGAAGAGTGTGTCAGCAGACTGGAACAAAAAGGGTTCGAAGTGCTGCTCGGCGAACGCTTGCCGGTCAATGACGCGGGTTTGAGTTTTGGACAGGTGGTAGAATACTTTTCGTTAGAGAGATCCTATGCAGGATAAACATATTTCCTTAGCCCACGGCAACGGCGGACGCTACATGCGTGAACTGATCGAGCGTGTTTTTGCTCGCCATCTTGCCAATCCCGGTCTGGATACCCGGGCGGATGCTGTGCCGTTGGCGTTGACGGAAGGTGATGTGATGTTTACCACCGATGGCTTTACAGTTCAGCCGCTGGAGTTTCCCGGCGGGAACATCGGCGCCTTGGCGGTACATGGGACCATCAACGACCTGGCGGTGGCGGGTGCGGAGCCGCTGTATTTGAGTTTGAATGCCTTTATCGAAGAAGGCATGCAGATAGCCCGGCTCGAGCGGATTGTGGCAACACTGGCGGAGACAGCGAATGCTGTCGGTGTGCGCGTTGTGGCCGGTGATACCAAGGTGTTGCCGCGCGGAGAAGGCAGCGGCCTTTATCTTGCGACCACCGGGGTCGGTATCCGGGCAGCGGGTGTTCGCCTCGGTCTTGACTGCATTCGGGCAGGGGACCGGATACTGGTCAGTGGGCCGGTCGGTGATCATGGTATCGCTGTGTTACTGGCGCGTGAACAGTTCGGCCTGCGCGGTGACCTGAAGTCGGATGCCGGCAGCGTGCTGCCGCTGACGCGGGCAGCGTTGAACCTGGAGGGTCTGCACTTCATGCGCGACCCGACCCGCGGCGGCCTGGCGACGGTCTGTCAGGAAATCAGCCAGGCCAGCGGGCTGGGTGTGCGGCTGCAGCAGGCGCAGATACCCATCCGGGACTCGGTTCAGTCGGTGTGCGAAATGCTGGGTTATGACCCCCTTTATCTCGCCTGTGAGGGCAGGGTGGTCGCGGTCGTGGCTGAAGCACAGGCGGAGGACTTGCTCACACACTGGCGCCGCTTGCCGGAAGGCGCTGACGCTGCGTTGATCGGCCGGCTTGAAGAACGCTCGCCGCAGGTACTGCTGGTCACCGAACTGGGTGGCGAACGCATGCTCGATGAACTGGAAGACGACCCGTTGCCAAGGATCTGTTGATGCGAGACCGAGGGTCGAGGGTGCCGAAAGCGCGGCTGTTGTCCCTGTTCGTAGGGCTGCTTGGTTTTTCCGCAGCAACGCTGGCGGTAACCGAGAGTGCTCCGCACGCTCATAGTGATCCCATTGCGCCGGTCATTCTGGGCGTCACCGGTTTACTGTTTGTGGCGTTACTGGGGCGTTTCAGTGCGCGCAAACTGGGACTGCCTTCTGTGCTGGGCGAGCTGACGATAGGCATCGTCGCCGGCAACCTGGCTTATCACTATGGTTTTGAGCTGATGCTGCTGTTGCGGGAAGGCCCGCATATTTTCGATACCATCCAGCTTTTCCTGCACGACGCTACACTGGGTAACGAAGTCTGTGAGGCTCTGGTCGATGCCAGGGGGCGGAGTATATTGAGTGTCCTGGGCGGGCCAAGCGGCAATGAATATCTGCAGATCGCCCATACGGTGGATGTTTTTTCGCGATACGGTGTTATTTTCCTGTTGTTCCTGGTGGGGCTGGAGACCAATCTCGATGAGATGCGCCAGGTTGGCAGGGATTCCCTGATGGTGGCGATTATCGGCGTGGCATTACCCTTCTTGCTGGGCGTCGCTGCCACCTACCTGTTGGCTTCTGAGGTTTCCTTTCATACGGCGCTGTTTCTGGGTGCCGCCCTGGGCGCGACCAGCGTCGGTATCACGGTCCGGGTACTCGAAGAACTGCAGCAGAGTCAGTCCCGGCTGGCGCACACGATTCTCGGTGCGGCGATATTCGACGATATTCTGGGCCTGTTGATGCTGGCGGTTGTCACCGGCATCGTGGTCTCCGGTGGCATCGAGATCGGGCACATCACAAAGGTCGTGCTGCTGGCGGGAGCATTTCTCGGCGGGGCTTTTTACCTGGGCCCTTATATCCTGCGCTTCATCATCGGGCTCATGCGGCACCTCGACTTGATCGAGGCGAAAATGTTCGTTTCCTACCTGTTTGTCATGGTACTGGCCTGGCTTGCCAACCTGTCCGGGCTGGCGACCATTATCGGCGCCTTTACAGCGGGGGT
>Ga0209456_10001339_pt1 | contig 12080 bp, 8 predicted proteins | sample COG_11_FD_184755 | JGI IMG/M metagenome (GOLD analysis project Ga0209456, IMG submission 184755) | Pelagic marine sediment microbial communities from the LTER site Helgoland, North Sea, for post-phytoplankton bloom and carbon turnover... | ecosystem: Environmental > Aquatic > Marine > Neritic...
GGGACGGACGAAACACGATAGTCCATCTCGCGGCCCTTACCGAGCTTGAGCTTGATACGCCCATCCTGCGGCAATCGGCGCTCGGCGATGTCGAGCGAGGACATGATCTTCAGACGTGAGGCGATGGCGTTCTTGAGCTTGATCGGCGGCGTCATTTCCTCGTGGAGCACGCCGTCGACGCGGTACCGGACGCGAAGGACGCGCTCGTACGGCTCGACGTGGATGTCCGACGCGCCTTGTTTGATCGCATTGAGCAGAATCGCGTTGCAAAGCCGAACGACCGGCGCGTCCTCGCTGGCTCGTTCGAGGTCGAGGAGATTGTCATCATCATCGGTGGTGGCGACTTCGATCTCGGACTCGTCGAAGCCCTCCATGATGTCGTCGTAGGAAATCTCCGGCTGTGCGTACGCTTTTTCCAGCGCGGACAAGATGGCGCTTTCCGAGGAAACGACGGGCTCGACGTTGTAGCCCGTGAGGAACTTCACATCATCGATCGCGTTCAGGTTCGACGGATCGGCCATGGCCACGATGAGCGAGCTTCCGGCGCGTGAGACCGGGATGATCTTGTGACGCTCGCAAACCTGAGGGCTGATGAGCTTCAAAATCTCTCGGTCGATTTCGTACTCGGACAGGTCGATCGACTGGACGCGATACTGCTCGCTCAGGAAGTCGGTAATCTCTTGGTCGGAAATCGCGCCGAGGCGGGCGAGCGCGTAGCCCAGACTGATGTTGTCATCCTTCTGATGCTTCTGCGCTTCACGCAGCTGCTCGAGGCTGATTCTCTTCTCGCGTACGAGGAGCTCACCGAGTCTGTTTCTGCTCATGCCCGTTCAATCCCCAACTCAGATACAGTCTTAGTATATTTATTCACAAATGTCCGGCAAACTCAAGTGCTCCTGCGGGGCTGCTGGTCGGCGGGCCGGTCAATTCGGGGACCTCGAGTATGAAAGGTAGCTTACCTTTGCAAAAGGCGCTTGGCGAAAACGCCGCTTTCCTCAACATTTACGGGCAATTCCCGCCGGCAGCCCAGGCCTCTTGGCTTGCCGTCGCTCAGCCGTCGCGGTACCGAGCCTGAGTGGCGAAGCCAAAAAAGCAAATCACCGCAGCCCCGAAAGACGCGGGGGAGGCGCTCGAGCAGATCGAACAGCCCAAGATGAACTGGAAGGTGCTGGGCCTCATCGGCGTGGCGCTCGCCGTGGTCTGGGTCATCGCTGGCATCCTGCAGCCCAGCATTGGGTACGTGGGCCTGATTGTCGCGGGAGTGCTCACCGTCATCGCGTTCGGCTTTCTGATCTGGATCTGGCGGCTGACCCGCAAGTCGGCCGACATCGCGGCGATTCTGAGGGGCGCGACCGACAAGGAGGGGCGCCTCGCCGCGCTGGAGCAACTGCGCGCCCGGCAGACGCCCGGCGGCAAGGACGCCCTGAACGCCATCGCCCAGGCGCAGCTCGTGGCGCAGGAGGAGCCGGCTGAAGCGATTCGCATTCTCGAGGAGATCGACATCGACAAGGCGCCAGCGATGGTTCAGGACGATGTTCGGGCCAACCTCGCGATGTTCTACCTGATGACAGGGCGGGCGCGTGATGCGCGCGAGCTCACCAACGACATACGCCTCGACCGCCAGCCTCAGGCCAAGGCCAAGGCGATGTATGCCGCGGTGGTGGCGGAATCGTTGGCACGCACGGGCGACGCCGAGGAAGCGCGCAAGCTCCTCGAAACCTACGATCCCAAGGACAAAGAGTTTGGACAGGTTTCCGGCATGCTCCTTCGCGCGCAGGTCTACACCTATACGGCGACGAAAAAACGCGGACGGGCGCGCGAGGCGATGGAGCAGCTGCTCGAAGTCGACCCGAACATGGTGGCTGCGTTCATTCAGAAAGGGACGCGCCCCGAGCTCAGCCGCCTTGCCAAGCAAGTGCTGGCCAGCGCCGGCGCGCTCCCCAAGCAGAAGATGCGCGTGCGTACGCGCTGAGGGCTCGTGACCGCTCGAACCTGGACCATCCGCGAAGTCCTCGACTGGGCCACGGAGGACTTCGCCGGGCGGGGCATCGAGAGCCCGCGCCTCGATGCGGAGCTCCTCGTCGCCGAAGCGCTCGGGACCGACCGGGTCGGACTCTATCTCGATCTCCATCGGCCGCTGGTGGACGTCGAACGGAGCTCGATTCGTCCCCTGGTGGCCCGCCGCAGGGAACGCGAGCCCGTCGCATACATCCTCGGGCACCGTGACTTCTATGGCCGGCGCTTCCATGTGACCGCGGACGTGCTCATCCCGCGACCCGATACGGAAACCCTCGTCGACCACGCGCTCGAATGCATTCCCGACGACCAGCCCTGCCGGGTGCTCGACATCGGTACCGGCAGCGGCGCCATCGCGGTGACCATTGCGGCCGAGCGGCCGTTGGCGATGGTCACGGCAACCGACATCTCCGAAGCGGCGCTGAACGTGGCTGCAGGCAATGCCGAACGACTCGGCGTCTCAGACCGTATCCGACTCGAGCGGGCGGACCTGCTCAGCGGCACCGAGCAGTACGACCTGATCGTGTCGAACCCGCCCTACATCGCTCGCTCCGAAATGCAATCTCTGCAGGCCGAGGTGCGAGAGCACGAGCCGTCCGGTGCGCTCGAGGCTGGCGAAGATGGGCTGGACATCATCAGAGCCTTGTTGGTGGCGACAGAAGGCGCCGCGGCGACGGGGGCGCAGCTGCTGGTCGAAGTCGGCGCAGGGCAGGCCCCTTCGGTGCTGGATTTCGCTTCGGCGCGCACCGCCTGGAAGCCGATTGCGGTGCACCGGGACCTCCACCGCATCGAGCGGGTCGTTCACCTTCGTCGAATCTGACGCAGCCAAAGCTCGCTAAAGAGCAGGGCGACGACCAGCAGAAGCAGCCAGGGTGCCAGCGGTTGCTCGACACCGCTCGAAGCGTCGAGGGTGACGGCTTCAAAACGGCTCTCCAGCTCGGGCGCGCCCCTCGAGACGAGGTCGCTCTCGCCGGGCGGCGCGTCGACGACGAAGGCAAAGCGGGCCCCGTTGACGCCGTTCACGAGCACTCGATAGGCACCGATTTCGCCGGTGTCCCGAAACGCCACGCGGTCGGCTTCCCCGAGATCGACGGTCCGGCCCGTCGGAGTCACGACCTGGATGCGCTGGCTCTGGGTCGACCCTGGCAGCGACACGGACCCATGCGGTTCGACGGAATGCTCGGTGCGACCCGCCAAACGGAGCAGCGTGTCGAGCACGAACGGCACGAACACCGGCTGGTAGGGCAAGTCGGTCCACGCATCGTCGATGGTGGTCGCCATCATGGCCACACGGCCGTTGCGGTACCGGTGCTCCAACATCGCAGCGGCACCATCGCTGAAGCGCGCCGTCACCACGGCATCGAGAGAGGCCTCCGCGATGGGCGTGCGGCCGCGCACCTTGGCTTGGTCGAGCTCGGGAAGGGCCTTCGACCGTAGAGAGAGGGGCCGAGCTTCCATGCGCGTCGCGGTGTAGCGACCCGGAAGCAGCTCGCGGAGTACGCTCCCGTACGCCCTCGGGTTGACTCTATCGCCCGCCGTGATCCAAAGGCTCCCCCCGCCGCCAACGAACCGTCGGATGAGCGGAAGCCACTTCTCGTCGAGGGTGGCGTTCGCCATCACGACCACGTCGGAGCGGATGATGGCGCTTTCGGAAAGGTCCTGGGCGTCGAGCGTTTCCACCGCGAAGGAACGGCCGATGCGCGGGGCGACGCCGAGCGCGTGACTCAGAAACGCGGTCTCCCGCTTGCGCGGATCGGGGTGAGGGTCGCCGTCTACGAGCAGCACATGCACCGTGTCCGACCCCAATAAGACGCCGCGCACGTTGTCCGCAGGAAGGACGTCGTCGGGGTCGAGCTGCAGCTCGACGACCGCGTCGGTCGAGCCTGGCGCGATGGACAGGGACGCCTCGGCGCCATCCGCGGTCCGCTGAACCGACGCCTCTTGCGTCTCCTGCCCCTTCTGCCGCATGCGGACGGTCTGCTGCGATTGGGTCGATGTACCCGCAATACGGACGTCGAGCCGCATTCCGTCCGGGGCGTCGCGCTCTCCAATCACTTCGACCGACGCGATGCGGCGGTTGTCGGGATTGGGCGTGGAGACCGTCTCGAAGCCGACTCGAATGCCGCGGCTCGGCCATTCACAGGTTTCGGCGTGCGCGCCTTCGGTTAAATCGGAGAAGACCAGCAGACGCCGATCCGGAAGCTCGCTTTCGAGCAGGAGCTCCACCGCGATTTGCACCGCGTCGCACATGGCGTCGCCTCGCGTAGAGCGCCGACCGATCTCGTTGAATACCGTCTCGACCATCTCGAGGTCCGAACGCCGGCGGACCCAGACTCGGGGAGGTTTTCCCGACAAGACGACCGAAACCTCGGAGCCTTCGGGAAGACTCTTCACCTGCTCGGTCGAGAGCTCAGCCGCCCGTTCGATGAGCGTCTCCCCCTCGTGAATCGCTGCCATCGACATGGAGTCGTCGAGCACGATCGCAAGCGCATGCTGCCGGTCCAGGAGGTTCGACTGGACGACGCGGTAGGGCGCTGCCGCGACGAGGACCAGTACCGCGATGAGCAAGGCGCGCACGATCAATAGCAGCATGTCCACGACTCGGAGCCGCGCGGCTCGCGTGGCATGAATCCGATGGAGGAACGCGATGGTGGGCAGCGTTTGCCTCGGAAGCTTCTGTCGCCTCAGCAGGTGAGCGAGGATCGGAATCGAAACGGCAACGAGCCCGGCGAGCGCCCATGGCAGACCAAAGCCCATGACTCAGCCATCCCGCAAGAGCTGGAGCAGGGTGTGCTCCGGCGGAGTGTCGGTCCTCGCTAGGAGATACCGTGCGCCGGCCGCCACCACGCGTCGCTGACAGGACTCGACGAAGGCGTCAATCGCCTCCCGGTACTGCCTCCGAAGACCCTTCGGATCGACTTCCACCGGCAACTCGCCTTCGAGGCCTTCAAAGTGCATCGGCTGCTCGTAGGGAAGCTCGAGCTCGGCCGGATCCATGACGTGAAGCACGATGGTTTGGTGGCCACGCGCCTCGATTCGAGCGATGGGGTCGAGCGCTTCGCGCTCGAGGTCGAGCAAATCGCTTGCGATGACGACGAGCCCCATGCGACCGGCATGCTCGATCAGCTCGTCGAGCGAGGCATGAAGGGCCGTCTGCCCGCTCGGTGGCGTCGGCTCGGCGAGCGTGCGCATCAGGTACTCGAGGTGCGCAGGGCCGGAGCGCGCGGGCAATCGATCGCGAATCTGCTCGTCGAAGGTCACAAGCGAGACCGCGTCGCCTTGGCGGGTCAGGAGGTAGGCGATGGCCGCGAGGAGTGTGGCGGCATGATCGATTTTGCTGACATCGTTGCTTCCCCAGTGCATCGACGCAGAGATGTCGAGCGCCAGGGTCCCGCGAAGCTGGGTCTCGTGCTCGAAGTGCTTGATCGTGTACCGGTCCGAGCGGGCATAGGCGCGCCAATCGATCCAGCGCGGGTCATCCCCGGGCCGATATGCACGGTGTTCTTTGAAGATCGCGCTAGCGCCGCGGTGGGGGCTTCGGTGCATGCCCGCGAGCAGACCGTCGACGGTGCGCTTCGCACGAAACGTGAGCCCGGCCAAACGTACCGCGAGCTCGGGTTCGAGCACGTGGGTCACGGCACGATGCTTTGGCTGATGCCTTCGATGACGTCGGCCGGCGTCACACCTTCCGCTTCCGCTCGGAAGTTCATGACGAGCCGATGCTTCAAGATCGGGTCGAGCAGAGCGCGCACGTCGTCGACCTCGGCGGCATAGCGACCGTGCAGGACAGCGCGCGCCTTGGCGCCGAGGATCAGCCCCTGGCTGGCTCGAGGGCCGGCACCAAATGCGACGTTCTTTCGAACGAGCTCAGAGGCCGTGCCTTCATCGGGCCTCGAGGCCCGCACCAGGTCCACCGCGTGCTGAACCACGTGATCGGCCGCAGGAACGCGCGGAACCAGGTCCTGAAAGCCCACGATATCTGCGGCCGAGAGCACGGGCGAGATGGACGTCGGCATCGGCGCCGTCGTCCGCTTCACGATGTCGACCTCTTCGTTCGGGCTAGGGTACCGAACATCGATTTGGAAAAGGAAGCGGTCGAGTTGCGCTTCGGGCAAGGGGTAGGTGCCCTCTTGCTCGATTGGATTCTGGGTCGCAAAAACCAAGTAGGGCTGCTCCAACGCATAGGTGTTGCCACTCGCGGTGACCTGCCCTTCAGCCATCGATTGAAGCAGCGCAGCCTGCGTCTTGGGTGGCGCGCGATTGATCTCATCGGCGAGCAGGATGTTGGTGAAGACCGGACCAGCAATGAACCGAAAGTGACGCTTGCCGGTGGTCGCATCCTCCTCGAGGACATCGGTCCCGGTCACGTCGCTCGGCATCAGGTCTGGCGTGAATTGGATGCGGTTCGAATGAAGCGAGAGAGCATCCGCGAGCGTGGTGATCAGCAGGGTCTTCGCGAGCCCGGGCACGCCGACGAACAGACCGTGACCGCGAGCGAACAGCGCGATGAGGAGCAGCTCGATCACGTCTTCTTGCCCAACGATGCGCTGCTTGAGCCTCGAGACGATTTCATCGCGCGCGCTTGCGAGCTGTTGCACGCGCAGCACGTCGGAGGCGGCGCCGCTGGGTGCGGGGGGTGGAGTACTGCGTACCGGTTCTGTCACCGGGACCTTCTAGCGCCTGGCGGCAACAAGTGCCACATCACTCGCGAATCCCGCCGAGCCGGGAACAAAGCGTTGCTTCATGATCGGCGTGGGGAACGCCGAGCTTCGAGAGAATGCAATGGGGCTGTGGATCGAACGGGTTGTGGGCGATCGCCCAAGTCGCAGCTTCCTCTGCGCGCTCGCGCATCGAAAGCCGATACGCTGCGGTCGCAAGGCTGGACAGCGCGGGCGCATGCGTCGGGTACCTTTCGAGGGTGAGCATCAGGGGCGCGATGGCATCTTTGGGACGGCCGCCCGCGATCGCTGAACGGGCGTAACGTGATGCGACGACGGGATCGGCCGGCGCGGCCTTGTGCGCTTTAGCGTACTCGACCGATGCGGCTGCGGGGCGAGAGCGCGTCCACAAAAGGTCCCCGAGGCGAAGGTAGTTGCGCGCCCGGTCGAGCTCGACGCTGGCGAGCTCGTCTTGCTCGGTTGCTTCACCGCTGAGCCGACGGGGCAGCAACCTCGCAGGCAGCGGTTTGGGCAGCTTTGAAAGCGCCTTCTTCCAACGCGCCTCGAGGCTCTTCCAGGAAACGCCGGCAACGTTGGCCAAGGCTTTCTTCGCGTCCTCGCCCTCGCCGATCAGATAGAGCGCTTGCTGCACGCCGTCGCGCCCGTACTCCTCGTAATAGGTCTCCATGAAAGAGGAGACCTGTGCGAAAGCGAGCGAGGCTGCCTTTTGAGACGGGAGAAGCGCGATCGACGGATGCAGCTGATCGAAGCCCAGCAGCTCGTCCGCCACCGTCGCCTCGTAGAGCAACTGCGCGGACGCGGGATCGTGCCGCAGGTTCGGCTCATCCCGTCGCCAGCGGGTCTCTAGAAACTTCGCGAGGCCTTCTTGCAGCCAGACCGGCGCCTGGTCGAGCGAAGCCTTGGTGAGCAGCAGATGAACGTATTCGTGCGAAATCGTGTCGAGCCAAGGGTAGCCGTGCATCAAGGCGGCCGGCGACGCGATCATCAGGCGGCCCCACTTGCACAAGGCGATCGTTCCGGTGTTGCGGATGGCCTCGACCGGAAGTGTCGAAACGCGCGACAAGGAATCTGCGTCTGGATAGATCTCGAGACGGATCGGGCTGACCATCTTCACGCCGAGCTCCGCTTCGAGCGCCTCGCCGACGGCCTTCAGCGCGTCCACCGCGTATGGCACGAGAATCTCGTCGTCTCCGGGGGCGTAACGCACCTCGATGTTGTCGAGTCGAAAGGTCTCGAAGTTTTTGGTCGTCTCGTAGGTGTCGATGATTACGTCCGCGAGGCTGCCCAAGTTCGCCGAATAGCCCGGATTCGCCCGAAGCTCGGCGATACCCTTGGCCGCGGCCTCGTAGTTGCCGGTGTAAAACTCGGTGAGCACTTCGAGCTCGATGACGCGTGAGCTGCGCGGGGCGTCGACGAGGTACTGGCGAAGCAGAACTTGCGCAGGAACACCTTCGCCCGCGGTCAGCGACGCTTCGAGCAGCTCCAAAATGTCGGAGCGCTTCACCTTCTCGGCGGGCACCGGCCTCGATACCGAGGCGAGCAAGACGCAGGCCGTGAACAGTGCGACGCGCTTCATCGAAGGAGCCTTTCGTAGTAGTCGTCGACGGCCTGCCGATAGCCGTCCGGAGGCGTGCCGTTCATGGCGTCGAGTACACGGCGTCGCCAGGCAAGCTCGTCGGCCTTGGATCGGACCGCAGGGATTTCGACCCGTTCGGTGGCTCGCCCGCCCTGGGTTTGCTCTTTCCCACCGCCGCCGACCGAGTTCTTGCTCTGGGACTCGAGGTGCTGCCGCAGGCGCCGCAGCTGATCGGCCGCGGCCTCCTGCTGCTTGTTCGCCTCGAGCGGATTCGCTTGCTCCAAGGACTGCGCGGCCCGTTGCATCGGCCGCTGGATGGCTTCGAGCTGCTCCGCTGCGTCTTCGGACACCGGCACCCCGCCGACCTCTTCGCGCAGTCGTCGCGCGAGCTGACGGGTGGCTTCCTGAGCTGCGTTTTGACGCTCCGCCTGCTTTTGGAGCTGTTCGCGTTCCTGGTCGGTCAGCGCGCCGCCGACATCCGGGACTGCGCCGCGTGCCGCGTCGCGCAAGTCCTGCGAGCGCGCGGACACTTCGCGTGCTTTCGATGCCGCGTCGGACGTTTGACCGTTCTTGCCACGAAACATCATGGCCGAGAGCTCGAGGTCTTTCGCGAGCGCGCTTGCCGCCTGCGCGAGCCGATTGGCCATCGACAGGGCCTCGCCGAGGTCGCCTCCTTCGAGTGCTTTCTCGAAATCGTCCAAGCGCTCGGCCGCCCGTCCCTTGAGGCCCGACTCGTACGGACCCAGCGCCTCGTCATCGACGCCACCGAGAAGCTCTGACACGTCCTTGGCGATTTCCTCGAGCTGGCCACGGAGCTCGCCGGCGAGCGATTTCTCGTCTCCGGCCGCCCGGTCGACCGCTTTCTCGCCGACGCGCCGCGCTTTGTCGGCGAGGCGCTGCTGCTCCACTTCGAGGTCGCGAATCGTATCCATGGCCTTCATCAGTGCGCGCTCGCGGGGGCCAAAGCGCGCCTCGACCAGCGAATCCTCGCTCTGAGCAAGGGCCTGCGTCATCGCGTCGATCGTTTGATCGAGCTTGGTCAGCGCGGCTTCCGCCGCATCGAGGTCACCGCTGGCGAGCGCTTCGCGAAGGGTTTGAAGGGCGTCGGTCGACTTGCTCGCCTGCTGGGACTGCTGGTTGACGAACTCTCCGGGCACGTATCGCATGGCCTGCCGAAGCTGTTCGCGCAGCGCGTCGAGGCGACGGTCCGCGCGGTCCAGGGCGGCCATCAGTGCCCGCTGGAGCTCTGGGGTCTGCCCTCGCCGTAGCTCGCCGATGAGCGAGGCGATCTCGCGGCGCAGCTGCTGCATCTCCCGTGCGATCTCGGCGGCGTCGTTCAAGCGCGCCTCGCTGATGAGATCGGCCACGATGAGCGTGTCCTTTTCGAGCTCGGCCACGATCGATTTGTCCTGCTGCTTGCGCGCTTTGGTTTGCTCGCGGCTTCGGTACGACGCGGCTTCCCTCTGGTGCGCCCGTTCGAGCCGCTTTCTCATGTCCAAAAGCAGCGGGATGGTCCTCGGGCCTCGGTGGTCGCCCACGTCCGCGAGCAGCGCTTTGACGCCGTTGTAGGGAACGAACACCGCCGCGCGGCGCTCCAAGGCCTCGCGAAACCGGTCGGGGACGGGCTGCTCGAGGCGAGTCGCCAAGGTCACCAGCAGTGCGTCCAACAGCTTCTCGAGCTCGACGATGCGATCGCGCCGGCGGGTGATGTCCGATGCGAGGGTGAGCGTGCGCACCGCGGAGCGCCCAACGCCCGGTCCATCGACGCGATTGCCGTCCTTCGCTTCCAGCCAGACCGTCACTGCGTCGGCCGGGGCGAGGGCGAACTCGTCGAGGTGCAAAACGGACTCGCCGAACAGCTCTGTCTGCAATTGGTCGGACGGCGTCAGGATGGCCCTTCGAAGATGCTCGCCGTTCGGAAGCTTGATGATGAGGGTGAGTTCCTGCACGCCGTAGTCGTCGGTGGCTCGGTGCTGCAATTCGATCGGCTGCCGAGCTTCGACCACGAGGTCCTGCTGCGGAGCAACCATGGTGACCTGCGGCGCTTCATCGAGCTGCACCCGGATCGACCGAGCGCGATAGTCGATGCGGCGTTCGCCGCTCGTGGATTCGACGTAGATTTCGAGGGGACCGTCAGTATCGGCGACGAACGACGCCACGAACTGACCGCCCACGCGGTCCGCCTGGACGTGGCGTCCGGGAAGCTCGAGCACCACGCGCGCGGCATCTCCAATCGGCGTGATCGTGTACTCGACCGACGTCCCTCGGGGCACGGTCAGGCGGTCGGCGTCTTCCACGCGTTCATTGCCGCGATCCATGTACTCGGGAAAGAGGAGCTCCGCGTCGGTCCGCGCGACCACGTGGCCGGTCTGCGGGCCGTCGACCTCGCCGGTATCTGTGTGGAGCAGCGCGTAGCGGCCGGCCGCGGCGCGATCGAAGTCCAAGGACCACCAGGCAACCGCGGCCAACACCAGAGTCGCTGCCAGAGCGGGTTGGACGAGCCATCGCCAAGGAATGAACTTGCGCGCCGGCGAATCATCGAGCGAGCGCAGCAAGCGAACCCTCTGTGCAACGACGAGCTCCCGCGAGAACGCGTTTTCCGTCTGAAGCTCGTAGGCGCTTTGAAGAGGCGACAGAAGGGAAGGCTGCTCGGCCTCCACCAGCCCGAGCGCCCCGTGCCCACGCAGCCGGCGAAGCGGCTGAATCGACCAGGCCACCGCGGCAGTCGTCATCCCAAACACCACGCCCCAGCCAATGCAGAGCCAGACCAGGGGCGTCATCGGGCCCAGCACCCAAGCGACCAGCACGAACGAGGCCAGGCCCACGGCCGCCGCTGCGGCAGCGACCCGGAGCGCCAACACCGTAGCGGCAGCGACACGAAGCCGTCGCCGATAATCGGCGAGTCTACCGGTGGTGGAGCTCACCGCGCGATCGTAGCGCCGGAAGGAGGGGAAGCGCCAGGGGCGGGATCCGGGGTCGGGGGCGGATCCGGGGTCGGATCCGGGGGGCGGGGCCGAGGCCGGGGAGCGGGGCCGAGGCCGGGGAGCGGGGGCGGGACCGAGAACGGGGGCGGGAGGGCGGGTGCATCGAGGCAGCGTCAGTGCCAGCGCCAGTGTCAGCGCCAGTGCCAGTGGCAGCGTCAGTGTCAGTGTCAGCGCCAGCTTTAGCGCCCGCGGCCCGATAGTCGTTCGGGAGAGCAGGGCGTGGGATGGTTTGGTTCTGATGGCCGCGATCAAAGACGGGCTTCCACGGTACGCCCTTGGATCACTACTCGCCTTCGTTGCCCTCAACGCATTCGGAGGCGGGATCTACGGGGTCGCCGGGGCCGAGGGCGTTTCGACCGAGTGGCTCGAGGGGACACCCTTCCGCGACTATCTCATCCCGAGCACCATGTTGTTCGGTGCGCTGGGAGGTTCGTCTCTCGTTGCGGCGATAGCCGTCTTCCGACGCGCCTCCTGGGCTCGCCCCGCAGCGCTCGTCGCCGGCGGCATTTTGCTGATCTGGATCGGGGTGCAGGTTGCACTCATCGGGTACCAGTCGTGGATGCAGCCGACGTTCTTCGTGATCGGGCTGCTCGTGCTCATTCTGGGCTGGCTGCTCCCCTCCGAGCGCTGACGCCTAGCCCCGTGGGCGATGCGCAGCATCGACTTTACGGGGTGGCGCTGACGGAGACGTGTGGTGGGGTGCGGGATGTGGCGGGGTGGGGTTGGTGAACTTGGGAGCTGGTTTGGTTTAATTACACCGCCCGCCCACCCCCACCCGTAATCCTCCCTCCGCGGCGGTCGCTGCGCTCCGCCTTGGCGGCGCTT
>Ga0209456_10001340_pt1 | contig 12069 bp, 19 predicted proteins | sample COG_11_FD_184755 | JGI IMG/M metagenome (GOLD analysis project Ga0209456, IMG submission 184755) | Pelagic marine sediment microbial communities from the LTER site Helgoland, North Sea, for post-phytoplankton bloom and carbon turnover... | ecosystem: Environmental > Aquatic > Marine > Neritic...
GGCGTTTTTTTGGGTTTTCACTATCAAGTCGCGCCTATAAAGTACATAAAAATGGGCAGTTCTCCCACTTTAGGTGTGTTTTTAGGGGTATATAAGCATTTAACGAAGTGGGGCGTTGTCCCATGCTCGATTGGTGGGATTATTATGTAATTTACGGGATTATTTGACTATCCTGTCCCATTTGGTCCCTTGTATTTGTTATAAAGTGGGAAATTGGGCCAATTAGCAAAAATTATTGTATTTAGGAGCCTTTATGCCAGGTATTAGGAAACCAACTAACGTATTGAACCTTCAGGGTACTGCCAATACTACCAGGATGAAGGCCAGAAGCAATGAGCCTAAAGATACTCGGGATATTGGCGAGTGTCCAAAGTATCTTAATCGCGCTGAGCGTAAAGCCTGGAAGCAGATCGTTGATGATTGTATCCCTGGCGTGTTGACTCGTGCTGATACCTTAGCAGTTGAGTCGTTATCTAAGATCGTTGCCAGGATGCGAGCCGAGTCGACCGCAGAGGATGTGCGGCGTGCTGTGATTATGGAGAAAGTTGAAAATCTTGATCCTACAGACGGCGAATCGATAAGGCAGATGTTTATTGACGTGATCAAATATAGGACTGATGTCCGTACTTATAACGGTGCGGATCAATCGAATCTGAAAAGCCTGTTAGGTCAACTGGCCATGTTGCCGGCGGATCGGTCCAAGGTGATTCTTAATAAGAAAGATAAGTCCAATCCTTTTGAAGATGTCTAGATGTTTGATGAATCGCCACATTGTCATCAAGCGTGGCTATATGCTAATCACTGTGTCAAAGGTCACAAACTAGCCTGTAAATGGGAAATACTGGCGGCGCAAAGATTCCTGGATGATTTAGATAGAGATTTTCCATATAACTTTGATCCTAAGCCTGCTGAATCAGCTTGTCGGTTTATTGAATTATTACCACATGTCAAAGGGAAGTGGGCGCAACAAAAGCTCAATATAGAATTAGAGCCCTGGCAGTGTTTCATTATTTGTAATTTGTTTGGCTGGGTTGACAGTGAAGGTCTTAGGCGATTTAGACAAGCTTATTTAAAGGTTGCAAGGAAGAACAGCAAATCCACGCTAATGGCGGCGATTGGTTTATATATCTTGTCATCGGAACGTGAAGATGCGCCGGAAATTTATAGCGGTGCAACAACGGAACGCCAGGCAATGTATGTATTTGATCCTGCGCGATCCATGTGCTTAAAGACACCCGCTTTGACAGATCATTATGGTATTGGTGTTGCGGCAAAAAATATCAATATCCTTAAATCCGGCGCTAAGTTTGAGCCGATTGTAAGAGATCCAGGAGATGGATCTAATGTATCGGTTGCCATTATTGATGAGTATCACGAACATACAGATGATACTTTAGTAGAGACTATGCGCACGGGTATGGGTTCTCGTGAGCAGCCTTTGTTGCTTATGATTACAACGGCTGGTGATAATCATGGCGGTCCATGTTATGCGGCAGAGATTGAGTATCAGCAGATTTTGGAACGTATTGCCATTGATGAAAGTATGTTTTCGGTCATGTATGGCATTGATGCCGGCGATGATTGGACGACTGAAGACGCATTAAAAAAGGCAAATCCGAATCTAGATGTCAGTGTTTTTTCCAGCACGTTAAAAACGGAACAAGCGCAAGCAATACGATTGCCTAGGAAACAGAACGCATTTAAGCGCAAGCATTTAAATATATGGGTTGGTGCTGCTGTTTCCTGGCTCAATATGGAAAGCTGGAAAAAATGCGAAGACGTAACGCTTAATGAAGATGATTTTAAAGATGAGGTTTGTGTGTTTGGTTTGGATTTGTCCAGCAAACTCGACTTAACGGCTTTTGCTCGGGTGTATCAAACGAAAATAGATGACGTTGTACATTACTATGCGTTTTGTGATTTCTATCTTCCTGAAGAGACTATTTTCGAAGCATCAAACAAGATGTATGAAGGCTGGCACACTGAAGAGTATATAAAAGCGACTCAGGGTGCGGAAATCGATTTGAATGAAATCCAGGAAGATGTTGCAGAATGGATGGTAAAGGTTAACGCCAGGGAATTGGCATATGATCAATGGCACGCAACACAATTAGCGCAAAATCTATCAGCCGATGGTATGACGTGTGTTCAGTATCGACCGACTAGGGCGAATATGAATGAGTGCATGAGAGAATTAGAAGCCGCTATTGAATCCCGTAGATTCCATCATAATGGCAATCCCGTTTTATCCTGGTGTGTGAGTAACGTGATGGCTAAAACAGATTATCAAGAAAATATCTTTCCAGTGAAAGCTGATTTGAAAACAGGCAACAAGAAAATTGACGGTGCGCTTGCGGTCTTGATGGCTGTAGGTCGTGCTATGTATGTTGAAAAGAACATTGAATACGATGTTATTTTTGCATGAGGTGGGTTCCGGATATTCTAATCATTGTCGGCGTGATGATATTCGTTTATGGAATTTATTTAGAATTTGGCGTTGCCTATTCACTTATGACCGCAGGTCTCTCGATGGCTGGGTTGGCAATCAATATGGCGAGGTTAATCAATGCTGCTAACAGCGAGACCAAGACAAGAAACACGTAGTACATCTGAAGTGCTGGCGATTCTTGATGGCCAAGGTGAATATACTGATTCCGGCACTCTTATTACTACAAACAAAGCCTTACAACAGGCTACGGTGTGGTCGTGTGTCAGAATCTTAGCGGAGACTATTGCATCTCTTCCGGTAAAGGTTCAGCGACGAGAAAATGGACAATGGGTTGATACTCAAACTCATCCGGCTAATCGACTTTTATCACAACCCAATGACTGGCAAACAACCCATGAGTATTTTGCTTTTTTGGTTATTTGGTCAGAGTTACGAGGAAATTCATATTATCTAAAGGCTAAGGATTCCCGCGGTGATACAAAGAAAATGTTCCCGGTACAATCCGACGATATCACGGTTGAGTTTACAGATTCATATCAGTTAATTTATAAAATTAATGATGGAAAACAGCGCGGTACTTTTGGCGCAAGTGATATTTTTCACTTAAGGAATCTAGGAAATGATGGCTATATGGGCCTTTCTACCATTTCATTAATGCGCAATACCATTGGGATGGCTCTTTCTACTGAGCAACATGGTAACAAACTCTTCAAACAAGGTGCAACACCAGGTCTAGTGGTTACCGCTCCGAGTGCAACATCGGAGCAAATAGAGGCATTACAACGCAAAATAGATGATAAGTACGCTGGGAGCTCTAATGCGTATCGGACTATGATCTTACGTGGTGATATGTCCGTGGATACTCTAAGTATGACGCAACAGGACGCTCAATATTTAGAAACTCGGCATTTCACCAAACAAGAAATAGCGAGTGCTTTTGGTGTACCGATGTTTGTTCTTAATGATACTCAGAAGTCTACAACCTGGGGAACGGGTTTAGAACAGCAGCTTAGAGCATTCAAGACGCTTTCTTTGCAACCCAGATTGAATCGAATTGTGCAAACACTTCAAAGGGAATTGCTTGGAAGGAACGAAAGAAGCATTACAAGATTTGTATTTGATACCGATGCTCTGACTTTAGGCGACTTTAGAGACCGGATGGATGGATATCGATCAGGTATAGAGAGTGGTGTACTTAACCCGAATGAAGCAAGAGAAATAGAAGGACGGAATCCACGAGATGGTGGCGACGAATACAGAAAGCCGCTTAATATTGGCATAGAAGGTGATGAAAATGAAGAATCAGATTTTTCGGCAGATGAAGGCTAGGTATGAGAAGTTTCGTAAACAACGGAATGCTTTTGATCCGGGCGAAGCTGCGTGGTATTCCATCCAAGCTAAGGATGCGGGGACGGCCGATGTTTACATCTACGATGGAATCGGAATGTGGGGAGTCGAAGCCGAATCCTTTGTTAAAGACTTCGACCGAATCGAAGCCGACAAAATCACACTCCGAATAAACTCTCCTGGGGGAGATGTATTCGATGGGATGGCGATTTACAATGCCGTAAAGCGTCATAAGGCTAAAGTCACCACAGAGATTGATGGACTGGCTGCTAGTATGGCCAGTGTTATCGCTTTGGCTGGTGATACCGTGAACATGAATGATTTAGGGTTATTTATGATTCACGAGCCGTTTTCTCTGGTCTTGGGAACTGCGGACGATATGCGTTCCGAAGCGGATCTATTAGATAAGATCACGGAACAAGGGATTTCGATTTATGAATCGAAGTCAAATCTCTCAGAGATGGAAATTCGCACAGCTATGTCTGCAGAAACTTGGTATACCGCAGAAGAGGCTTATGACGCGGGATTTGTTCATAACATCATCGAGCCGGCTGAAAAGGCTCAACAGTATTTTGATTTAACCATGTTCGATAATTCACCAGTAGATCGTTGTGTACCTGCCACGGAGCGCGATGCCGAGTGGTCCAGACGTGACATCGAGGTAATACTGCGGGATGCGGGCGTGACTCGGCGCACTATTCAGGCACTAATGCGTAGCGGGTATGGTCACGATGGGCGAGATGCCGTTGATGATAATGAAACGTGCCGAAAACTTAATCAAATGATAGGTACTCTCACATGAGTGACATACAAAGTACCCTCGATAAGCTTGGTAGCGCATTCGAGGAATTTAAAACCGTTAACGATCAGAGATTGGAAGAGATCTCGGCTCGCGGTGAAGCTACTACGGAAACGCTAGAAAAACTTGGCAAGATCGAAGCGGATATCGATGAAATTCAAAACCGCGTCGGTGATATGGAAGCACAAGAAAATGCGCGGAAAGTAGAAGGCCGCATTGACGGTACTCGTTCCAAGGAATCGGTGGAGCATATGTCCGCCTTTGAAGGCTGGCTGCGTGCGCCGAAGAATCCTAATGCGATTACTCGTTATCAGGAAGCTTCGAAGCTGGCTATGGAAGCCGAGTTTGGTCCGCAGATGGCAGTCACTATTACGACTACTGGTGGCGGGAATGCTATTCCTACCGAAGTGGCAACCAGACTGCAACAGAAGATCTATGATCTGTCACCGGTTCGCCAGGTGGCCAATGTTGTTACGACCTCGAACGAGAATACCCGTTTTGTGGTGATGGACAATAACTCCACTGGTGGATGGGCCGCTGCTGGCGGTAGCCGTAGTGAAACCGTTACGCCACTGTTTCAGGGTGTGACGCTGACCTACGGAACCGCGTATGCTTACCCGTTCGTGTACGAAGAGGCGCTGAACGATATCGCAATGGATGTCCCCGGACTTATCGAGGATACCGCGGCGCGTGTTCTGGCTGCTCAGGAAGGTACGGCATTTGTGACCGGCAACGGTACTGCAAGGCCAACTGGATTCTTGAATGGTAACGCTGTTTCTCCGTTGACTGTTGTATCGACGGGTGACGAGGCTTCGCCACAAAGGGCGTTTGGTAGCGTTCAGTATTTCGCGACGGGTGCAGCCGCAGCATTCCAAGATGATTGGGCTGGCGGAACCGCTTCTCCGGTGCAAGATCCGGCCGGCGTTCTCTTCGATACTGTCTATGGTCTTAAGGCGGAATACCGCGTGAATGCGCGCTGGATGACCTCGAAAGCAACCCTGGCGGCAGTGCGTAAATTCCGCGATGCAAACGGGAACTATCTGTACATTCCTGGATTGGTGGTCGGTCAGCCTGCAACTCTGTTGGGCTTCCCGATTACTGAGGCGGAAGCAATGCCAGCGATTGCGGCGAATGCTTGTGTCATGGCATTTGCGGACTTCAACCGCGCTTACCAGATCGGCGATATTGTCGGAACGTTGCGTATCACAATCGATGACAACATAACGGCTCCGGGCTGGGTCAAGTACTACATCAGAAAGCGTGTTGGCGGCAATTTGGCCGACGACGACGCCATAAAAGTCGTGAAGTGTGCGGCTAGTTAATCTTTAACTGAGAGGGGCGGGGAAACTCGCCCCAATCTTTTATGAAAGCAAAAGTTACGAAAGAATTCAAAGGCGTGCCGGATGATAGTAATTATCCGGTATCGTTCAAAGTCGGCGATACCATCAATGGTCGTCTGGCTGAAGTGGCTTTATGTGAAGGATGGGCCGAAGAGATTGATGCGCCCAAAAAAAAAGAAAGCGTAAAGGTCCAACGTTCACAGTCATTGCATCTGGACCCTCTGCCTGTAAAGAAGACGCGAGGGCGGCCAAGGAAAAAACGAAGTGTATAGTTGTTAATGATTCGTATTTATTACTTCCAGATGCAGACTATTTATATGCATGTGATGGTAGATGGTGGAAAGTACACTACGAGAAGATTTGTAAAGAATTCCAAGGCAAGCGTTATTCCATTCTTTTGAGTGGGAAAGTTCAGCCGGATATGATTAACATGGATGTGAATAATCTACCGTCGAAAACTGGCGGGGACTTTGGTGAAGATTGTATCCATCATGGGCCGATGGGTAACTCAGGATATCAAGCATTAAATTTGGCTTATATCTTAGGTGCTGGAAAGATTATTCTTTTAGGCTTTGATATGTCTGGTTCACATTTCTTTGGTGAACATCCAGAGCCATTAAAGGTTACGTCTCCGTTTAAGCAATTTGTTAACGGTTTTCGAACGATAACGAAACCTGTTGAAATAATAAATTGTTCGAGACAAACAAAAATAGACTGTTTCCCTAGAAAGAATTTGGAAGATGTCTTAAATGAAACATCCAGCCACACAGGGTAAGCGTGATGCGAATCACAAGGAAATTGTAGAGACGTTTGAACGTCTTGGGTGTGAGGTATTAGATTTATCTAGGGTGGGAAAATGTCCTGATATCTTAGTTGGTCATTATGCAGGGAATGATTTGGTGGAAATTAAAACAAAGAAGGGGACATTGACTAAGGCGCAAAAAGAATTCAGATGGCCGAATAAAATTACTATCGTTCGGTCAATTGATGATGTCTATGCGTTGGTGACAAAGTGGCGGCTTTAGACTTTGAAATTTTTGAAGATGATGAGCCTAGAATTGGCGTTGTTATTGGAACAGGAAAAAGCCTAACGCCTAATCAAGTTAAAACTGCTAAGCAGGTTAAAACATTCGGATGTAATAGAGCGTTCATGTTTAATGTTGATGTTGTACATGGATGTAATTATCAGTTTTGGGATACTTATTGGAACGATATTAAAAGATTGCGTTGTATTAAATGGACTACCCGTCCAGAGAGTGCGAAGAAATACGGGATTAATTACATTCCGGAAAAGTGGGAACCTGGACTTTCAAAAGACAAGAGTTATATCTGTGCGCATCATGGAACCGGGCCGCAAATGGTTAATATTGCATATCATTATGGATGCAAGAAAATTATCCTTATTGGCTGGGATATGATTTTTCGTGGAAAGATTGACAATCGAAACTATACGGAACAACGCAGGTTTTTACCTGAAGATTCTATAACGCAACATCATTGGCCGAGAACGGGTCCAAATGGAGAGTTACAAGGACTTATAGATGAAATGGCTACAATTATTCCAGCAGATTACGGGATTGATATTGTTAATTGTAGTCCTGGTTCTGCTATGGATTGCTTTCGGAAATCTACGATAGATAATGAGATTTAACCGGCTCCAACACCCGGAAGTCCGGTATGAAGTAACCGACTTATGTAATGCAAATTGTATTATGTGTCCACGGGAAAAACATGATCGGGCGCATGGAATAATGGATCAGGAGAAATATGAAAGATCCATTGATGAAGTCGTTTTGCTAGGATGTAAGAGAGTTGTTTTAACTGGTTTTGGCGAACCATTTCTTGATAAGAATTTAGAAAGGAAAATCTCATACGCCAGATCGAAAGGATTAAAAACCCATCTGATTACTAACGGGTCTGTGCTTACGGAACGACGACGCAAAGCAGTAATTGAATCCGGTCTGGATGAGATGCGGATTTCTTTTTATGGTATGACTTCAGGATCATATAACTCCGTGATGCGTGGGTTGAATTACGAGACAACCGTTAAAAGAATTCTTGCCTTTCTGGATGAGCGAACAAATACGGAAGTCCAGATATTCTATTTGGTCTTACCAGAGAATGAATCTCATGTTGAACATTTTAAAAGATTCTGGGAACCGAAAGTTGATGCTATAGAGATTTGGAAACCGCATAACTTTGGCGATGGTCGAGACTATCGTGCAAGGGACCTGGAAAAGAAAACATGTGGCCGGCCTAAGCATGGGCCATTACAAATACAATGGAATGGTGAAGTGATTCCATGTTGTTATGATTACAACAACAACATTATTTTAGGTAACGCATTCGAACAACCAGTGATAGATATTCTCTACGGCAAGCGTTATTCTGAATTGAGATTACAACATGAAACGGGAGACTTTCCGCCATACTGCGATCAATGTGATCAATTGTTACCACATGATGATGCGCTTGTTTTCACGAATCGACATGATTTACCAAATAGTGAAGCGGTGAAACTTTCGAATACTGATCTTTATAATCTGGTTGATAACAAGGAATTCCAGTGAAGTTGGTTTTGATAGAAAGAGCCATCGAAGAAATCACGAAACCAAATAATCCGCCTTTACCTGGCAATCTGATTTGGTCCACCTTTGATTATCATAGGCGTGTTGTTGTTTATCTTGTTCAGAATGAAAAGGGTATAGAAATTCCGGTAATGGATTTATGAAAACATTAAACCGTAATGGTCGGAATTGGAATTGGCCGGATGAAGATGAAAAGATGCTTATATGTTTCAAGCATGTTTTACAATTGCCGGAATATTTAAAGTATGTAAAAAAGTTCGATGTTTGTATTCAAGCTGGCGGTGCGGGTGGTGTGTTTGCGGAATACTTGGCAGATCATTTTAAAGACGTTTATACCTTTGAACCTGCGCCGCATTATGAATGCCTGAAGGCAAATATAACCAAGTCAAACATACATCATAAAAATGTAGCGTTAGGAAGTAGTAAAAGTTTTGTTTCTTTGGTCTCACCTAAAGATCAAAATTGTGGGATGATATATACCGTTCCGGGTAATGATGTGCCTTGTGTAAGATTGGATGATGAAGTTAAGTCAGTAGATTTTATGTTGCTAGATATTGAAGGTGATGAAGAATTAGCATTAAGGGGTGCGGAACGATTAATAAATGAATGTAGTCCAGTCATTGCCATAGAAGACAAACCTTTAAATCAAGGTAGAAAAGGCGATCCTACTGAATATTTAAGAAACCATCACGGATATAAATTGGCCGAAAGGATAGAGCGGGATAATATTTGTGTTAGATAAAGCCGAAAGAATTCAGATGATAACTAATGCCGTTAATAACGCTATAGCAGATGAGGATAAACTGCCAGGGCCAAGGATGCGGTTATTGATGGAAAGGATCTTTGTGGATTATTACGGCCTTGGTAAACCTGGTAAATATCCATTAGAGTGGAAAGATGCTTACGGTTTGGTCAGTCTGCACCGGACATAAGTATTCACCAGAATTCGTTTATGAACTTAAGCGGAAAGTCGATGAATACTTAATTGAACCGCATGAGTTTAAGTGTTTGACAGAACATGAATTCTCAGGGATTGATTGTGTGTATCCTATTACTAATTGGGATACTTGGTGGCAGAAAACGTCTCTTTTTAAGTTAGCTAAGGGTCCGAGTCTGTATTTTGATTTGGATACGGTTATCGTCGGTTCGTTAGATTATCTGGTTCAATTTTCTCAGATGCCATTCGCAGCGCCTTCAAATTGGGCCGCTAGCGGTCATGGTGGTGTACAAAGCTCTGTAATGGCTTGGAATGGGGAATGGACTGAACCCTACGATAAGCTCACAGAATGCTATTCTGAGGCATCTCAAAGGCTCTGGGGAGATCAGGAGTGGTTGACGGAAATATTAGGAAAAGATTTTATCCAAATTCCACATATCGGTTCATATAAGTATCATTGCCGATATGGGTTACTTCCGAAAGAATTACGGGTGATTTGTTTTCATGGAAAGCCAAAACAAACAGAGGCGCAAGATCCGTGGATATTAAAATCCACATCAATCCTTCGCTCGCGCATCAAGTCGAGCATGGTCAACGGTTTAGAGAAGGATTTGCGCGGCTTGGGTATAAGTCCATAGTAACACCGGATCGTTTCGCGGAAGCTGATATCCATGTGATTTCCGGTAATTGGTATGCTAAGAAAATTTGGCAGAAACATCCTAAAGTTATTTATTTAGATCGTTGCTATTATCTGGGAAACCCTGAGCATGTTTCGCTTGGCTGGATGACTTCAGATGGTGGCCGAAAGTTTAGAAAAGGATCAGGTAGAAAATTACCTGAATGTGCAAAGACAAAAACAGGTTATCAGACTATTTTTTTAGCTGATTACGATGGACCACAAACGCCAAACCCTACAGATTATTCTGGGCATATAGATACTATTCGTTACCATCCAGTGAGAATGAAAGCACCGGAACCATTAAAGGTAGTATTAGATCGCAATGATCAAGCAGTAGGTTATATGAGTACAGCGTTGGTTACTGCTGGGTTAATGGGATTAAAAGTTAAAGCATTGGATAAAAGAAATATCATGGCGAGAGATGATTGGCTGGAAATTTTGCCTTATGCAGATTGGCACCTTGACGAAATAGAGAGCGGTGAAGCTATTGATTATTTATTACGGGATTTACATTTATGACTGAAAATCTGACAACAGCCGCAACACAGATACCTATTTCGATTCATCGGGCCAGAGCGCATCTACGTGTAGATCTTGCAGATGATGACGTTGAAATATACAACGCCATTAAGGATGCAGCGAAAGCCGCGGAAGATTATACAGGGCGTGCTTTTTGCGATCAGGTATGGACAGCATATTATGATCATTTTCCTGAGACTCTATGTGTATTGCGTCGCCCGATAGTGTCTATTGATTCGGTGAAATATATTGATAGTGACGGTAATCAACAAACGCTATCGAGTTCTTTATATCGGACTGATCTTTATCATGGGAGAATAACTCCGGCATATGGAACTTCATGGCCGAGTACTAGATCAGTGATTAACGCCGTTGAAGTTGCCTATACCGCAGGCTATGGAACTAATCAAAGTCCGGTGGGTGTTGTTCCTTCAGATATTCAGCATTTAATATTGCTTTTGGTTGCTGATTGGATGGAGCATAAAGAGAATACAATCACTGCAACGGTAGTCCGACAATTACCCGGTATATCTGGTGTTCAGACATTGTTGGATCTAAACCGTGTATATGCAATATGAGAGCCGGCACATTAAGACACAAGATTCGTTTTGATTCTCGAACAGAGTCACAAGGGTCTGATGGTCAGATCACTATTACCTGGTCGGAATATGCCACCGTGCGAGCTAGTATTGAGCCGTTAACAGGTCGGGAGTTTTTTGAGGCAAGGACAATAAATGAGCTTTTTACTGTCAGGATACGGTTACGTTATTTGTCCGGGTTAGATACGGATAAGCGGATAGTCGATACCGTTACCGGTGATATATACAACATCCAAGCCATAGCTAATCAGGATCGACGCAATAAAGAAATGGAAATAATCGCAACACAACTTAACGATGAGTCAACCTGATGCCTGTTCACGGTGGTCCGAAATTACGAAAGGCTTTAAATGCTTTACCTGCCAAGGTGCGAGGCCGGAATCTTGATGAAGCGGTAAGGCTTGGCGCGTCACTTGTTTCGGAACGTGCAAAGATTAATGCGCCTTATGATACCGGGAGATTAAGAAGGTCGATAGATTTTAAAAAGAATCGGCAGAAATCCACAACGGCATCAAGTAATTATAGCGTTGGATACCGAAAAGGCCGTACAAGAAACGATTACACCGGTGCGTACTATGGCGGCATTGTAGAATTAAAACGATCTTATCTCAGGCCAGCATTGGAATCTGAAAAGGATAATGCGGCTGACATTATGTCGAAAAGAATCGCACAGAAGATGGGTATCAAGTGACTGTTCAATCGACGTTATTTACAACACTGTCAACCGATGGTGATGTTAGCGCATTAGTCGCCGAAACATCTTCTCCCATTATTCATCGTATATATCCGAATGTTGCACCGGATAATGTAAA
>Ga0209456_10001342_pt1 | contig 12060 bp, 8 predicted proteins | sample COG_11_FD_184755 | JGI IMG/M metagenome (GOLD analysis project Ga0209456, IMG submission 184755) | Pelagic marine sediment microbial communities from the LTER site Helgoland, North Sea, for post-phytoplankton bloom and carbon turnover... | ecosystem: Environmental > Aquatic > Marine > Neritic...
AAGATGGTCGGGCGCTATTGAAAAAGGCCGAAAACGATCAGGTTGAAACGGTGTGGGACCGCCACAAGGCCCAGCAGCCCCACTGTGGATACTGTGAGACGGGGCTAAGCTGCCGCAACTGCATCATGGGACCCTGCCGCGTGGATCCCTTCGGTGAAGGACCCCAGCAGGGGGTATGCGGGGCGGATGCCGACATTATCGTCGCCCGCAACCTGGCCCGCATGATCGCCGCCGGGGCGGCCAGTCATTCCGATCACGGCCGCGACCTGGTGGAGGTGCTGCTCAAAGTGGCCGAAGGTAAGGCTCCCGGATATTCTATCAAGGAACCGGGGAAACTGCGCAGCGTAGCCACCGAGTACGGTTTAGCGGTGGACGGCAAAGACGACCTGACCCTGGCCGGCGAACTGGCCGATGCCATGCAGGAAGATTATGGTACCCGCAAATCGTCTATTACACTGCTGGCGCGGGCGCCTGAAAAACGCAGAGCCGTCTGGGAAAAAGCCGGCATCATTCCCCGGGGCATCGATCGGGAAACCTCGGAAGCGATGCATCGCACCCACATGGGGGTAGACAATGACTGGGTAAGTATTCTGCTGCATGCCATGCGAAATGCCCTGTCAGATGGATGGGGTGGATCAATGATCGCCACCGAAGTGTCGGATATTCTCTTCGGTATTCCCCAGCCGAACAAAAGCACGGCCAATATCGGAGTGCTCCAGGAGGATAAAGTAAATATTGTCGTCCACGGCCATAACCCCGTCGTATCCGAAACCGTCGTCGCCGCCTGCAATGCACCCGAATTGTTGAAACTGGCCGAAGAAAAAGGCGCTAACGGCATCAATCTGGTCGGCGTCTGCTGTACGGGCAATGAACTGATGATGCGTCACGGTCTCCCCATGGCCGGCAATCATCTGATGACCGAACTGGTGCTCGTCACCGGTGCGGTCGAGATGATGATCGTCGATTACCAGTGCATCATGCCGTCCATCGGCCAGACGGCCGCCTGCTACCATACCAAAATGATCTCCACTTCGGAAAAAGCCAAATTTCCGGGCATGGAGCATCACGAATTCTCACCGGAAAACGCTTATGAAAAAGCGCAAGAATTGGTCAAGACAGCTGTTGAAAACTATTCGCGGCGAAATAAAAACAGGGTTGCGATCCCCACCATCCAACCCCAGGAGGTCGTCAGCGGTCTTTCGGTGGAGGCCGTCATCAATGCGCTTGGGGGGACACCCGATCCGCTGATCGAAGCCATTAAGGCCGGCAAAATCCGGGGGGCCGTGGGCGTTGTCGGCTGTAACAACCCCAAAATCAAGCACGACTATGGCCATACGCAATTGACCTCCCAATTGATCGCCAATGACATCCTGGTTCTGGATACCGGCTGCGTTTCAGTGGCCCATGCCAAAGCGGGCTTTAAGACTGTCGAGGCTTTGGAGCAGGCCGGTCCGGGTCTCAAGGAAGTCTGCGGCGCCCTGGGCATCCCACCCGTTCTGCACGTGGGAAGTTGTGTGGACAACGTGCGCATCCTGGTCTTGGTGTCTGCCCTGGCCAACACCCTGGGCTGTGATATCAGCGATCTTCCCGTGGCCGGATCGGCGCCGGAATGGTATTCAGAAAAAGCAGCCACGATCGGTTGTTATTTTGTTGCTTCCGGGGTCTTTACCCACCTGGGCCCCATGCCGCCCGTCACCGGAAGTATGAATGTGGTGAAACTTTTGACAGAGGGATTGGAGGATGTCGTGGGCGCAACCTTCGCCGTTGAGGCCGATCCGCAAAAAGCATCCCGCATACTCATCCGCCACATTGAAAAAAAGCGCAAAGCGTTAGGGCTCGATTCACGCGAAACCTGACCCTCATTTTCCAAATCACTATCGCCCGGCCGCACCTACTTATGCGGCCGGGCGATCGCCATAAAGAAAAATCCTTCCGCACGGAACATCCCGGTTTGCGCCTATGAGCTATCGGCTTTCAGCGGGCGCCTCCAGCGCCCAGGCATCCTGACATCCTGGCTTCCAAGCTTCCCAGCTTGATGAGGCCTTAGCCTAATCTATCAAATTCTACTTTCGCAATAATCTTGATTATTTATATATTTTTTAGTATGTTATATGTATTGTTGAAGTTCCCGTCTGTTATTTTTCAGTGACATCAGGAGTTCTTTACATCGAGGAACAAGATTCTTTAAGATCACAGTTTGTGACCTTAAAAAATGGCCAACATTCTAAATATCCGCCGTTCGCCTTCACCGAGCAAGGTATCGCTATGCTCTCTTCCGTTCTCAACAGCGATCGTGCCATTACTGCAAATATAGCTATCACGCGAACCTTTACCCGTCTCCGAAAGATGATCGCCTCGCAAGAAGACCTCAAATGCAAAATAGAGGCGATGGAGTAAAAATACGACAAACAATTTCGGATTGTATTCGAGGCAATTACCCAGCTTATTGAGGAGGATGAAAAGCCAAAAAAGAAAATTGGCTACTTGAAAGAAGGTCTGGATCATGTCTAATGGGAACCATTATAGAAATTGATAATGCAGTTGGTGCGCTGATAAAGGCTATGCGAGGGAATTCAGGATTACGAGTTTGTCGGCGAAATGACAAGATACGAAATGCTCATCACCCAAGTCACGCTGCATCGGTATCTGCAATTTACATATTTTATCAGCGTACCGGCACCGGGGGTGAAAATAGCAACCTGATGGTGGATTGACCGGAGATGGCACGTCGCCCTCGAGGGCTATTCGCTCGGCCTGGGCATCGGGATCGGGAACCAAAACCGCCGACATAAGTGCTTCCGTATAAGGATGCCGAGGGTTTCTAAATAGTTTGTCGGTATCGGCCAATTCCACCACTTTTCCCAAATACATGACCGCTACGCGGTCGCTGATGTGTTTGACCACAGATAAATCGTGAGAAATGAAAAGATAGGTCAAACCGAATTGATTCTGGAGATCTTCCAGAAGATTCAGAACCTGGGCCTGGATTGAGACGTCCAGGGCGGAGACCGGTTCATCGGCGACAATCAACTCCGGATTCAGTGACAGTGCCCGGGCCACGCCGATGCGCTGGCGCTGGCCTCCGGAAAACTCATGTGGATAGCGGCTCATGTGATCCGGCTTGAGCCCCACAGCGTCCAGAAGTTCACGAACGCGGGCCTTTCGCTCTGAACGCGAGGCCAGGTCATGTATTTTCAAGGGCTCCCCGATGATATCCCCGATTTTCATCCGTGGGTTCAAGGATGAATAAGGGTCCTGGTAAACGATCTGCATCTCCTGGCGCAATTGCTTGAGCGTACGGCGGGATGCTCCGGACACGTCCACATCAGCAAATTCTTCCAGCGGCCCGGCCATTTTACGGCTCCGAAAGACAATTTCTCCAGACGTGGGTTCCGTCAGCCGGATCAAGACCCGGCCAGCCGTTGTTTTCCCACACCCACTCTCTCCCACCAAACCTAAGGTTTCTCCCCTGCGAATGAACAGGTCTATATCGTCCACGGCTTTGACTTGAGCACTCAGACGCCGAAAAACGCCTTTGCGTACCGGGAAGTATTTTTTCAGGTTACGCGCACGAATCAGAATATCGTTACCTGGCATCCTTATTGAGCTCCTTTTGGGGGCACTAAATGGCAGGCCGCAAAATGATCCGGCGCCGCCTCAACCAAAGCCGGCCTTTCGATCCCGCATTCATCCATTGCGTGGTGGCAACGGGGTCTGAATCCGCACCCTTTGGGTATCTCGAACGGATCGGGCACTGTTCCCTTTATGGGTTCCAGCCGTTCTCTACCGGTGGAAGACAGGGAAGGCAAGGATTTAAGCAGTCCGGTGGTGTACGGATGAAGCGGGTTATGGAATATTTCCCTAACGTCCCCCTTTTCAACGATTTTTCCCAAGTACATAACGGCCACCGCGTCGGCCATTTTGGCAATGACGCCGAGATCGTGGGTGATAAACAATATGGCCGTTTTGAAGCGTTCGCGAAGGCCGATCATCAGGTCAAGCACCTGGCCTTGAATAGTTACGTCTAAGGCTGTGGTCGGTTCGTCGGCGATCAACAGAGCCGGATTACAGGACAAGGCCATCGCGATCATGGCCCGTTGGCGCATACCGCCGGAAAGCTGATGCGGGTATTCGCCGATTCGCTGCTCGGGGACCGGTATCCCGACTGACTGCAGAAGATCGATGGTTTTTTGCCTGGCCTGCTTTCGATTATCCTTCTGATGAAGGATGATGGCTTCCATGATCTGATCCCCGATCGTGTATACCGGGCTCAAAGAGGTCATCGGCTCCTGGAAAATCATGGCGATCTCATTGCCTCTAATGGACCGAATCTCGGGTCCCTTGGGGTCAAGTCCGGCCAAGTCGACGGTTTCGTTATTCCGGTTTAACAAAATCTTACCACCAGCGATCACACCGGGAGGCTGAATCAGCCTCAGGATCGTTAGCGCCGTAACCGTTTTACCGCAGCCGCTTTCCCCCACGATGCCAAGCGTTTTCTCCCGATCGATCGAAAAATCGACGCCGTCGACAGAGCGGACGATCCCCTCTTCGGTATAAAAATAGGTCTTTAGTCCTTTTACTTCAATCAGTGGAGAGGTCATATTTACCCACCAGTATCCTTTCCGGACTCACCTAATTTTGTTATTCCGAAAAAACATCAGGGCGCCGGTAAATGGATATCGTTACTCGGCGGCTCGTGTGGTCACGGCCTGAACGCCCCTCATTTTGGGGTCCAGCATCTCGCGTAATAAATCTCCGAATAAGTTAAGAGACATGACAAACAGAAAAATGACCGTGCCCGGGGCGACCGTCAGCCAGGGCGCCTGCCGCATATAGTCCTTGGCTTCGGACATGATGTTGCCCCAACTGGGGGCGGGCTGAGGCGCCCCGGCGCCCAAAAAACTCAACGAGGTTTCCGCTAGAATAACCGTAGCGAATACAAATGTAATCTGGACGATCAATGCCGGAAACACACTGGGAAAGATATGACGAAGCAGGATACGCAAATAGCCGGCGCCAACGGCACGGGCCGCGTCGACAAAGGTGGTTTCATAGATTTCGATAGCACGGCCATTGACGATCCTGGCCGTACGCGGAATGTAGACCACGGTCAGGGCGACGATCACCGTCCATTCCGACGGCCCCATCAACGCCACCAGCGCCAGCGCCAGGAAAATGCCCGGCAGGGACATCAACACATCGACCAGGCGCATAAGTACGGTGTTCAATATTCTGCTCAATACCGAGCTCAGGCCAAGAATGGTTCCAATGACGGTGGACCCCAGAACGGCCAGAAAGCCGACCTTCAACGTCAGCCGGGTTCCGTGGATCACGCGGCTGAGGACGTCCCGACCGTAACGGTCCGTGCCGGACCAATGCTTCAGGCTGGGCGGCTTCAGGTTTTTCATCACACTCATCTTGTAAGGATCGGCCGGAGCGAGGACGTTGGCGAACAGGCCGACAAGAATGGTGAAAATGATGTATACGAACGCTATTGTGCCGATTTTATTGGTCCTCCACATTCGCCGCCAGATTTTCATGCCCGTCTCCAAAGCCTCTTGCCATTCATAGCGATTTATTCGTAACTGATCTGCGGATTGATATAGGCGTAAAGGATATCCACAAGCAAATTGATGGTATAATACGTCGATCCAACAAATATGATCAGGGCTTGAAGAATGATATAGTCGCGCCACAAGACAGCGTCATACATCAACTTGCCGATTCCGGGCACCACGAATACGGTTTCCGAAATTATCGTTCCCCCTAAAAGGCTGCCCAAGACCATGCCCAAGCTGGTCGCCACCGGGATGGCTGCCGGCCGGAAAATATGCTTCCATATCACCACATTTTCGGCGAGGCCCTTGGAACGGGCCGTGGTTACATATTCCTGGTGCATGGTTTCCAGCATTGATGAACGGGCCATGCGGGCCAGATAGGCCATTGACATGGAGCTGATGGACAAGGAAGGAAGGATTAAAGATTTGAGCCCTTCGACCGGGTCCACCAAGGGTGACACATAACCGGCCACAGGCAGCCATTCAAGCTGAACCGAGAAGATAAGCATCAGGTTCAGCGCCAGGACAAAGATCGGAATCGACATGAATGAGGTGGTTAAAACCATGAATATTCGGTCCAGGAGCGACCCACGCTTCAAGGCTGCGTACACGCCGAACGGTATCCCGATAATCGCGGATATCAGTGTGGCGATCACGGCCAGCCAGGCGGTGCGGGGAATGCATCGCGCCAGAATGTCGACAACCGGTTCCTTCATGATCAAAGACTGGCCGAAGTTGCCTTGAACGACCTGCCCGAACCATTCGTAAAACTGCACGTGGAGGGGTTTATTAAACCCCAGCTCCTCACGAAGCTCGTTAATCTGGTCTTGGGTGGCGAATTCTCCGAGTAAAATGGCGGCCGGATCCCCTGGTGTCACATGGATAATAGCAAAACTAAAAACTATCAGTAAAAACAAGCTTATCGGCAGCATCAACAAACGGCGGATAATGAAATTACCCATAGACGGGCTCCACGGCGTACATTAGTTTCAGTCCCAAATGAAGCGTCGGTTTTGGGGGCCAAGGGTTTTCGAAAAAAACGATTGTTTCGCGAAAACGACCCCGGCCCTCCGGAGATTCACATTTGAGTTTTATTCAAACCACATGTCCCAAAAACGGTCCAGGTACCACATCTCAAGCGTCGGGCCTTGCAGCTTGGCAGAGCGGACGGACCAGCGGAAATAGTCGCCGGCCGTAAAGCAGGGCAGATTGGTCCAGACAAACTCCTGGATGTCTTGGTAAGCCTTGATGCGCTTTTCGACATCGCGGAATTCGGTCTGAGCGTCCACCATGGCGTTGAGGATCGGGTTGTTGTATCCCCAAAGCTTTTCCGCCGTGGTGCCGTAATAGAATAGCCGCATCGAAGACGGATCGAACTGGGATTGGGTCGCACCGCCCAGGAAAATATTCCAATGGCCGGATTCACGCCTGGCTACGGCGGTCGCCCAGTCATATTGTTCGACCTTGACCTTCATACCGACTGCTTTTAGATGCTCGGACATAACCAGAGCCGCCGCGCCGGTCTGGTCGCTGGTGGCTAATAATATGATCTCTTCCCCCTTGTAGCCGCCCAGTTTCAGTAATCGTTTCGCTTCTTCCACATCGGGTTGGGTGCGGTATGTGCCAGCCACTTCACCGCCAGGATACCACCAGGGACCGCCCTGGCCGAAGATACTGCTGTCGATCCGGTAGAAATTCTTCTGCCCCTGGGACTGGGCGTACATGATTTCTTCCATATTCATGGCGATCATCATGGCACGGCGGACGGCGGTTGTTTGGGTGGGTTCGCGTTTAACGTTGAAATTCCACATGCTCTTGATCAGGGTCGTACGTCCCCAGTTCAGCTTCTTGTCCTTGTCGATGGATGCGAATTCGGATGAAGACGGATTGATGATGTAGTCATATTTACCCGTCCGCAGGCCCGCCACGCGGGTGTTGCTATCGGTGACGAAGAGCAGTTGGATTTCGTCAAAGTACCCGGTCCGGTGGCCGCCCATGCCCGCCGGGCCGTCGAAATTGGTGTTGGCGGCATATTTGCTGAATTTTTTTAAGATAAGCTTTTCACCGGTGGTCCATTCTTGCAATTCATAGGGACCGGTACCGACGACCTGATCGTTGTTCAATTTTCTCGGCGCCACAGCGGCCAGTTCGGCCGGCATGATGGCAGCGAAACACAATGGCGTGGCCATCAGCGGCAATAACAGATAGCTTGGTTTGTTCAGTTTGAGTTTTACCGTGTAGTCATCGACAATATCCACACTTTCAACCATGCCGAAATCGTTGGCGCGGAGTCCTTTGGTGAACATTCGGTCCAGAGACGCCTTGACGTCTTTGGCCGTCATTTCGCCATAATCTTTATGGAACTGGACGCCTTTTCTCAGTTTAAACGTGTATTCCATGCCGTCATCGGAAATATCCCAGGACTCGGCCAATTGGGGAATGGGTTCAAAACCTTTTCCAAAACAGACCAACCCCTCGAAGATATGCCAGCCCACATAACGGAGGCTGGAATCGGTGCTGGTATGCCAGTCGAGCGTCACCACAGTATAAGGTGTGGCCACACGCAAAACCCCGCCGAGCTTTCCTTTGGTTTGAGCCGATGCGAACCCGGCAACTGCCATGATAGATAGGCAAAGTAAGATGATTAGACTGAAACGGAACCCTTTTTTCATTTTTGTTCTCCTTTCCTTAATTGAAATGTCATTTTGCCTCAATGATGCCCTTTATGGGTTCCTCGAGACGCCTCGGACCTCCCTTCTTTCCAAATACTAAAACGAATTCGACTGTTTGTCCTCCAAATCGCTTACAAACGCCGAATCAGTTTTCCGTGTGTTTCACCTTTATATTCCCCCCGATCGATCGCCAGCCGCCCATTGACCAACACGTATTCGATCCCGGTTGGATACCGGTTTGGGAAATCGATCGTGCCGGTTTCGGTGATGACTTCCTGATCGTACAACACAATATCGGCCGCCATGCCTTCCCGGAGTTGACCCCGGTCTTTTAAGCCGAATTTTTGAGCCGGAAAACCGGTCATCTTGCGAATGGCGTCCTCCAGCGGCAATAAGCGTTCTTCACGGACATAGTACCCCAGTAACCGGGCCGTCCAGCCAAAGGACCCCATGTTTTTGCTGACACCGGCCAATGGACCTTCGGCGTTTTGAGCATGGGCGTCCGAAGCAACCATGAACAGCGGGTGGGTGAGCATATCGCGGACATGTTCCTCGGTGAAAAGCCGTCCATACAGATGCAGGCCGTGGGCGTCTTCCTCTTCATCGGTCAGGATGTCAAAGTAGCAATCCCAAGGGTCTTTGCCCCACAACTCGGATATCCGCACAAATGTCTTACCGACAAACTCCGGATGGGACTTACAGGTGGACAATATGACTCGCTCCCATTGGCCCCGATGTATAAACCGCCAATACCGGTCGGATTCCACTCGAAGCCGCCGGCGAACGTCCGGATCATTCAGGAGTGCCAAAGCCGATTTCAAACCATCCTTTAAGAACCAGTCGGGCAGAATAGTCATGTACCCTCCCGGTCCCCAGGCGTATGGAATACAGTCTGTGGTAACGTCCAGCCCTTCGATATCGCGAGCCCTTTCCACCAAAGCCATAATCCGGTGCCAGGCATATTGCGTCGCCGCCGTATTTTCCCGGCAGTTCAAATGGGCGAACTGTAAATTGACACCGGTCTGGCGGGCGATCCAAAGGACTTCCTCGATCGCTTTTTCATAATATTGATCCCGATTACGGATGTGAGGGGCGTAGATGCCGTCATAGCCGGCAACAACGGCGCAGAGTTCCTTGAGTTCTTCCGGCTCGGAGCATCTGCCCGGGAAGAACTCGATCCCCGCGGATAACCCCACCGCCCCGGCCTCCATCGCTTCCGCAACTAATTTCTTCATGGCATCAATATCGTCGGAATCGGCCGTGCGCCCGATATCCCCGATTACGGCCTGTCGGATGGTGCTGTGCCCTGCGAATTGTACAATATTAGTGGTTAACTGAGTCTGTTCGAGCGCGTCCATATAACTGCCGAAGTCGGCCCATCCGATGTCGGAAGTTCTTTCCGTTTGCTGGTCCTGAAGCCAGTTACAGACGATGCCTTCATTATCGCCACAGATGGGCGCCGGACAGAATCCGCAGTTTCCAACGATCTGAGTGGTCACCCCCTGCCTGATCATGCTGTCCGCCTCGGCGCCGGCCAACATGGTCTGGTCGCCGTGAGAATGACAATCGATAAAGCCGGGCGCCACCACCAGGTGCGGAAAGGCATTGCGCTGATCGCAGCTCAGTCCGCTGCTTTTGCACGATATGGTCCTGGCAGCCTCGGCGCCGGATAGATTGCCGATGGCGGCAATCACCCCGTCTTTGACGCCAATATCCGCCAAGAACCACGGATTACCAGCGCCGTCGACCACTTTGCCGTTCGATATGATGAAATCAAACATAGTTGTCTCCCTAAACGTTGAGTTTCTTTATGGGTTTGTGATCATATTTCTGCCGCCAAATAGCCGTTTGGCGGAAAGTTGAAAGTTGCCGCAGCGGTCAGCGGAGATTATTGATAGAATTCCGGGTCTTATGTGGTGTGCCTATAAAAAAGCTTCACCCCGGCTGTATTTAGTCAGGGCATCCGGGTCGAGTTCGATGCCCAGACCGGGCCGATTCGGAATCGGAAGCATTCCGTCTTCATCCAGAACCCACTTCTCGGTGCCGATCTCATCCACATAAGGCGAACCGGTCAGGTATTCGACCAGGTCCGTATCGGAAAAGGCGGAAGACAGGTGGAGATCGGTGGCCAGGCCAATGGCCGTGTTCCAGCCGTGGGGAATAAAACGTACGCCATTTTCCTGAGCCATCCAGCCGATACGCCGCTCTTCGCTGATTCCGCCGACCTTGGTTACATCGGGCTGAACAATGTCGAAGGCGCCCCGGGTTAACCAGGGATAAAATGACTGCCGCCTGGTCAGAACCTCACCGCCGCTAATGGGGACCGTCGATTGGCGGCGAAGATGGATGAAATCCTCGATGGCGTCGGGCACAAGCGGCTCTTCAAACCAGGCCACGTCATAGCCGGCCAGCATTTCGGCAGTGCGCAAAGCCCATTTATATCCATTATTCCAAAATGCGTCGCTACCGCCGGCGTCGACCATCAGCAATGATTCCGGACCGACCGCTTCGCGGGCACTCCGGACGATGGCCTCATCCATAGCGGCGTTCACCCGGCCAAAGGGGCCCCAACCAATCTTGAAGGCTCTAAAGCCCTGGACCTTTGCTGCGCCAAGCACCTCGGCCAACTCTTGCGGTTCGCGCATCAATAGCGAGGCATACGGTTTTACACGTTCACGGTGGCGTCCCCCCAATAATCGTCCCAAAGGCTGGCCGGTAGCTTTGCCCAGGATGTCCCATAGCGCAATGTCGATGCCGCTGATGGTGTGGGTGAGTGAGCCGCCGCGCCCCATCCAAAAGGTGTGCTGGTGTAGTTTTTCGCTAACGCGCTCCGGCTCCAAGGCATTTTCACCTAAATACAGGTCTTTCATGACTTCCAGCGCGGATTTGACCAGATCGTCATTTGTTGAGGCGCTGCCAAACCCTGTCAAACCTTCATCGGTCAAAACCGCGATCAGGGTGTGAACGCAATCCTCCTGGGTCAATTCGTTGGACCACCCGCCTTCCGGTGTTCCATGTCTTAATCCCAATGCCTTTATTTCCTTTATTTTCATTTGAACTTTCCTTCGCTATAAGGGCGAACATCAATAAAAGTCGCATATTTGCTCTGTTAAACTGGATTTAATCATCTGGTATTTTATAAGTAACATCCCTACCAAGACGCTTTTCGATAGAATCTAAATTAATTGATCAAAAATATTCTGTCAATTGCTTTTTACTGAATTCCCCGGTGATATCGTGGTAGGGGAAACTGATGGTGTATTTGTCGTACCGCAGAAATCTGAAGCCGGCGTTTTCACAAATGCATTGGAAAAGGCCCACAGTCAAAAAGGCCATTGAAGCCGGCATGAGTGCCAAGGAAGTGTTTGAGAAGTAATGATAGAATTCCATTACTTTAGCTCACTTGCCTGTCGTGCTGGTATTGGGTACGCCCATTAAATTATAACTTTCTAACCTTCAAATGGACATGATTGGAAATGAGAGCCCACCCCAAACAAAAAGTTTTCGTCTCGGTGACGATATCACCCAGACATTAAATGAAATCATTCCGGTCCTGATCATCTGAGAATATACGTCGGCACTCGATTCCGCGAACCATGATATGATGCAGGGCACCGGGAGCATCCATGCGTGCGATACGTGGCATATATTCTTTATTTCACAGAAAACTCTGCTATAAAAGTTATATTTTTAGGATGTCCCAAATCCTATTCCATAGATGGAAGCAATCATTTAGCATCACGGTACATAATAAACAGATTGGCATATTGGAAATTTGTCACCTTGAAAAAAAACCAGAACTTGAGAAGAGACTATTCCTTGAGGAAGAA
>Ga0209456_10001343_pt1 | contig 12058 bp, 8 predicted proteins | sample COG_11_FD_184755 | JGI IMG/M metagenome (GOLD analysis project Ga0209456, IMG submission 184755) | Pelagic marine sediment microbial communities from the LTER site Helgoland, North Sea, for post-phytoplankton bloom and carbon turnover... | ecosystem: Environmental > Aquatic > Marine > Neritic...
TTCGCTTTCCCCCAAAAGCAAGAGCCAATTTAAATGCTCGTTTAGATCGTATAATAAATTTTACAATACTTTTATCTGAAACTCAAGGAGTTATTAATAATATATAATTATATTAATAACTTATTCAACAACCCCCCCCATATCTTGTGGCTGCTAAAAACCAGTGACCCAAGGTCTATACCGCATGCGTCTTGCGTTCATGCTGCCCCTCTAGAATATCGACCAAAATTCTATCAGACTTGAGGTATTCTCTTAATTCACGTTTGCCGGTTAGGCTGCTTGAGCCCGTTATAAAATAAAAAAGGTTAATGGAATTATTAACCGGCAAACGGGGCAACGGGCTCAACCGATGGACGCATTTTGAAAATATGATATTTAAGGCGCTCTCAAAAATAGTAGATCGCGCTGCCCGCATGAATGCGGGATTTCACATTTGATCTTAATAGATTAAGGTGTTCAACAAAGCCCTTGAGTGCTAGATGCATTTTTGAGAGCGCTTTTAGAAGAGTTTGAGCTGCTGCTGTGTTTTCTCTTTCTTCTGCGGAGATTTCTTCTGCGGGGTTTCTTCTTTTTTGATGCGGCTTTCAAGGTCGGCCAGAAATGGAGAGGGCTGGCGGGTCAAAAGTTTTCCGTATAGGCTGCGTTTTTTAGCCCGGGTCAGGTATAATTGCTGCATGGCCCGGGTCATGGCCACATAAAACAGCCGGCGTTCTTCGGCCGGGTCGGTCTGTATGCTGCCCTGATGCTTTAAAGGAATCAAATCGTCTTCACACCCGGCGATAAACACCACCGGAAATTCCAGGCCTTTGGCCGCATGCATCGTCATTAAGGCAACCTTTTCCGCGCGCGACAGGTAAACATCGGTGTCCGTGTGCAGCGATGCTGTCGCTAAAAAGGCGGCCATGTCTTTATCATAATCTGCGGCCAGGCTTAGCAGGTTGTCAAATGTCTCCCGGGATTGCCGGTTGGTGCCCATAATGGCAGCCAGCTGTGGGATTCGGGATAGATGCTGCAATTTTTCGGCAATGTTCATATCGATCGTCTCATTTTTGATGCCGGCCAGTGTGTCGCTAAAATCGATGAGCTTTTGCTGCTGAGCACGGTTTAAACCCGGGACCGGAAAACGTCTGGCATTGTCCAAACCGTTTTGCTGGGAAAATTTTTTTAAATAACACCAGGATTTAAATTGATCGGTTGCCTTTTTATGCAGTCCGACAGCATATAGCGACAGGCAGTTGTCTAAATCCAGATCACTACCGTGTCCCGCCACAATGCTTAACAGTGAAATCAGTTCGGCCAGGCCCCAGCGTTCAAGCCAATTTTTGCGGCTGGCAACCTGAAAGGGCACACCCTCTTGTAGGAAGACCTCGGCAATAATATTCAGCTGATGGTGCGTGCGAACCAGAACCGCAAAATCGGCATAACTGCAGGCAGCAACGAGATTGGCATCCGCCACCTGGCCGGTGTCGATGGAATGAAAACCGGAACCACCCACCAACTGGCCGATGGTTCCTGCGATGGCCCAAGCTTCGGCTTTGGCGCTGGCCAGCTCGAGGATGCTGATGGTTTTAACACCATCGATCATCGAGTGGGTCCGGGTGTCACCGAAATGCAGCCGATGACCTTGAATAATCTGATAGGATGCATCCAGAATGGTTTCCGTCGACCGATAATTTCGGATTAATTCAATAACGGCTGCATGGGGGTAATCATCCACAAAACAGCTAAAATACCGAACGTCTGCTCCTCTGAACCCGTATATAGATTGGTCCGGATCACCGATGACGCATAAATTTTGTCTGGCGGCATCAGAGGGAACCAGCGCCCTTATGATACGATACTGTCCGTGATTGAGGTCCTGATATTCATCCACAAAAATATGCTCAAATTGACGCCGGTATGTTTTGCAAATCCTTGGATCGCTTTCCAGCAGCAGGACAACTTTAAAAATCAGATCTTCATAATCATAAAGCCCCTGAATGGATAACAGGTTTTGATAGCAGTGATACACCTCGGCCAGTGCGCGGTCATCAACGCTGAGGTCTTGCGCCGGAGCTATATCTTCCGGACCCAGTATTTGCTGTTTGGCCGCCGCAATTTGGTCGCGTAATTGTCGCGGTTTTAAGGAAACCTCAATCCCGAAACCCCTGACCCTTTTGAGCGCTTCATCGATTAATTTTTTACGATCATCTTCATCGATAATACCGAATGTCTCATTTGAATTTTGATCGCTTAATATTTTATAGCACAGGGAATGAAAGGTGGCCGTCAGAGGCAATGGATGCCGGTCGCCTAAAACCGTGTGCAGGCGCTGCTGCATTTCCTCGGCCGCTTTGCGGGTAAAGGTTACTGCCAGTATATTTTCGGGGGCAATACCGTTATGGATTATAAAGTGTGCGATTCTCATTGTCAGGGTCTGGGTTTTACCGGTGCCGGGCCCGGCAACAATCAGCAGGGGACCCTCGGAATGCTCTACCGCCCGACGCTGCTCGTCGTTCAGCTGGTGAATATGGATGTGCGGTGACGTACGGTTTAATTTAGCCTCACGGGAATCACCCGGCTCTTTTCGGGGCGCTTTGCGGGAATAAGGGGGGTCTTCGGTAACAGAAACAGTCGCCCGGGGCTCGCCGAGCGCAAAAAGTGATTGCTGACCCAGCAGCGCTTCTCGTTCCTGCTCCTTGAAAATTTGAACCCGGCCATATTGCCCGTCAAAGCCGGGAATGACGTTGATTTCATGCTGACGCATGCGCCGGATCGCCTCCGCCAGAAGCGGTATGCCGGCCTGCTCAATCGCATCGGGCGCCAGATTGTGTAAAATGTTAACTTCCGAACCCAGTTTATCCAAAGCGCTTTGATAGGCCCGGGTGACCTTTTTGGATTTGGGACCTACCTGCATCACCTCAGACAGAATGTTCGGCAGTTGAATAATGCTGCGGTAGGGTGCATGCTGGGGCGGTTTGCGGCCATCATTATGATCGGCTAATTCTTCAACACGATGCAAGACGCCCAGTGTCAGGGGCTTGCTGCAAACCGGGCACAGGCCATTATGTTTGAGCGTCGTCGCGGGCCTGAAGGAAACGTTGCAGGCACGGTGACCATCGATGTGATATTTGCCCTCTTCAGGGTAAAACTCCAGGGTGCCGAGAAATTCTTCCGGATTACCGGTTTTCAGGGCTGTTTTTATGGCCGCATAGGAAAGCTCGGTGTTGAAGATATTGGCTTCGCGACCCAGGTTGAGGGGTGAATGCGCATCCGAATTGGACACCAGGGTAAATTCATCCAATGAAGATACGCGCCAATTCATCGCCGGATCAGAAGACAACCCGGTTTCAACCGCAAAAATATGCGGGGTTAAATCTTCAAAACACTCGGCAATTGAATCAAATCCGGATTTCGATCCCAATACCGAAAACCACGGGGTCCAGATGTGGGCCGGGATTAAAAATGCTTCGTCAGAGGTTTCAAGCACCATCTCAAGTAAATCCCGGGCATCCAACCCGAGGATCGGCCGGCCGTCTGATCGAATGTTGCCGATTTTATCCAGCCGGTTTTTGAGCTGCCGGGCAACATCCACGTCCGGGGCAAATATCAGATTGTGATTTTTACGCGTTTTATCGGCCTTCTTATATATATTGCTGATTTCAGTCACCAGCATGAAACGCACCGGACCGCGACAGGTCTCCGGAACCTGGAGATCGCAAACCCGCGCATGTTCAGCTTTTAGTTTGTATAAACCGGTTTCAGCGGCAACCAATTTATCTGAAATTTCTTCAAACCAGGCCGGGTATGTAAAATCGCCGGTTCCCACAACCGTAACACCTTTTAACTGGGCGGCAATGTATAAATTTTCCAGATCAAGGTTCTTGGCAGTCGCCCTGGAGTATTTGGAATGAACGTGTAAGTCGGCAATAAATTTCATGGAATTTTCTTCAAAAAAAAAGTGACGTTTAGGCTATTTTGGGTGCCAAGGAGAACAAATGATAAACGGGCTCAACGGGCCCACCGGCCAACCGGCAAACCTCATCTTTATACCATTTTTGAGGTCTTTTTTTAACCCTAAATTTAACTTGTTAGTTGTTATCAAACACGCTATATATTCCTAATGATATACAGAGTATACTATATATGGTGTTTTACCGCTTTCCGTCAGGGCGTTATCAGCATGTGCTGGTTGGCAACCAGCGGTAATTCCGGCAAACCGTTCCATCAACAGATGCAATGGTAATTATATGAGTTTACTATCCAGTTCGGTTTCCATAACGCGCTACCAGATTCAGGGAAAACTTAAAAATCCCATTCTGGAAACGCTCGCGGCCGGGCTTAAAAAAAATGCCATTTCAGAAATAGATGATCCGACTCTGGATAAAGCCGTCGGCTGGACATCCTTTGAAAAGCCCTATCAACCGGATTTTGGCGGGTCCTCCTTCGTGTATGGAAATTATCTGGTTTTTTCATTACGAATTGACCGTAAAAGCGTGCCGCTTAAATTGGTGAAAAAACACGTGGTCATCGAATCAGAAAAGCGACTGGTTGAAAGCGGCCGACCCTATTTGTCACGTAGCGAAAAAGAGCGCATTCGGGACCAGGTCATGGATCGTCTGTATGCAACGGTTCCGGCGACGCCCAATTTGTTTGATATTATCTGGAATTATGAGGCTGCCGAATTGTGGTTTTTTTCCAATCTCAAGGCAGCCAATGAGGAATTGGAAACGCTTTTTTTGCGATCATTTGATTTAACGCTGATTCGCATGATTCCCTACACGGCGGCACACTATGCCGCTGACCTGAAAGATACGGAAAAAGATATCCTTCTTGAACTCACCCGGACCCCTTTTACAGGATAAATTTTAAACAACATGTTGGATATTGCTGTCGCATATAACCGATTTAAATTTTTAGGTGAAGAATTTTTAACCTGGCTGTGGTTCGTCATTGATCAGGATCCGACTATTCTCATAAAGGCTGATTCTGATTTAACGTCACTGGAAATCGGCAACCGAATTGTTCTTGAAAAGCGGCATAAAAAGGACGTTGAGCGGATTACCATTAAGGGTGAAAATGCCGGCCTCGAAGAAGCGATGCTGGCCTTGCAGAAAGGCGCTCTGGTAGCTGAACTGAACCTGGTTTACCGATCCGCCGAGCAAAAATGGCAATTCACATTAAAGGGTGAAAGCCTCAATCTGAGCAGTATACAGACACCTAAAATTGCAGCGCCGCAAAGCCCGGAAGACATGGAAGGCGTTATTTTGGAAAAAATCTTTCTTTACGATAAGATCTTGCAATTTATAGAAAAATTATATAAAACCTTTATCAAATACCGACTATCGGACGACTGGCAAAAACGCGATATCGCCTTGATTAAAAAGTGGAGTCGATCCCGGGCTTAGTTTAGCTACAATGTTTCTAAATAGTCGAATTTAATCTTTATATTCAACGCATTTATTTTGTGCTTTTTTAAACAGGTTTTTGATAATAAACTGTTAATAGACAGTTGATAGACAGTTGATAAATGAACAGTTATCGACATTAATATATATATGATCATATCAAACCATTTATTGGTTTTAAATAAAAAGGATTGTCATCACTATTTTTTTAATTTTTATAAATTAATTTAAAACCTTAAAAAGTTATTAAACATATAAACATCCCATATCTATTATTATTTTATTATATGTTATAATAAGGAATATATTATGAAAGCAACAATTACAAAAGGGGACTTGCTTCCTGTTTTATCAAAGATACAGGGATTGACGGGCCGCCGAACGAACCTGGCCATAACCACCAATGTACTAATAAAAACGGCAAAAAAAGGACTGGTCATTTCAGCCACAGATCTTGAAACCGGCTTTGAGGGCTTTTATGCGGCCAAAGTTGAAAAAGAAGGCGTCATCGCCATAAATGCCAGAAAATTATACGAGATTGTAAGGGATTTTCCCACCGAAGATATTTTCTTAAATGAAGTTGAAAATCACTGGATCGAAATTGGCAATAAAAATATTGAATATCATATCGTCGGTTTGAATCCGGACGATTTTCCGGAAATTCCCAAAATAGAGGCCATTGAATTTTTTGAAATTGAATCTGCGGATCTGAACAAAATGATTGAACGCGCCGTGGTCGTCAGCGGGTCCAGTGATGATAAACGCGCCCATATTACCGGCGTTTATGCCGAGCGCATCGAGGATGAAAAGATTAAATGTTTTCGGTTTGTTTCCACTGACGGCAGTCGCCTTTCAAAAGTGGACACTGTATTTGCAAAAGATGCCGTTTTACCTTCCGGGGACAATGTCATTGTTCCTAAAAAAGGCCTAATTGAAGTCAGCAAGTTTCTGGATACTGAAGGTCCGGTAAAAATTGGCATAAAAGACAACAATTTTATTGTTCAAAAGGATTCGGAAACCCTCATTATTCTGCTGTTGGAAGGCGATTTTCCCGAATACGGCGATATTATCGTCAAAAAAGGCGGCCATTCGATTCTGATGGAGCGTCAATCCTTTTTAATGATGCTCAAACGCATGTCTATTTTGAGTTCCGAAGACTATAAGGGCGTTATATTTAATTTTGAAAAGAATCAACTGCTGATTACCTCCACCAATCCTGATATCGGAGAATCAAAAGAAGATATGGCGTTAAATTACGACGGGGATTCGATTACCGTAATGTTTAATCCCAAATTTTTTATTGAGACCCTGAACGTGATTGATGAAGATAAGGTTATGTTGAATATAATTGATGAGGAAAAACCCTGTCTAATCGAAAGCGAAAAAGATAAAACCTATTTAAGTGTCATAATGCCGATGCGAATATGAAAAAAGATCCTAAAATAAATAATTATACCGAAGACGATATTAAAGTATTGGAAGGCCTGGAAGCGGTGCGCAAAAGGCCGGCGATGTACATTGGAAACGTGGATGTTGCCGGTTTGCATCATTTGGTTTACGAAGTTGTGGACAACAGTATTGACGAGGCCATGGCTGGCTATTGCAGCCAGATCAATGTTACCATTCATGATGACAATAGTGTCAGTGTGCTTGACAACGGCCGAGGAATACCGGTTGGTATTCACAAAAAAGAAAAAATACCGGCCGTTGAAGTCGTCATGACCAAACTGCATGCCGGCGGTAAATTTGACAATCATTCGTATAAAGTCTCAGGCGGGTTGCATGGTGTCGGCGTTTCGGTGGTCAATGCTCTGTCCAGTTTTTTGGAAGTCGAAATTTACACCGAGGGCAAGCGCTATTATCAGTCATACGAAAGAGGCAAAAAAACCTGTGAATTAACCCAAAAAGGAAAATCCCGCAAACAGGGCACGATGGTGCATTTTGTGCCGGACTCGGAAATTTTTGAAATCACAGAATTCAGTTATGATGTTCTGGTGCGCCGCTTAAAAGAACTCGCCTTTTTAAACAAAGAACTCAAAATCGTTATTGAAGATGAACGCAGCGACACGAAAGAAGAATTTTACCATAAAGGCGGTATCGTTGATTTTGTGAAGTATATCAATCGACGACACATACCCCTGCACAAAAAGCCGATTTTCATGGAAGGCACCAAAAACGATATTCAGATAGAAGTCGCCATCCAATATAATAATACCTATACGGAAAAGATTTTTTCATTTGCCAACAACATCAACACCACCGAAGGTGGATTTCATCTGATCGGGTTCAAGGCCGGTTTGACCCGTGCCATCAACCAATACACAAGCAATGGGAACTTGCCCAAGAATTTAAAGGTTAAAATTACCGGTGATGATGTTCGTGAAGGAATTACGGCCATTATCAGTGTGCGCATCACAGATCCGCAATTCGAAGGTCAGACCAAAACCAAACTGGGAAACAGTGAAGTCAAAGGAATTGTCGAATCCCTGATCAATGAAAAATTAAGTACCTTTTTTGAAGAAAATCCATCGGTTGCCAAAAAGATCATTGCCAAAGGGGTTGATGCAGCCCGTGCGCGTGATGCGGCTAAACGGGCGCGCGATCTGGCCCGCAGCAAGGGTGCCCTGGTGGATGCCACCTTACCCGGCAAACTGGCGGAATGTCAATCTTCAGATCCTGCAGAGCGGGAGCTGTTCATCGTCGAAGGGGATTCAGCCGGCGGATCTGCCAAACAGGCCCGGGATCGCAAATTTCAGGCCATCCTGCCGTTGAAGGGTAAAATTTTAAATGTAGAAAAAGCGCGTTTTGATAAAATTTTGCACAGCGAGGAAATAAAAAATATCATTACCGCTTTAGGGACCGGTGTAGGTAAAGAAGAATACAATATCGATAAAATTAGATATCACAAAGTGATTATCATGACAGACGCGGATGTGGATGGTTCCCACATCCGAACGCTTTTGCTAACATTTTTCTACCGGCAAATGCCTGAAATGGTTGATAAAGGTTATCTATACATTGCCCAACCGCCGTTGTTTAAAATCGGCAAAGGTAAAAAAAGTGAAAACTACCTCAATAGTGAGGCTGAATTAAATGATTTTGTTCTTAAAAAGATTTGCAGCAACCGCCAGTTGAAATTTAAAAAGGGTCAAAAGGCGTTATCCGGCCACAATCTGTTTCTGTTCATCGCTAGCATAGCGGAGTTTTTTTCAGTTCTGGCCCGCTTACAAAAACGAGGTATTCCGGCAAATCTTGTGGAATTTCTGATCATAGAAAACGTCGCCAATAAAACCTTTTTACAGGACGAGAAACGCATGTCTCAATTGCGGAAAAAATTGATTCAAAAAGGCTATTTGGTGGATGATTTGAATTTCAGTGAGGAACGCAAGGTTTTTGAAATAACGATCAACGGCCAACCGTCCAAAGAAGATGATGATATACTTTCTGGGTTGGGCGGCAAACCTGCCGCTTCGGTAAAAATAGGCCGCGGTCTGATCTATTCAACTGATTTTCAACGCGGTCTGAACCTTGGCAAAAATATTCTCAAATATGATTTGCCGCCTTTCACCGTTACTCACCAAGATAAAGACAAGAAAACAGCGCCCCAGAAGGCAAATGACAAAACCGAATTGCTTAATATTTTTTTGCAAGATGGTAAAAAAGGCATCACGATTCAGCGTTACAAAGGTCTGGGCGAAATGAATCCGGATCAGTTGTGGGAAACTACTATGAATCCCGAAAAACGCAACATGTTCCAGGTTAAAGTTGAAGATGTTGTTGATACTGATGAAATATTTACGATCCTGATGGGTGAAGCGGTTGAACCCCGCCGAGAGTTCATTCAGAGTAATGCCTTGGAAGTCAGCACGCTCGATATTTAGTCCCAATTAAAAAAACGTAGTAATCAGTTCTTCTTAAATATTTGGCTCCTAATTTATATAACAGGGTTTCAGGTGTCAGTGTTCAGGTGTCAGGTTTGAAAGATTCGAAAATTTGTTAGGTTGAAAGCCGAACACCACAATCTGGCAATTGATCCGGTTGATCTCTAATATCTAATTTTCCCTGACACCCGAAACCTGACACCAAATTAAGTTTAAGAAAGATAGAAATGGACATCCACAATATAAATGCCAGGGATTTGCCGGATCTATGGTTCCAGGCGGTGCATGATATTTTGGATCACGGCAAACGTTTTGTCATCGATCGCGGGTCATATGAAGGCCAAACCCGCCTTGAATATGATTATTTCATGGGTCATGTCAAACATCCCGGAACCCAACCCCTGATTCCGGATATTCCGCCGGCCTGCGGCATACCCAACCCGGTTGAGCACGATTATATTTACGGCGGCCCCGGTTATGACCGGGCCTATATTGAGTATCTCATGTCGGCGCGCAAAGAACCGGGCGAGTCCTACACCTATGGTGAACGCTTGGTGCGCGTCCCGCTATCGGGCGACAAACTCCACTGGTGGCAAACATCCAATAGTAAAATTATCGATAAACGCGAAGTTGACGGAAAGATTGTTTTTGAAGAAGATGGCCAGTTGTATTTGAACCAGATCGAATGGGTGATTGATACCTATCGCAAGTTTGGCGAGCGCAATAATCAACTGGTCCTTCAAATTGCACACCCTTCGGATCTGACCTTATTGGATCCGCCCTGCCTGCGATCGATTGATACCCGCATTCAGAATAACAGCATTAATTTCTTTGTTTATTTTCGTTCCTGGGATTTATGGAACGGCTTTCCCGCCAACCTGGCCGCCATTCAAAACCTCAAAGAGTACATGGCAGCCGAAATTGGTGTTGAGGACGGCCAGATGGTTGTCGAAAGTAAAGGATTACATCTTTACGGCTATGCGGAAGATCTGGCGAACCTGCGCTGTTTGAGAACATAATCCCACACCGCCGGCACCCATTGATCCTGCCTAAAATATGAGCTCACCATTAACCACCAAGATGTTCGTTGTTCAAATGATTTGAATATCAATTAATATTCGATTATATTAAATATATTGTGTCAGGATTTCGCTAGTCACAGTTGTGTGTTGCTTTCCTTTCGACCCATCAAATGGAAAATTAAATTAATCGTTTTTGAGGTTCATCATGTCGCCATCAAGCCTGGCCCATCTGTATTCTAAAAGTGCCTGCTGTGCGGTGCCATCGGCCATCCGTGAAATTAACAAACTGGTCGATTCACCGGGTATGAAATCTTTGGCCGGTGGTTGGCCGGACCCGGATGTTTTTCCAAGTCAAGAAATCATTCGCATTACCAACGAGTTGCTCAAAAATAAGGCCGGCAAAGCCCTGCAATATGGCGCAACCGAAGGGGTGACCGAATTACGGCAGGAACTGGCCCATCTGGCCGCAGATCGCTATGGTATTGCGTGCAACCTGGATCATATTGTCATTACGGCCGGTTCAGCCCAGGGGATGGATCTGGCCTGCCGGGTGCTTATCAACCCTGATGACGTCGTTTTTGTGGGCCTGCCGACCTATTTTGGGGGAACCGGCGCCATCATGGCTGCCTGTGGCCAACTCCAGGGAGTGGCCGTTGATGAAAAGGGGCTGAATACCGGACAACTGGAAGATCAGTTGCAACGGCTAAAGAAAAAAGGTCAACCGGCCAAGGGCGTATATGTCATACCCAACTTTCAAAACCCGACTGGAACCACATTATCACTTGAGCGGCGCCGACATCTTGTCGAGCTGGCGGAGCACTATGATCTGGTCATTTTTGAAGATGATCCATACGGAGATTTACGATTTGAGGGTGACCATTTTCCAGCGGTTATTTCTCTGGATGCTCATGGTCGGGTTGTGCATATGCGCTCGATGTCCAAAACATTTGCCCCGGGCCTGCGCGTGGCCTGGACCATCGGTCCTCCTGAAATGATTCGAAAAATGGTGGTGGCCAAACAGTTTGTTGATGTTGCCACCAACAGTCTGGCCCAGTATATTTTATTGGAATTTATTCGTAGCGGGCTGTGGGCAAAGCGCGTTCAGCTAAACAATCAACACTATAAGCGTAAACGGGATTTTATGCTTGCGCAATTGGTGGCCCATTTTCCCGAACAGGTTCAATGGAATCAACCGGGTGGCGGGTTTTTTATATTTGTTCAACTGCCCCAAACAATTGATGCCGCAGATCTTCTGGCCGAAGCCATTGAGCACAACGTTGCCTTTGTGGCCGGTGAACCCTTTTTCATAGACGGCAGCGGAGCCCACACCTTTCGACTGTCCTATTCTCAGTCCAGCGAGTCCGAAATTGAAGCAGCGGTGGCCGAATTGGGAAGGTTGATCAAAAAGAGGCTAAAATCATAGTGCGCTAAATTTAATATAGGAATCAATACATTCTTAATTATTTATCATGCAAAGCCGCTAAGTCGCAAAGAAAAAATACATATTAAAAACCCTTAGCGTCTTTGCGTCTTTGCGTGAGGCCAATAACAAAGTTCATTTCCACGAAATAATGAGAACCTATCTCAAAAATGCATCTAACGCCCAATGGCTGCGTTCTCCAGGATAAATGGATCACAAATCTAATTATACGAAGATTAAGGTGTGCGTAAAACCGATTCGAAATGCTCGAATACTAGCGTGTATGCTCCACTTTCGAATCGGTTTTCGCCTTGCCCTTGGACGTGAGCTACTATTTTTGAGATAGGT
>Ga0209456_10001344_pt1 | contig 12054 bp, 8 predicted proteins | sample COG_11_FD_184755 | JGI IMG/M metagenome (GOLD analysis project Ga0209456, IMG submission 184755) | Pelagic marine sediment microbial communities from the LTER site Helgoland, North Sea, for post-phytoplankton bloom and carbon turnover... | ecosystem: Environmental > Aquatic > Marine > Neritic...
GAGTAGGTACTGGAACGTCATCGATGACATCGGCGCGACGACGCTCTATACCTCGCCCACCGCGCTCCGAGCCCTCATGCGCGAGGGCTCGGAGCCGGTCAAGGGCTCCAGCCGCAAGTCGTTGCGTGTGTTGGGAACCGTCGGGGAGCCGATCAACCCCGAGGTCTGGCTCTGGTACAGCAACGTGGTCGGCAACGGCGAAGTGCCGATCGTCGACACCTGGTGGCAAACCGAGACCGGCGGCATTTTGATCAGCCCACTCCCGAACGCAACCCCCACGAAACCCGGCTCAGCGACGCTCCCGTTGTTCGGCATCGAGCCGTTGCTCGTGGACCAAGACGGCAAGGTCCTCGAAGGCAACGACGTCAACGGGTTCCTCTGCATCAAGCGCCCGTGGCCGGGGCAGGCCCGAACGATTCACGGCGACCACCAGCGCTTTCTCCAGACGTACTTCTCGCAGTATCCCCCGTACTATTTCACCGGGGATGGCTGTCGTCGCGACGAGGACGGTTACTACTGGATCACGGGTCGCGTCGACGACGTGATCAACGTCTCGGGACACCGCATGGGAACCGCCGAGGTAGAGAGCGCATTGGTCGCACACCCGGCCGTCGCGGAAGCTGCAGTCGTGCCAATGCCGCACGAAATCAAAGGCCAGGGCATCTTTGCCTTCGTGGTGCCCATCGCAGATGCCGATTGGGAGCCGCACGAGCTGCAAGGCGCGCTCAAGGAGCAGGTGCGACAGGTGATCGGACCGATCGCGACGCCGGATGAGATCCGCGTGACGCACGGCCTTCCAAAGACGCGGTCCGGCAAAATCATGCGGCGAATCCTCCGCAAGATCGCCGCCGGTGAAGCAGACCAACTTGGAGATATTTCTACCCTCGCTGACCCAAGCGTGGTCGAGGCGCTGTTGAAGCAGAGCTGAAGTCCGCCTGTGGCGGAGAAACGGAACACACGATGACGACCGAACCGGAACAAAACCCCAGCGGGTCGAGCCACCAAGAAAAAATGACGGCCTACTGGAAGAAAAACGTTCGCCTGGTGACCATCTTGCTCGCCATCTGGTGGATCGTGTCGTACGGCGCGGGGATTATCTTTGAGGACGCGCTCAACGCCATCGTCATCCCGGGGACCGGCTTCCATCTCGGGTTCTGGTTCGCTCAGCAGGGTTCCATCTACGTGTTTGTGATCATGATCTTCGTTTACGCATGGTTGATGAACAAGCTCGATAGAGAATACGACGTGCACGAGGACTGATCGTTCGAGTCATAGCGAGTCATAGAAGGAGAGAACAATGGACGTAAAGACTTGGACATTCCTGATCGTGGGCGCGACCTTTGCGCTTTACATCGGCATCGCGATCTGGTCGCGAGCAAACACGACAGGTGACTTCTACATCGCGGGCCGAGGAGTCCATCCGGTGGTCAACGGGATGGCAACGGGAGCCGACTGGATGAGTGCGGCCTCGTTCATCAGTATGGCCGGCTTGATCTCGTTCATGGGGTACGATGGAGCCGTCTATCTGATGGGCTGGACGGGCGGCTACGTGTTGCTCGCGCTTTTGTTGGCGCCGTATCTCCGCAAATATGGCCAGTTCACTGTCCCTGACTTCGTTGGAGACCGTTACTACTCGAACGGGGCCCGGATCGTTGCCGTGCTCTGCGCGGTGTTCGTTTCGTTCACGTATGTCGCGGGTCAAATGCGCGGTGTCGGCGTCGTGTTCAGCCGATTCCTCGAGGTCGACATCAACGTCGGCGTCGGGATCGGCATGGCGATCGTGTTCTTCTACGCAGTTCTCGGCGGTATGAAGGGCATCACTTACACCCAGGCGGCCCAGTACTGCGTTTTGATCTTCGCCTATCTGGTGCCGGCGATCTTCATCAGCATTCTGCTCACGGACAAGTACATTCCACAAATCGGATTTGGCGCATCCCTGGGCGGCGACATTGGTTCCCGCATCGCAGGCGGCGAAACGATCAAACTGATGGATAAGCTCAACCAGCTGAACACGGAGCTCGGGTTTGCCGAGTACACATCGGGGAAGAAATCGATGTTGGATGTGTTGTGCATCACCGGTGCGCTCATGGCGGGAACTGCCGGGCTGCCCCACGTCATCGTGCGTTTCTACACGGTGCCGAGGGTGCGCGATGCCCGCCTCAGCGTGGGTTGGGCACTCTTTTTCATCGCGCTCCTCTACACCACCGCGCCCGCGGTGGCTGCCTTCGCGCGTACCAACCTCATCGACACGGTCAGCGGCGCCAGCTACACGCAGGTCGAGGGAGAGAAGTCGATTCCCCAATGGTTCAAGACCTGGGAGGACACCGGCCTCCTCGCTTGGGTTGATAAAAACAACGACGGAAAGGTCCAGTACGTGGCCGGAGCCGCACTTGCTGGTAAGCCCACGTTCACTGCTGAGCGCGGCTCGAGCGGCCAACGCATGGTGAGCAACCCCAACCCGGATACCAAGAACGAGCTCTATGTCGACCGCGACATCATCGTGCTTGCCAACCCGGAGATCGCAAACCTGCCGAACTGGGTCATCGCTCTGGTTGCAGCGGGCGGCTTGGCTGCCGCTCTTTCGACGGCTGCCGGCTTGTTGCTCGTGGTGAGCACCTCGATCAGCCATGATCTGCTGAAACGCGTGTTCGTCCCGTCGATCTCGGAGAAGCAGGAGCTGCTTGCCGCGCGCATCGCCGCCGGGTTTGCCGTCATGATCGCCGGTTACTTCGGCATCAACCCGCCGGGGTTCGTCGCGCAAGTCGTCGCGTTTGCATTCGGTCTCGCGTGCTCGTCGTTCTTCCCGGCGATCATCCTCGGCATCTTCTGGAAGAAGGCCAACCGTGAAGGCGTGATCTCCGGCATGCTCGTGGGGATCATCTTCACCGCGAGCTACATCATCTACTTCAAGTTCATGGGCGGTACGCCGGACCAGTTCTGGTTCGGGATCTCACCGGAGGGCATCGGCGCGCTGGGCATGTTGCTCAACTTCGCCGTCGCCGTGGTGGTGGGCCGGTTCACGCCACCACCGCCCCAAGAGGTACAGGAGTTGGTCGAGCACATTCGCGTCCCAGCAGGCGCGAAAACACCTACCCATTCGCACTAGCGGCTGATTAGAAACAGAGAGGAAGGTTGTGATGAGGCAAGAATCGGAAAGCGGCCGAGTGCCGACACAGGTGAAGCATGCCTGGATCGCAGTTCTAGCGTGCATCGCAACAATGGGATTGGCTCCCTTCACGGCTTTGGCCCAACCGGTGCCTGGCGAGACCGCCATCGATGACGCGGACGACGCGGCTGAAGCAGAGGCGTTCACCCCCGAGGCCCCGGCTGCCGAGGACACGGCCGTCGCAGACGACGAGGTGACGCAGGAGGAGCTCGACGAAGCCGAGGCGGCGATCGAGGAGGCTGAAAGGCAACTCGACGAAGCCAAACGCCAGATGCAGCTCATGGGCCGCAAGATGGCACCCCAGCCGGAACCGATTCCGGGAGTCGGCCCTGGCTTTGTGTCGGCAGATGGACGCGCGAAGAAGCTCCAAGTCAGCCTGAACGACGACGGAACCCTGTATTTCCGATTCGCGACCTGGCTCCAGGTCTGGACGCGTGCTCTCCAGCTCAACCCGGGCACCACGATAGGCGACCCTGAGCCAGGCGTGGACCCGGCTGTGAACGAGGACGCTTGGTACGGGGACGTCGGCTTACGTCGCGCCCGCTTCCTGATGTTTGGTCAAATCTTCCCGCGCGTGTTTCTCCTGATGCACATTGGCATCAACAACCAAACGTTTCGCAGGGGCGGATTCAAGCAGCAGGTCTTCTTTCACGATGCCTGGGCCGAGTTCAAGGTGACCAATAACAACAAGCTCTACATCGGTGGTGGGCTGCTCTACTGGAACGGGATCTCCCGTATCACCAACGCCAGCACGATCACGCTCATGACGCTCGACGCGCCGATCACGAACTGGCCGGTCATCGAGGCGACCGATCAGTTTGCCCGCCAGCTCGGCATTTATGCCAAGGGCAAGCTCGGGCTCTTCGACTACCGCGTTGCTGCCACCCGACCGTTTCAGCCCGGCAACGCCCTTCCCACAGCTCCGAATGTGGCCGCCTTCAACCCCATCGCAAACTCGTGGGCGTTCAAGGGTTACTTCCAATTCCAGTTCCTAGACGAGGAGTCCAACGTGCTGCCCTACACGGTGGGCACCTATATCGGTGCAAAGAAGGTCTTCAACCTCGGTCTTGGCGGCGACATTCAGCCAAGAGGCGTTGCGTACCTGCGGGATGACGACACCCTCAAGGAGCTGCCCCTGTGGTTCGCTGCAGCGGACCTCTTCTTCGACAGGCCAACGGGAGACAAGGGGAACGCCATCACCTGGTACTTGATGTACATGCGCCAGCAAATGGGACCCGACCTTCTCCGACAGGTCGGCATCATGAATCCTGGCGATGTGGGCTCGGGCACGTCGGCTAACGGCCGGGGTAACGGGTATCCGACGATCGGAACCGGGAACACTGGCTACGTCAACTTTGGCTGGCTGATGCCTGCCAGTGTCGGCCGGCTAGGCATGCAGTTCCAGTGGTACGCGCACACCCAGATGTCCAACTTCGAGGCGCGGGACGACACGATGTTCTGGGTCGGCACCGGCATCAACATGTTCGTCCACCGTCACAACGCCAAGGTCACCCTGGAATACAGGAACCGCCCCATCTACAACGCCAGCGGCAAAGTAGAAAACCGAAAAGGCAACTCGCTCATCCTCCAGATGCACCTGTTTATTTAGGCTAAACCTCCACCAACACCCCGAAGGGGACAGTTCCAAAAAAGGGGACTGTCCCCTTTTCTTGTTAGGTAGCGTACAGTGTTGAGCGAACACAGCACGTGCGTCGCGACCCTTTAGGGTGTATCGTGAAAGGCTCTAGTCGAAGGAGCCCCCCGATTGATGCCCCAAGGGATTAAAGTCTGCGTGCTTGTCAGCGTTACGTTTCTACTCAGCTGCAACGGAGCGATCGGCGGTGGCGAGCGCGCCGCCAACGACGGCGTCGCGAAGAGCCTTTGCGTGGTCGACACACCAATCCGGCGCCTGACCCGGTTCGAGTACAACCGGACGGTCCGTGATCTGCTCGGCGACACCAGCAACCCGGCCGACGTGCTTCCGCCGGAAGAAGAGGTCGCAGGCTTCAACAACCAAGCGGCAGCGCTGACCAGCAGCGATCTGCTGATCGAGCAGTACATGAAGGTCGCGGAGGACGTGAGCGCACGGGCGGTGGGCAACATCGCTGCGCTTGTACCGGACTGCAACCCGACGCTCGACGGCGAGGACACCTGCGGTTTGTCCTTCATCGAGGATTTTGGAAAGCGCGCGTTCCGCAGGCCGTTGTCACAGAGCGAGCGAGACCGATTCAAGAGCGTGTTTGACTGGGCGGTCAACGACGCCGACCTCGGGCGCTTCGAAGACGGCATCCAAGTGGTCCTCGAAGCCATGCTGCAATCGCCGTCCTTCCTCTACCGCCCGGAGCTTGGCGAGGAAACCCCGGTCGAAGGCGATGTGGTGCCTTTCACCAGTTGGGAAATGGCCACCAAGCTTTCGTACATGCTTTGGAACTCGATGCCTGATGCCGAGCTCTTTGCCGTAGCGGAAGCCGATGAGCTCCGGACCAAGGAGCAAATCGCCGCGCAGGCCACGCGCATGCTCGAGGACGAAAAGGCCCGAGATCTCATTCGCAACTTCCACACCCAGTGGCTGTTGCTGACCCATCTCGACAGCGTGTCGAAGGACACCGGTGTCTACCCCGCATACGACGACGCTCTCCGTCCTCTGTGGAAGGAAGAGATCCAGACATTCGTCGAGCACGTGATTCTCGAGGGAGACGGATCATTGAGAACCCTCCTGACCGCCGACTACAGTTTCATGAACGAGGAGCTTGCGAGCTTCTACGGCACCGACGTGCTCGATTCTGTGACGGGACCCGAGTTTCGTCAGGTGCAGCTCGATCCGGATAGCCGCGCAGGGTTTCTGACGAGCGCAGGCTTGATGGCGACCCACGCCAACGCCAACCAAAGCTCGCCTGTGTTCCGCGGAAAGTTCGTCCGCGAGCAGCTCATGTGCAACACGCTGCCTCCTCCGCCAGCCGATTTGGTGATCGAGCCGCCTGAGCTCGACCCGAATAAGACGACTAAAGAGCAGTTCGAGGAGATCGGCGCCAATCCCGCCTGTGCAGGGTGCCACACGCTGATGAATCCAATCGGCTTCATCTTCGAGCACTACGACGGTGTCGGGCAGTGGCGCGACCAGCAGAATGGCAAGGACATCGATGCCACCGGGGAAGTCGTTCAGACCGACGACATCGATGGCATCTACGACGGTGCAGTCGAGCTTGCCGACGCGCTTGCAGGAAGCACGCAGGTGCAGGAATGCGTGTCATCGCAGTGGTTCCGCTTCGCGTACAACCGCACGGTGACGCAGGAAGATAGCTGCAGCGTCGAGCAGCTCAACGACGTGTTCCGCTCTTCCGGCTTCAATATCAAGGGGCTCCTCGTAACCCTCACACAGACCAACGCTTTCCTCTACCGCCGCGCGGTCGAGCTCGAGCCGAACGCCACGGGAGGTGCGCAGTGAAACGGATCAAACGTCGCGCGATGCTCAAGGGCACGCTCTTCGGTGGCACGGTTGCGATCGGCTTGCCCATGCTCGATGCAATGCTCCCACGCACCGGGGCTGCACAAACGGGCGCCGCGCCCAAGCGTATCGTGTTTTGGTTCACCGCCAACGGCACGCGGCAAGATATCTGGAGCCCGCCGGGCAACATGGACTTGAGCGGCCATCCGCTGCACGCGGCGATGGCGCCATTCTCGAACAAGCTGATCTTCCTCGACGGAGTGGATCAGGACGTCGCGTACGACTCGATCGGCGATGGGCACCAGACGGGCATGGCTTGCGTGCTCACCAACGCAGAGATCCTTCCTGGCACCTTGTTTTGCGAGGGGAACTGCGATGCCGGCAACGAGCAATACGTCGGCTGGGGCGGCGGTCAATCCGTCGACCAGTACATCGCGGACGAGATCGCGAAAGACGTCATCACCAAATTCAAGTCGCTCGAGCTTGGCGTGCAGGTGAGGAGCTCGACCGTCTGGTCGCGGATGTCGTACTCGGCCCCAGATCAGCCGGTGCCACCCCGCGAGGACCCGAACGAGAACTTCACGGACTTGTTCAGCGACATCGAGTCGGATCCATTCGCGCTTCAGCTGATTCAGCGGCGGCGCAAGAGCGTCCTCGACGCGGTCATGGAGGACCACGCGGCATTTCAGAATCGCTTGGGCTATGACGACAAACAGAAGCTCGACAAGCACTTGCAGTCGATCCGTGATCTGGAAAACAGGTTGAATGTCACTACCAACTTCGGCGAAGCCTGCGGTCAGCCAGAGCTGAACCTGCCCGGAGGGAGCTACGAGCAGAACGACATGTACCCCGTCACCGGGAAAGCGCAGATGGACATGCTGGTCATGGCGCTCGCATGCGACCTCACCCGTGTCGCATCGCTGCAGTGGTCACGCTCGGTAAGCGGCGTCCGGTTCAACTGGGTCCCGCAGATCCTCGACGAGGGGCACCACGGGCTCTCACACTACGACGACGGTAATGGCAGCGCGAGGGCCGACCTGCTGGAGATCAACAAATGGTATTCGGAGCAGTTCGCGTACCTGCTCGGCCTGATGGACGGCATCCAAGAAGGCGACAACACGCTGCTCGACAACACGGTGGTGGTCTGGGTCAACGAGCTGGGCAAAGGCAACAGTCACACGCGCCGCGACATCCCTTTCATCTTGGCGGGTGGCTGTCAGGGCTACTTCAACACCGGACAGCATATCGACTCTGCTGGCGAGCCGCATGGCAAGCTCCTGGTGTCCTTGACGCATGCGATGGACAAGCCGGTCAACACCTTCGGTGTTCCGCAGTACAGCCAGGGCCCGCTGAGCGGCCTCACCTAGCGGCGAAGGCCGACGGGCCGAAAAGAGCTATTCGCATTCACCCGGTTGAACGGGCTGTTTGCACGAGTCGGTGCGCCGACCGGCCAATATGGATCGCGCGCCCTTGCACTCGTGAGCGCAGAGTTACCTCGGGTTGGTGCGCCGACCGGCCAGTACGGCCCGCGATCGACCCGCTGCACTGTGCGCGTCGGGGTGCCGCTGTAAAAGAAGCGGTTGAAGTGGCTGCGCACGAAGACGCCGAGTGGAACGAAGAAACCCGTGAAGTGCAAAAACTGACCTTCGAAGACGGCCCACCGAGGGGGAACGAACACATGGCCCGGACGAGGCGCGACGAAACGACCAGCGACCCAGGAGAAGCGGGAGGCGCGGTGGGTCCAATGGCCTTCGACCCAAATTGCGCCCGGAGATGGCGCGCTTGGCCGATCGGCCGACTGCGTCAGCGGCTCTGGAGGCGCCTCTGTGACCTGCGCGACCGGTGGAGGTTCTTGGGTGACCACGAGCCGCTGCGCGTTGACGAGCACCACTTGCCCTCTGGTCAGGACCGGAAAATCAGGCGTGCTTCCGCCCGTGTTGACCGTGACGACCGCCCCTTCGTCGACTGGGCTTTCCGCGAGCGCAGCTGTGGGGCCCACGAAAGCCAATCCGATGACAAGCATCATGGCGGTAGTCACAGCTTTGGCGACGGAACGCATCGGCTCTCCATGCTGACTGTACGCCCCTTACGCCCTGTCGTCACGCCTTCGTCACCCCCCAAAAACACCAAAAACTACGGATGGTTTGACGATCGTGGTTTGGTAAGGCCAGCCCTCCATGAGCCGCCAGTCTACGTATCCGCCACCACCGGCCGCGATTGAGCTCGAGCTTCCGGCGCCGATTCAACTGAGACGGCCACCGGAGGTGCGGGTCCCTCAGTTCACCCATGCGCGCAATTCGCATGCATGGTGGGTGCGCCTGGTGAACGCGATCGGAGGTTCGTTCGAACCGGTGGGCCACCCATCGGCGGACATCTATTGGGAGCGCGCGCAGCGCTTGAATCCCGGTGCTGGTGATCCAACGTCCGAGACCCGAGCCGCGCTCACCGCTCTCACGGAGTCACTCAACGAGGACGCCGCACTCAACTTCATCGGCAAGATCGCCGCGTGGATCGACTGCACGCGCATGGCCTGCACGCATCTTCGGGTCGAGCAAGCGCTTCGCGAGGCACCTGCAATCGAACAGACGGAGCTCCCAACCCCGATCTTCGTGCTGGGGCTGTTTCGCAGCGGAACGACGGTCCTGCATCGACTGCTCGGCCAAGACCCCGACAACCGCGCCCTGCCACACTGGGAAAGCTTCGATCCGGTACACACGCCCGAGGGTCCCGAGGCGCGGCAACGCAAGCTCACCAGAATGCTGATGCTCGCCGATTTCGTTTCGCCAAACATCAAAGCGATCCACCCGATGGATGCGCAGCAGACCGATGAGTGCCGAGGCATGTTCACCAACGTCTTCCGAACGCCGCAGTTCAACGTGCAGTACCGAGTCGGTGGTTACGTCGACTGGCTCCTCGCGCAGGACGCGACCATCGCGTACCGGCACCATCGCCGCCAGCTCCAGCTGGTTCACCATCACCGGCCCCATGGACAGCGATTGGTCCTCAAGGACCCGACCCACACCTTCTTCGTCGACGAAATTCTCGACGTGTTTCCCGACGCGCGCTTCCTGTTCATCCACCGGGATCCGGTCGAGACGCTGAGCTCGATCTGCAGCCTCCATGCCTATGCCCGTTCCGTCTTCAGTAGCGACGTCGACGCACGGGCGATCGGCGTCGAGCTTTTGGAGAGCTACATGACGCGATTGCTCGAACGTGCGGTCGAGGCAGTAGACCGCCTTCCCCCGGGACGGGTTGCTCACGTCCGTGCACCGGACTTGAGCAGGGATGCCATGGGAACGATCGCCGAAGCGTATCGGATACTCGGCGTCGAGCTCAGCGACGAAGCGCGGATCGCCATGCACGCGCACATGCGCGCCAAGCGGTCGAGCCCGAGCCCGCGGCACATCCACACCAGTGAGGGCTTCGGCCTGGACCGAGATGCGATCCATGAGCGCTTCGCGAGCTACTGCACCCGTTTCGACCTGATGCGTTAGTTGCCGGGGACCTACGATCCCTTTTGGTCGTAGCGGCGAGCCGCCTCGACGCCCTCGGACACGCGCACGCGGCTGAGGAGGAACCCGCCGATGAGAAACAGCAACGTCAGCGACAGAATGCCATCGCGCTCGCTGGCCCCAGGGATGAGCATTGGCGTGAACGCGATCAGCAGGGGGCCGAAAATCGTCGCGAATTTTCCGACCATGTTGAAGAAGCCAAAGAACTCGGCTGTTTTCGATCGCGGTACCAGGCGCGCGTAGAGCGAACGCGACAAGCTTTGCACGCCACCCTGAACCAGACCGATCGCGACGGCGAGCACGTAGAAGTCCCGTTCATCTTCGAGGAAACGCCACGCGTAAACCAGGGCGGCGAGGTAAACGACGATGCCGATCAGGATGGCGGGCTTGGGCCCGATCCGCTGACCGAGCCAGCCAAAGCCGAGGGCAGCCGGGAACGCGACAAACTGCGTCAGAAGCAACGCGGTGATGAGGGCGCCTTGCTCGAGGCCGAGGATTCGGTCGCCAAAGAACACCGCCGTCTTGATGACCGTGTTGACACCGTCGATGTAAATCCAGTACGCCACGAGGAAGAGAACCAGGACCTTGAAGCTGCGAATCTCTTTGAGGGTGTCGAGCAACTGCCGGAGGCCGGCTCGCACCGCTTCGACAGGCGCTGCCTGATCCTCGGTCGGAGTTTCGCGAACGACGCGCAGCAGCGGCACGGTGAACAGCGCCCACCACAGGGCGACGCTCAGAAACGACGCCTTGACGGCGCTGCTCGCGCTTTCGAAACCAAACAATTCGGGCTTCTGAACCATGAGCACGTTGAGTGCGAACAAGAGGCCACCGCCGATGTAACCTGCGGAGTATCCAAGCGCCGAAACCAGGTCGAGCTCCTCTTCTTCCGCGACGTCGACCAACATGGAATCGTAAAAAACGTTGGCGCCCGAGAAGCCGACCGTCCCCAGGCCGTAGAGGAGCAAGCCCATCCACCATTGTCCCGCGTGTACCCAGACCAGCCCGGCCGTCATGAGAATGCCAATGCTCGCGAAGAAGACGAGGAACTTCTTGCGGGAGCCACCCCGGTCCGCGATGGCGCCGAGGATCGGAGCGAATACGGCGATCAATACGCTAGCGGCCGCCAAGGTGACGTTGAACCAGAACTGGGAGTCCTCGGTGCTGATCTCCTGGCTGATCGCGCTGTAAAACACCGGAAAGAAGCCGGCCATGATCGTCGTCGCGAACGCAGAGTTCGCCCAGTCGTATAGCGCCCAGGCGACGACGGGTTTGCGCTTGAGGACGCCGCGCAAAGTTGGGAGTTCAGACATCCAGCTTGGTTCCCCGGGGGTTCAAGGGCACCATAACGCACCGGGCCCCGAGAACGCCAAACGATGTGCGTAACGTAGCGGAGGGGAGCGCGTAATTTGTCGAGAAGGGGAGCTCACGATGTATCGGTTGGTTTGTTCGGGTGTCGTGCTTGCTTGGCTCGCGTTCGTGGCGGGCGCCGAAGCGAAGGGTCGATCGACCGCCGACCTGATCGACGAGTGGATGACCGGGCCACATCGTGACTCCGGGAATTCGGACCGCAACCAGTACCGTCATCCGAAGGAAACGCTGTCCTTCTTTGAGCTCGACACCTCGATGACCGTCGTCGAGATCTGGCCAAGCAGAGGTTGGTACACGGAGATCTTGGCCCCGGCTCTTCGCGACACGGGTAAGTATTACGCCGCGGGGTTCGCGCTCACCGCGAAGCGGACGCCAGCGTGGCGCAAGAAGATGCAGCGGGAGTTTCAGAAGAAGCTCGACGCGCGACCGGAGATTTACGATCAGGTCATCGTCACCGAGTTGTCGGTCCCGGAGCGCACTGAGATGGGGCCGCGAGGAACCGCGGACATGGTGCTCACGTTTCGCAACGTCCACAACTGGATGAAGGGCGACTACGCGCCTCA
>Ga0209456_10001345_pt1 | contig 12048 bp, 9 predicted proteins | sample COG_11_FD_184755 | JGI IMG/M metagenome (GOLD analysis project Ga0209456, IMG submission 184755) | Pelagic marine sediment microbial communities from the LTER site Helgoland, North Sea, for post-phytoplankton bloom and carbon turnover... | ecosystem: Environmental > Aquatic > Marine > Neritic...
TATTATTTTGAAAACTGGGGGTTTGATGTCACCTTTGAAACCCAGGTGGGCCGGGAACTATCCGAATTCGTCAGTAAATTCGATAAGAACCGGGACGGCCTGTGGGTGGTGACCCGACAAAAGGAGTTTGCCGGTGCACTTGCCATTGACGGTCGCCATGCGTTTATTGAAGGGGTGCGCCTGCGCTGGTTTATTGTCGAACCGAAATTTCAAAACATCGGCATTGGAAAAAGCTTGATCAGGAAGGCGGTTGAATTTTGTAAAAAAAAACGATATCCCAAAGTATACCTGTGGACATTCAAAGGACTTGAAAGTGCCCGCAGGGTTTATGAAGCCGCTGATTTTCGGCTGTGTGAGGAAAGCGATGTTTTCCAGTGGGGGCAGAATATTAAAGAACAGAAATATGAGTTGGCGTTGCCGGAGCCTTCATTGAATAATCGTTGACAAGAAACGATACTTCGATATTCGAAACGTGTCCGCCTTTGGAAGAATCGCTTTTATTTGCGCATCAAGGCCGAAACTCCTTTTTCGATCAAGCGGATCGCATCGACGGTCCAGCGGACTTCCAGCACAGATATAGGCGTCATCTTGCATTTTAGTTAAAAGTGCATAGTTTAGTAGCATTTAACACCCGAAAGGATTTAGTTGAAAGGAGGCGTAAATATGAAAGAAAAACGCAATCTACATCTGAAGGTTCAGGAACTCTGCGACTGTTATGCCACAAACGATCCGCTCAAAGAGATGTCCACCATAAAAAACGAGGAGGACCAAGACGAAGCCGCCTTAAAGTGGCTGGCCTTAACCGCGCTGCATGGCGTCAACGGCAATGCCGAAAAGATTACCATTAGCCGCTCCAAAGACGGAGAGATCAATGTAACGGCAAACTATCGCAGATCAGAACTGCCGTCCCCGGGTTCGGATGTTGGTACCAAGATATTGGAGGCTGTGAGAGAAATTACCCATATTGAAAGCGACAAAGGCAAGACACCTCTGGCGCTGGGTATTCGCAATGACAGCATTGAAGTCCAGGTAGAGATGACGTCCGAAGAAGGCAAAGAGAATGTCACGCTCAAATTCCCCGAATGAGAGAGGACTATCTACGAGCGCGGCACTAAAATCAGGAAAGTATCAAAAAAAAGATCTCTACGAAATAACATTGAATAACCTTGCTCCGCCGTACCTGGAGTATGAGTATTTTAAAGATTGCACTCAGCTTCCCTTCCGCTATGAATCAACTCGTTTTGACATTGTCAATGCCTGGTGGCTGATTGAAGCAGCCACCCTCGTGTACGCGAATAAAGAATTTGCCACTGAAACGTTCAACAAATATGCAGGTTTTAGGGAAATTGAGTATTTCGACGGCAAGGCGACCCAATGTTATGCTGCCAGCAACGACAAATTTACAATTGTGGCCTTCAGAGGATCCGAAGCCAGGCTCAGAGAAGGTGATGCGAACTTCGGCTATATATTTGCAGACTGGTTGGCTAATTTCAATTTTGCGCCGGAAATGTGGGAAAAAAGAGGAAACGTGCATAGAGGGTTTAAGGGTGCGTTGGATGAAGTCTGGCATGACCTTGAAGACCATATTTCATATCAGCAGAGAAAAAATCGTAAAATCTGGATGACCGGTCACAGTTTGGGCGCTGCTCTGGCGACCCTTGCATCCGACCGATACGGCAATGTACAGGGGTTATATACATACGGTTCTCCCCGCGTAGGCGACCGTAACTTCAAAGAAGATTTTAATGTGAATGCCTATCGTTTCGTCAACCACAGTGACATTGTTACCAAAGTTCCCCCCGCCAGCATGTACTGTCATGTCGGAGAGCTAAAATATATCGACCGTGATGGGATCCTTCATGACCATATAAGGCGCCGGGAAAAGTGGACAGACGAAATTCAGGACCAATTCAACAATATATTTGACGCCGTCAACCATACCAGGAAAGGATTCTCCGAAGCGTTGCTGGAACCCATCGTAGATCATGTCCCAACGCGTTATGGGATACATATCTGGAATAACATTGTGCAGGAGGGTGCAGAATAAACCAAAATGAGGAATTTCTTATGGGTAAAGGCGACAAACGCACAAAACGAGGCAAAATTTATTGTGGAACCCACGGCGTACGTCGTCCTAAAGCAAAACAAAAAAGAAATGATAAAAAGTCTAAAATCGATACTTAAAACAGCGCTCGTCGTCTTTGTTTGTATGCTGGCAGCATGTTCGGCTGAAAGGATCAACATCACTCAGCCCAAGGACTACCAGAGATTTCTCACCACCGTCAATCCTGAATTTATGATAACTACCTCGGAAGCCCTAGCCTGGCATCAATACAAAGACCAATTTGGCCCTACGTATTCAGGTAATAAATCCTGGCATAAATTTCTTTCTTTTACGAAAAAGAAATTTAAGGCGCTTGGTGTCGAAAATCTTACCGCCAATAAATGGACGTATGCCCGCTGGCATACCTCTGATTGGCCGGATGATAGCGACTGGTCGCTGAAATCCGACGGCCGGCCAGTGAAGGTTGCTCATTACGGGGCCTATTCGGGCGCGACCGGTCCCGAGGGCATCACTGCCAAACTGGCTTTGTTAAATTCCCAGGCTGAGATGTCAACGTATTCGGGTAAATTAGTGGTTGTGCCGGTTGCGCCACATCCGAAACTACCGCTTAAAGAAGACTATGAGAAATGGTTCACCTTAAATGACTACGAATTTTTGTCTGATGCGGATACTTTCCCTCCCATGTTTACCAAGGTGTCGACGATCAACTCGGTAGCCTACGATGTAATGTGGCAGCTGCGGCAGACAATCAAAATCAATGCCTTTCTGGCCAAGAGTAACGCCGCCGGCGGGATTGTCGTTTTTAATATGGGCTACGATCGCCTGGCAGGTTTGTACACATTTCCGGTCCTCAAATTGTTCAATAATCCCACCCTATATCTTGACCGCAATGCTGGTGATCAGGTTATTGAAGACGCCCAGCTTGGCAAGACGGCCACACTGAAGCTGGTCGCCGAAGTCGAGCCCACAGAAACCTACCAGTTAATCGGCTACCTGCCTGGGAAAAATTACGGTACCCCTCGGGACGAGAAAATCATCCTCATAACCCACACCGACGGACCGTCCATTTCCCAGGATAACGGTGCATTCGGTTTGCTGGGTATTGTCTCTTATTTTTCTCATTTCCCTAAATCGGCACGACCCAGAACGTTGATGGTCTTCCTGGACAACCGGCATTACATGCCTGGAATGGAGCAAGGTAATATCGATCGGGATTGGTTTACAAAACATCCCGAAGAAAGGGAATCAATTGTAGCGCTGATCGCAATGGAGCATCTGGGCCAGGTAGAGTTCAGGGAAGTCGGCAATGCTTTTGCGCCCACCGGAAAAATTGAGCCTTCTTTTCTCTGTACACGAAATAACCAGGTCCTGATCGACAAGGCCATAAAGGCGGTAAAAGACAATAACTGGTCTCGTGTAATGGTGCAGAGCGTCGAAAGACCCGGTATTCACAAACGTCCCCAGGGCGTGTGGTACGGCATGGGAAAAATCGCGCTGGAATGGGATCTGCCGGCTTATGCCGCCATGGGCACCCAAGGCGCCTTCTGGTCGACCACTGGACGGCTGGATGAGTTTGACCAAAAACAGTTTGTCACCCAGGTGGCCGCCATGTGCCAGTTGACCGGCGAACTCATGCTGATGGACTTCAATTAGGCTCTTAATGTTATTTTTGAGTGAGCCCTTAGTCCCCAGATATCGGGGTCAGCAGATGTTCCGCACATAGAAGAGGGCAATATCACCGATGCGACAAATTGTTGATACCCACGCTCACATCTGCGATCCGGTGTTCGACGAGGATCGCAGCGAGGTGCTTGAAAGAGCCGGCGAGGCCGGTATCATAGCGGTGATTGCCGTGGGTGAAAATCTTTTCGATGCCCGCAAGAATATCGATCTTGCTGCAAAGTATCCGGTGCTGCGTCCGGCGGCCGGGTTGTATCCGACGATCCTTGATGGGACAAAGGCCGAAGAGATGCAAGGATTTATTCGCAAAGAACGCGCCAGACTCGTTGCCGTCGGCGAAGTCGGTCTAGATTTCTGGATCGTAAAAGAAGACGCCGATAAAGAACTCCAAAAAGAAATCTTTAAAAGTTTCATCAGCTTGGCAAAAGAACTGGATCTACCGCTCAACGTTCATTCCAGATCAGCCGGTCGGCATGCCGTTGCCCTGCTGCTTGAATGCAATGCCGCCAAAGTTCAGATGCATGCCTTCGACGGTAAAGCCTCGGCAGCTCTACCGGCCCTTGAGGCCGGCTATTTTTTCTCCATCCCGCCCTCGGTGGTGCGCTCCCGTCAGAAGCAAAAACTTGTCAAAAAAATTCCGCTTTCTCAAATGCTTGTTGAAACCGACAGCCCGGTGTTGGGTCCTAATCCGAACCGGCGCAATGAACCGGTCAATATTTCAATCTCCATTAAGGCAATTGCAGAATTGAAAAATATCAGCGAGCAGGAAGTCATTGAGACCGTATCGGAAAATACTCAAAAGCTGTATGGAAATATATTCATAGGTTGAGCAGTTTAGGATTCAACGTTCCTGGTTGAATAAACCCAGATGGCTCCTCCCAAGGGTATCGTGTCTTTATTTGGTTATAAATTTGTTTTACACATTAGGGTATGACAACTATTCCAGTTTTTGAATAAAATTGTGAACAGTGTCATTCAGTGGTAACCTTTTAACCTTGAACCCTGAACCTGGAAACGATCAGTTTAGGATATTATAACCTTTGTGGCTGAACTATTACGTTTTGCCTTCGTCATTCGAAATTCGTCAATCGTCATTCATCATTTATCATGCGCCCTCTCCCCGGAACCTATGCGTTGGTTTTCAAAACCCAACGAAATAAACGGCTTGTCATAGGAAAACTCGGCACCCTCAACCTCCAACGCGGCTATTATGTTTACGTGGGCAGTGCCTTCGGACCGGGTGGTTTAAAAGCCCGGATTGGGCATCACCGCAATACTTTCAGCAGACCGCACTGGCACATTGATTACCTGAGCGAATACCTGTCTCCGGCTGAAGTGTGGTATACGTATGATGCCACTCACCGTGAAGATCATTGGTCACAAGTACTGGCGAATGTCCGAGGCGCATTCATACCGCTTCCGGGATTCGGTTCATCCGATTGTCGCTGTATTTCACATCTATATTTTTTTCCTGTCAGGCCTTCCAGCAATTATTTTCGCCGCAAAGTTCACGCCGGTGCCGATAACCATGCCAGGATTTTTATCGAAAAATCTATTTAGATCGAATCAAAGCGTAATGTTCACTTTTTACAAGGCTGAGTTGAAAGGTGAGCAGACCGAAAAAGGGGTAGGGCAGTTACCGTCGGTTTTAGAGCTGCAGGACAAATTCAATTTTTATGAAATGAATCGAAAAACACCATTAATAATCCTTTTAATTTAGGTGACATTTTATCAAATTGAATGCCAAGGGCAATTGTTTTTCTTCCCTCATGTAAAACTTGTGATACCCATACAATTTTTCCCGGTATACTGACTGCCAAATCTTCAATGGGGAAATTCACCTGTATCTTCGCATTATTTATACCCTTCTCGAACGAGGAAATTTCTGAAGATGATTTAAGACTTATCTCATCCATAATAAAGCGTATGCCGCCTATGGAAACATCACTGGAATAGCCTGAAAGACAGATTGAGGTGTTTTGCGAACCGTTTAAATGGATTTCAATCCCTAATTCCATTTTCGATTGAATTCGTCGAGCATAACGCAACTTTTCGCGTGAATCGTCCATGGATGAATTGGAGCGAACTTTTAAAAGGTTCAATAACCCATGTTCGATCTTAGGATATTTTGTACATATTTTTCTCAGCTTTTCCCTTGGTATTTTTAGCAATTCAACTTGACTTTTGGTTTCAATGTATGAATTACTTTTCTTGTCACGATCAAAGGGATAAATATCCCCAAAAGAATCATTTTCCTTTAAATACAGGTTAGGTTCTCTGTAGACTTTAGCCCTGTTGTCAATCGTATTATACATCGAATCCTTCAAAGTGCCGGATATGACGAAACAGAGACTGTCTTCTGAATCCCCAACTTTCTTTACGGTGTGGTCTGGCGGCAGCTGAATGATTTCAGCTATCGAAAATAGTGCAATCAATTCCCGAAAATTTAATTGACAAAAAAATGACGTGACAGGTGTATTGTCTCCGGCAACTTGCATCAAATTCAATAAAAACTTGTTGACGGTTGCTTTTGTTGGAGAACTGATTCGCCATTGCATTATCTTCAGGGCTATCGCTGCAGGAACCTTACCTTTTTCAAGGAACTGTTTTGCAGCTTTGCTGTATAGGTCGGCAGCACTGTCCAATGCCCCATTTTTTTTCAGCTGATCTGCGTACACTCTGACAAGACCCGGTTCATCAGGGTACTTTTTCAACAATTTGTGCAGCATTTCAGAAGATTGAAGCACAATATCGTTATTTAGAATGTGGTCGACGATGTCCTTGGAGGTGCTAATTTGGGTGGGGACCGCCTTTAATTGGTTTGTTGGCATAATTCACTTTTATGAAAACATCCTAGTTGGAGGTGTAAACTTATATCTGTGTACCTTTTGCAGAAGATCTTATGACACCAATATTGTTTAAGTTAGCCCTATTTCGAAAAAATGTCAGGTGCCGCATTGGTAGCCTGATGACATGATTTATAATTTACTGGTTTGCAAGAATATATCGGCTATTTTGCTTAAAGTATTAATAAAAAAATCATCCATGGGTAAATAAAAAGAAAATTCGATCAGACTACGGGCGTCATGTTTATCCGGATTTGAACGACAGCGATTTCGTTCGGGCATTTATCAGGCGCGGGGGGTGCCATGATAACCCGGTAGGTTGGATCTTGAATTCACTCCCCGTTTTGGCATTGACGAAAACTGGAAATTTCTATATCATTTACCCTATTTATAATTCAAAAGTATCCCAAGGTGTGAACTGCCTTACCTATAGAAATAAAGATGGAACTCCAGTCAGAATTGAATGATGAGGGTCTCACGGAAGCAATTCGTTGTTTAACGGAGGAAAATTACGATCTCGGCAAGCTGACACGGATCACAGAGGTTTTAGGCGGGTATTGCCATAAGAGCTACGCGTTATGGATAGCGGCCGACAATCGTATCCAGCGGTATTTTCTGCGGTTGTATAATCCCAATGTCATCGAAACTGAAATCCTGTTTGAACACGCCCTGCTGAATCATTTGAAATCAAATGGGTTCACACTTGCGGCGGGCATCGTTCCATGCCGAAACAAGGATACCTTGGTGCACACCCTGTCACCTGAAAATCACCAGGGAAGAAGTGCGCTTTGGGCCTTATTCGAATTTCTTGGCGGGGAGAACAAATATTCCTGGACCGACACCGATTTGACAGATAAAGAGTTCACCAGCGCCGCTGAAATCCTAGCACACCTTCACCACTGCGGCCATGGTTTCAAAAAACCGCCTGGAGCGGATCGTGTCCAACCTCGGATCATGGAGTTTATTCCCACCTTCAAAAAAAAATTTTGCGCGTTCCTGGAACAAGCTGGTGACCGTCGGTGTGACCGGTTGTTCAAAGATAATTTTGGATCGATCTGCAACGCCCTGGATTTTGCTGCTTCCTATAATGTCAGGTTTCAGGGAATGAAGGAAATACCGATTCATTGCGATTATCACCCCGGAAATTTGAAGTTTCGTGGTGAAAAGGGTGTCGGCATTTTCGATTTTGATTGGTCTAAGGTGGATTACCGGCTGTTTGATGTCGCCCTGGCGCTTGTTTATTTTACCAGCATCTGGGACGACCAGGCAGCGGGGCTTCAACCGGATAAATTTACTCTATTTCTAGGCGCTTACAATAAAGCTTGTCTTCGATTCAGCCACATCAACCCATTGTCGAAGCAGGAACGGAGACATCTGATTCCCATGCTATCCATTGCCAATCTATATGTGCTCAATTGGGATTTAGTCGATTTTTATGATACGCCGAACCAGAATGATGACGAGTATTATTCGTACATCAATCATAATATCGGCTTGCTGCACTGGATCGCGCTCCATGCGGATAAGCTTAAACGATGGGTAATTAAGTCATAATCAATCAAAGGATCGGGTTAAGCGACTCGATCCTGATACCCCTTGTCTTTTAATCATTTGACACCGCCGGACCGTCCGGCTGAGGCACTTCAGGCACAGGATAGCGGGCTGCGCGTTCCAGAGCACCCAATTCCAAATGATTGCGCATGTATTTCTGCGAAGCGTCTTGATAGGGTTGAAAATCCCAAGGGGTGTGTCGACCGCGTCTCAATGCCCGGTAAACCAGTCGCCTGCGATGCTGGCTATCGATCACTTGCTTGTGCAGCGCCTCATTATCCCAGTGCTGCAACATTTCATCCTGAAAATCCCGGCGCAAATCCTGAAATTCTTGCCGGTCGGCAAGATTGTGTAATTCATTCGGATCATTCTCCAAGTCAAAAAGCTGTTCCGGGTCAGGTTCACTGTAGATATACTTGTAACAGCCGCGTCTGATCATCAGCAACGGGGCCACAGCCCCTTCGCCGAGCATCTCACCATAAACAGTAGCGGGATTTTTGATGTCCGAGCCTTCAAGCAGCGGCAGCAGACTGTGGCCATCCAGTGTGTCGGAGTAAACCGGCGATTTACCGTTCAATGCAATTTCAGCAATGGTCGGCAGGAGGTCAACGAGAGAAACAGGCTGGCATACTTGTCGAGGAGCAAACCTTCCCGGCGCGTGGAAAACCATTGGTACCCGGGCGGACCATTCAAAAAAAGACATTTTATACCACAGGCCGCGTTCCCCCAACATTTCACCATGATCGGAGATGAACAGGATGATGGTGTTGTCTCTAAGGCCGTTGTTTTCCAGGGCCTTTAAAAGCTGCCCGACCTTATCATCTATGTAGCTGATCATACTGTAATAAGCGTGACGCGCATTGCGCACACGTTCTTCGGTCTGAGCATATTCACCCAAGGCGCAAACGTGATAAAGTCTCCGGCTATGAGGATCGAGCTGATCATAGGGAATAGGCGCTTCCGCAGGCATGTCAATGTCTTTGTGGTTGTATCGCTCCCAGTATTTTTGGGTGATCGCAAAAGGATCATGGGGATGTGTGAAAGAAACGATCATGAAAAATGGCTGTTCATTTCCACGCCGGGACAGATCGTATAACTTGCGTTGTGAATGAAAGGCAACCTCCTCATCAAAGTCAAGTTGGTTGCTTGTTTGACACAGACCTGCCTGTACCACACTCAGCATGTCATGGTACCATGTCGGTCTCTCTGTAAAATTTTTCCAATCAGGCGTCCAGCCAAAGTCAGACGGATATATGTCGGTCGTTAACCGTTCCTCAAAGCCATGGAGCTGATCCGGTCCTACAAAATGCATCTTGCCGGCGAGGCAGGTATGGTACCCCAAATCGCGCAGATAATGGGCGAAGGTAGGAATATCTGCGGAAAAATGGGCAGCATTGTCGTAGGCACCGATGCGCGACGGCAGTTTTCCCGTCAGCATGGAGAAACGGGACGGAGCGCACAGCGGGCTGTTGCAGTAGGCATTCTCAAAAATGACCCCCTCTTCAGCCAAAGTGTAAATATGGGGTGTTTTAACGATCGGATGTCCGTAAAACGGTAGTGCCGGAGCCGTTAACTGATCTGCCATGATACACAGGATATTTGGATGTTTCATACCCATATTTTTTCCTTGTTACCCAAATTTTAGTAAAACATTGGAAATGCTAGGCCCTTTGTTTCTTTTGTTCCATGCACGCCAACGAAGACCCGCATAAGTTGATTAGTGAACCTGCTTATGCAATTTGACCGGTGCCGCCCGTTTTTTGCGCATCCGAATATTCAACATTTCCACTCCCACTGAAAAGGCCATCGCAAAATAGATGTAGCCTTTTGGCACGTGTACATCAAACCCTTCTACGATCAATGTGACGCCGACCAATATCAGAAACGAGAGCGCCAGAATCTTGATCGTCGGATGGGCGTCGACGAAATCACCGATGGCTTTTGCTGCCAGCAACATAACCCCGACGGCGAGGATAATGGCAACCGCCATAATAGAAATATGCTTTGCCAGGCCCACAGCCGTTATCACTGAATCCAGCGAAAAAACGATATCCAGAACGGCAATCTGTAAAAGTACGGACCAAAGGGTTGCCGTAGCTGTTTCATGTTCGCTTTTGGTCACGCCCTCCAAACTTGCGTGTATTTCATGAGTCGACTTTCCGAGAAGAAACAAACCTCCCAGAATGAGAATCACATCACGTCCTGAAATTTCCCGTGCAAATACCGTAAACCATGGTTCAGTTAATCCCATTACCCAGACGATGGAAAACAGCAACACCAGGCGAGCGAGCATCGCCAGACCGAGGCCAACCCGCCTGCCGAGATTACGTTGATTTTCAGGAAGCCGGCTTACAAGAATTGAGATGAAAATTATATTGTCTATCCCAAGAACGATTTCCAGTGCTGTCAATGTCCCCAAAGCAATCCATGCTTCAGGGCTTGTTATCCATTCAAACATATTTTCCCCCGATCCTTATGCAACTTTTTAATTCGTTCGCTTTGGCCATGTATCTGTCAGACGATAGCCGAGAGGCCATGGATCTTCCGGATCATACATTAATTGATGGGTACCGGTTATCCATCCCCGCCCACGAATCGTCGGAATAATGGCCACCAGGGTATCAATATCGGTATCGTCTAATATGGTGCAGTCAAACCTGGACCCAATTATGGAATAACCGATGAACCGATCCCCGACTTGCATTTCCCTCCTCGCATGAAGGACTGCCATTCTGGCAGAACATCCAGTGCCGCAAGGAGAGCGATCGAGTTTTCCGGGGTCGATGGCAACCGTATTGCGTCCCTTTAGAATGCCATCCCGGCGTTCTATCGGCATCACAAACTGGCAGAATGAAATTTTGTCCCAGTCGCGGTTGGTTGGGTGGTGAAACCCGATTTGGTCGTTGGCTGCCGCTGTGATTTTAGCGCCGATTTCAGCGAGGTCCCGCGCCTCATCCGGTACAATGTTAAAGCCCAGAGCCTGTGCATCCACCAGAACAAAGCTGTCTCCGCCATAGGCCGTGTCAACCGTGAGGGTACCTATCCCGGTGACTTCAAGTTTTACACCCAGTTTGTCGGCAAACGAAGGAACGTTTTGAATCTCGATACTTTGAGCCTTGCCATTTTCACAATAGGCTTTAACCTGCACCAGCCCCGCCGGCGCTTCGAGAAAGAACGTTGTCTCTGGTTCACGCATCTGAATCAACCCACTGTCAAGCAAGACGGTCGCGACACAAATAGAATTAGAACCGGACATGGGCGGCGTGTGCTCGGGCTCCATTATGATGAAACCGAAAGCTGCCGTCTTATTTTTCGGCGGCACCAGTAGATTAACATGCTTGAACACGCCACCCCTTGGTTCGTTCAAAACAAATTGGCGCAAGGTCTGGTCATTGTCAATCCAACGAGATTGTTCCCAAATACTATCACCCGGCGGTGGTGATACGCCACCGACGATGACGTTTCCAACTTCACCTTCAGCGTGACAAGAAACGATGTGGACGACCTTCGTTGACCTCATTAAATTTCCCTAACCCGGTTAAACCTGAATTGACACTTGATTATTCATTCGAAAATATTCAATCATTTGCACAACGCCCAAGCTAAGCCGTGTGTCCGCTGGCGCTGGACGTCACATGGCACTGTCAGGGGTAGATGCATAATGGTTACTGTTCAGCTTTGAAACAAGGTGAATGATGGCCGCAGGGTTTTGTATCCAAAAACCCTCGAAGCCTGCAGGCAATGGCTCGATTTCATCGCGGCGCACGACGCCGGCGGACTTGAGGTGTTCTGAAGCCGCTTGAACGTCATCGGCCGTCAGTTCCAGCCACAACTCGGCTTGGCTAAGCCCGTCAACGCGGTCTATCCAGAGTCGGTTAGTGCCGAACTCGAAGGCCACGCTCTGAG
>Ga0209456_10001346_pt1 | contig 12044 bp, 12 predicted proteins | sample COG_11_FD_184755 | JGI IMG/M metagenome (GOLD analysis project Ga0209456, IMG submission 184755) | Pelagic marine sediment microbial communities from the LTER site Helgoland, North Sea, for post-phytoplankton bloom and carbon turnover... | ecosystem: Environmental > Aquatic > Marine > Neritic...
AGGCTGGATGATCTCCTCGCGAGGCGCGTCGGTATCGAGAAGAGAAGACAGTGAACGAGTGGTAGCGGTATTTTTGGGCTAGTGCGGAGCTGACAAGAGCTCGTCAACCAGGTCTCGGCCACCACGTTGCGACCATTGCGCCCCCGAGCGGAGAGCTGTCGATCGCGAGGCGGCCGCCGTGTCGGTGCACGATGCGGCTGACGATGGCCAAACCGAGCCCGACCCCGCCCGTCTTCCGATCCCGATCAGGCTCCAGCCGGAAGAACGGAATCATCACTTTTTCTCGGAGATCCTCAGGAATGCCGGGCCCGTCGTCGTGAATGGCTAACCGAACGTGCTCTTCATCCTGAGTGAGCTCGAGCAGCACGTTGCCACGTGCGTACTTCATCGCATTTCTGAGGACGTTTTCCACGGCTCTTTGGAAAAGACGCGGATCGGCAAAGACGCTGGCGTCCGTCGGCAGCGCGAGATCCAACTCGACCGCTCGGTCTTGTGGGGCTTCAAGCCTCGCGAGCTCGGCGAGATCCTTCAGACCGCGATGCGGATCAAACACCTGTCGATCGAGCTGGAGCTCGTCGGACTGCACGTAGCCCAAAAGCTCCGCCACCAGCTCGTCGAGCGCGTCGAGCTCACGGGTCATTGCCTGGAGGCGTTCTTCGCGCTCCGCCTCCGAGTGACTCTCGAGCAGCTCCATGTGGAAGCGGAGCCGCGAAAGCGGCGAGCCGAGCTCATGCGAGACGGCCTGCACGAGCTCGTCACGACTTCGGACCAAACGCTCCACGCGTTCTGCCATCGCGTTGAAGCTCGCCGCCAGCTCAGCGGATGGGCCGTGCGGGTTGTCGACCCGTGCGCTGAGCTCGCCCACTGCCAGCGCTCGGTTCGCGCGCTCGACCTTGTTGAGCTCTCGTTCCACTCGGAGCGCAAGCAGGCCGGCGATCAACGGCACGATCACGATCGCGAGAATCACTCCAACCGGACGAATGCCCGCGGGCACCGCTGGATGCACGGGACCGGCCGCGAGCGCGCCCGCCTCATCCTTGAACACCAGGAAGTACCACTCCTCCCGTTGGGACACCCTGTGCGGGATCTGATCGCCAGGACCGACGGGACGACCCACTCGGCGCTCGACCTCGTCGAGCGACATCAACGTGAGTTCGACCGAAAAGTGCTGTTGAAGCTCGCGCAAGCGCGCGGCCCTACTCGACGCCGGCGCCTGGTCGAGCATCTCGTAAGCCAAGAACACGCCGTCACCTCGGGCCCTCTCGTTCGTCCAAGACCGGGTCCTCACGTAGAGAAACAGCACCGTGAACCCAATCGCCCAGCTCACGAGCACGCTGCTCACGACAAGCCGCACAAACGAGCGTCTCATCGGCTCGCCAAGAGGTAGCCCACGCCGCGCACGGACTTGAGTCGGCTCGAGTCGAAACCAGAGCGTTGCAGCTTACGGCGAATGCGGCTGACGTGAACGTCCATGCCGCGGTCAATGCCGTCGTATTCGACGCCCATCACGCTGGTGTAGAGGTCATCCCGCTTGACGATGGTTCCCGCCTCGAGGGCGAGCTTGAGCAACACGTCGAACTCCATCGTGGTCAGCGGGACGAGCTGCCCCTCGACGCTCACGTCGCGGGATCCCATGTCGACCCTGAGCGTTCCCACCTCGAGGATTCCGTGCTGGTCGTGGCTGCTCGACGCCCAGCCGCCGCTGAGCCGTCGCAGCTGAGAGCGAATTCGCGCCAAGAGCACGCGCGGCTCGATTGGCTTATTGACGAAATCGTCGGCGCCGAGCTCCAGGCCGGCCACATGGTCCGCTTCGCTTTGGCTTGCCGTGAGCATCAGGATCGCACCTTGATAGGTATCGCGTACCTGACGACACACATCGAGGCCGTTCGCCCCGGGCAGCATGAGGTCCAAGATGACGAGGTCGGGCTGCTTTTCGAGGATCTCCTCGGCGGCGCCATCGCCCGAGGCCATGCGCGAAAGCTCGAACCCTTGCTGACCTAGATACTCCAGCAGCAGCTCGGCGAGCTGGTCGTCATCCTCCACGATGAGCAAATGTGCCTTGTCGGTCTGCATTGCGCCCAAGGCATAGATAAGCACATCCAAGCTGCGACGCGAGCGACTCTACGCTTCGCAACGAAACGCTGCCAAGAGTCCACAGACTCGAAGCTTGACCGGCTGTACGGTTCACCCATCACACAACAACCACCGAGGTGAATCCATGGCACGAGCTGCACTTTCCTTCTTTCTTTTCGCAATCATCCTCGCCGGGGGCGTAGGCGCTCGCGCGGCGTATGCCCAAGACGGACTCGCTGGGAGCTGGAAGCTCGCGAGCTCAAACGCCGAGGCTTCCCAGCGACGAGCTGCCATAGAGACGGCCACGCAAGACCTCCCCTCGTTCATGCGCTCTCGTGCGCGTGAGGGACTCGACGACCGCACCACCCCGCCGTCCAAGCTGCGCATCGTCGTCAAGGGCGATCAGGTCGAGCTCACGGGCCGCGGGCAGAGCCTCTTCCTCACCGTGGGAGGACCGGCCGTGCCTGTCGAGTCCGAGGGCCGCCGCGGGCGTGCGCAGGCCACCCGTCGAAACGACAACCTCGTCATCACGCTGCAGGGCGACAACGGCGAGCGCACGACGATCTACCGGCTGTCGGAGGACGGCCAACGCCTCGCCCTCGACGTCGACTTCACAGCGCAGCGCCTCTCGACGCCAGTTCGCTACAGCGTAACCTACAAGCGGTCGTGATTCGTCCGGGGCTTCCGACTCGAAGGTTACGACGAGGATACCGATGAAACATGCGAGCTTTCTGCTTCCCCTAATCCTTTCCACGGCCTGCAGCTCTTCTGACGAGACTCCGGCCCAACGCGGAAACGAGGGGCCACCACGGTGCGTCTCGTACTACGACGAAACGCTCGCGACCGAGGCCCCCAACGCCGCGATCTGGTGTCAGGAGGGTGCCGTCCTGACTTGGCAGAGCACCGGTTGGCCGTCGCCTGTCGAGCTCTTCTACCACTGCGAAGGCGAGCCGTCCGCGCCGGCGCTGTACATGCAGCACGGCTGGCCGACGAGCAGCTTCGACTTCCAGGAGCTTTCCGCTGCGCTGTCCTCCGACTTCTTCGTGTGCGCCCTCGACACGCCGGGCTACGGCTTCTCTGACAAGCCGGACGGCTACCCGTACTCGATCCTCGAGGACGGCGAGATCGTAGAGACCTTCATCGAGACGGTCATGGAGGCCGACGAGGTGCTGCTTTTGACCCACGACAAAGGCGATAGCGTGGGGCTCGAGTTGCTTCATCGCTACGTGAACGGTTCTGCGAGCTTCGTGCTGACGGAATACGTGATGCTTAACGGGAGCATTCACCTGGAGCAGGCCGAGCTCTCGTCCTTCCAGACCGCGCTGCTCGATCCGCAACAAGGTCCACTTGTCGCCGCACAGCTCGACGGAACCACGCTTGCGCTGGTTCTCGGCGGGAGCGTCTATTCGCCGAGTCTCACCGAGACCGAAGTCGCCGACCTAGCAAGCGTGCTCGACTTCGACGACGGCACAGCCGTGCTCCATCAGACCATTCAGTACCTCGAGGAGCGCGAAATCTACGAGGACGACCGTTGGTTAGCCGCACTCGCAGAGAGCCGCGTTCCCACGACGCTGATCTGGGGCGAGCTCGACCCAGTGGCCGTCCCGGCCGTGGCTGACTACGCGTGGGACGAGGTGCTGGCAGGCCGGCCGGCGCCCGCACAGTACTGGCGCGTTCCGTGCGGCAACCACTACGTGCAAAACGATCGCCCTGAGGAGGTTCTCGCCATCGTGCGCGGCGAGGCTCTCCCCGCGCAGCAAGACGGCCAATGCGGCAAGGCGTACCTCTTTCGCTCAAACGACGGCCGCCCGTAAAGCAATGCCGACGAAACACCCCATGCTCAAACGTATTGTCGTCGCCGCCCTCGTCGTACTGGTCGCCGGAGCCGGTGTGGCCTACCTGAGCCGCAAGGCCATCGTTCTTTATGTCGTCGCCAAGACCGGCAAGGTCGACGTCGCTCAAAATCAGCCCATCGCGTGGGAACAGGGACCTGCCGAGGCCAAAACGCCCATTGCCGAACGCCCGCCGAACATCGTGTTCATCCTCGCGGACGACCTCGGCATCAACGACATCTCCACCTTTGGCGGCGGGGTGGCCAGCGGCCGTGTTGCGACGCCGAATATCGACAGGCTCGCCGCGGAGGGGGCGGTGTTCACGCAGGCGTATTCGGGCACCGGCACCTGCGCCCCCTCGCGCGCCATGCTGATGACGGGCCGCTATCCAACGCGCACCGGCTTCGAGTACACGCCGACGCCCCCCGGCATGGCCCCGATCGTCGGCATGTTCGCCGCGGACATGTTGATGGAGGCAAAGCGTCAGGGATCCGATCTCCCCCGGCCGGTGTGGAACTATCGGGCGGCCATGGCCGCACCGCCGTTTCAGGACATGGGACTGCCCGGCGAAGAGATCACGGTCGCGGAAGTGCTGAAGGATGTCGGCTACCACACGGTGCACATCGGCAAGTGGCACATGGGGCGCTCGCGGCCGTTCCGCCCCGTCTCCCAGGGCTTCGATGAAAGCCTGCTCATGGGAAGCGGCCTCTACTTGCCCGAGAATCATCCGAAGGTCGTCAATGCCAAGCTCCCGTTCGACCCGATCGACATGTTCCTCTGGGCGCGGATGCAGTTTGCCGCCGATTTCGACCGGGCTGGCGGGGAGCTTGCCGAAGAGTCGTTCGAGCCGGGCGGCTATCTCACCGACTACTGGACCGACCAGGCGCTCGACGTCATCGATGCCAACAGGAACCGGCCCTTCTTCCTCTATCTCGCGCATTGGGGCGTGCACACGCCGCTCCAGGCAACGCGCGAAGACTACGAGGCGGTTGGAGATATCGAGCCCCACCGCCTGCGCGTCTATGCGGCCATGGTACGTGCGCTCGACCGCAGTGTCGGGCGGGTGATGGACAAGCTCGAGAAAGAGGGCCTCGCGGATAATACCCTGATCGTCTTCTCCTCCGACAACGGCGGCGCGGGCTATCTCGGGCTGCCCGAGGTGAACACGCCGTATCGCGGCTGGAAGATCACCTTGTTCGAGGGCGGCATCCGCGTACCGATGTTCGTCAAGTGGCCGGTCCGGATCGCGCCAGGCACGGCCGTGGAGGCGCCGGTCGCCCACATCGACGTGATGCCGACCCTCGCGGCGGCGGCCAACGCACCGCTGCCGCAGGACGTCGAGATCGATGGGCGCAACATGCTGCCGGTCGCCATGGGCGAAGACGCGATCCAGCGTTCCGATGACGCGATCTTCTGGTCGAGCGGCTTCTACAAGGTCGTACGCGCGGGTGACTGGAAGCTCCAGGTCAACGAGCGTCAGGAAAAGACCTGGCTATTCAACCTCGCCGAGGACCCCACGGAGCAGATCAACCTCGCCGACAGCCACCCCGAGAAACGCGCCGAGCTCGAGGCCCTCATCACGGCGCACTGGGCCGACGCCCGCCCACCGCTCTACCCGCACACGACGGAAAGCCCCATCCGCATCGACAAGACCAACGCGGATCCGTTCGCGCCAGGTGACGAGTACGTCATCTGGCCAAACTGACCAGCGAATGAGACGAGGACACGATACGGATGAAAGAGTCAAACCAACCCGCAACACAATCGTAAGACGGAGCAACAGAGTGGACAAATCGAAATCAGCGGTTGTGACGGGGGTCTCCTCGGGGATCGGCAGGGCGATTGCCGCTTGCCTGATTGACGAGGGTTGGCGCGTTTTCGGCAGTGTGCGGAAAGAACAGGATGCAGCCTCAGCCCGGGATGCCCTTGGCGAGACGTTCACGCCGCTCGTATTCGACGTCACCGACGAAGCCTCGATCGCGGCGGCCGCCGACCGGGTGAACACCGCGCTTGCCGGCCGAACCCTCGACGGTCTCGTCAATAATGCCGGCATCTCGACCGCTGGCCCGATGCGGTATGTGCCGATCGACGATCTGAAATGGGTGTTCGACGTGAACGTCTGCGGTGTCGTCCGCACGAGCCAGGCCTTTATGCCGATGCTGGGAGCCGATCATGAGCGCACTGGCAAGCCCGGCAAGATCATAAACATGAGCTCGGTTGCCGGAAAGATATCAGTGCCCTTCATGGGACCGTATTCAATTTCGAAACACGCTGTTGCGGCAATGTCGAATGCCATGCGGGTAGAATTGCTTCTCCACGGGATCGACGTTGTCGTTGTGGAACCCGGCCCGGTGAAGACCCCGATTTTCGCCAAAACCGAAGCGTTGGATTTCAGTCTGTATGAAGATACCGAATATGCAGAGTGTTTGGAGCGACTGCGTAGGTCCGCACAGAAGCTGGGCGAAAACGGTATGGAGCCAGAAGTCATCGGCAAGCTCGTTGTTCAGATCTTCAATGAGACTTCGCCGAAAACCCACTACCCTACACTGAAGAACAAGTTCACACGTTGGACCTTGCCTCGACTCTTGCCGCCGCGCAGGCTGGACGATCTCCTCGCCAGGCGCGTCGGTATCGAGAAGAGAAGACAGTGACCGAGAGCTCGCGGTCTTTCCGGGCTAGTACGTAGCTGACCAAAGCTCGTCAACCAGTTGCCGCACACTACAACGGTGGTGGCGCTCGCGTCGGTCAGCTCCGCGAGCTGAGCGGCGCTGGCTTGCTGCCCTTGCCGGAGCGCGGCTTCGATCGCCATGGAGCGTTGACTCGGCGGCTCGGTGCATGCGTCCCCGGGCAGGGGCCGTGTCCCCTCGGGCGGGACGGGTTCGGTCGATTCGTTGAGCTCACAGATGGCGGGGTCGTTGCGTCATGGGGAGGCTCCTGGCCAAAAGCGTTGCCGATGCGGGTCAGTCGGAGACCGAGACCCACGCGCCCCCATTCAGAAGGTCTTCGATCCAGCGCCGCGGCGTCGTTCCTCCGACCTCGCGGTCGATGTCCCGCAGGATGAACGTGTGGCCGTCACCATCCGCTACGAAGCTCCGGAACCGATCCGGATGAGCTGCCTCGAGCTCCGCCATCGCCGCCACGACCTCGGCTTCGTAAGCTTCCGGCGACATCGGCAGCCGTTCGAGGACCACGCCGTCCTGCTTCGTGCTCATGAACCCCGTCCGCAGGAGGGGATCCTGGTCGAGCTGGTAGCTGTGGAAGCCGGTGAGGTTGCCATCGGCGCCAATGCAATCGGCACAGCTCTCGGGGTACATCGCGGAGGCGTTCCAGTAGGCGTTGGTTTCCTCCCAGGCGCCCGGCACGGAGATGCCCACGCCGGAGTCGTTGATCATTTCGATCTCCACGTCGGGGTAGTGAATGCGCAGGATCGGCAAAGCGTGGTGGACCCCGAACCCGCCGGCGCTGTTTCCGGCGAGGAAGATTCGACTCGGCGCGGGGTAGGTCTCGGCGATGACGTCGATGCTCGCGGACAGGTTCATAAGCCCACGGAACTGGTAGTCGGTCGCGCCGTCGCCATCCGCGTCGACGTCGGCGTCCCCACTCCACAGCGAGCCGTCACAGTAGGGTAGGTAAGCCACGTCGTAGTCGCGGACGGGGTTGTCCGGATCGGACGCGTTCAACAGGCCCATCATCGCTAGGGGACCGGGGATCCCTGGAGGCCAGCTCTCCACCGCATCGCAGCCGTTAGGACCGCAGGCGCCGCCCCCTTGCATGAACACCATAAGATCCTCGCCATTGCCATCTCGCGTCGACATCTCGAACGGCTCGCCGGTGAAGCAGATGGGGCCGCCTTCCGTGCTGAACCTGTGTGACACGACGCCACCATCCAGCGTCTCCGACGCGGTCGGCGAAAACATGCCGACGTAGCGGTCCATCCCTTGGTCGTAGAGCTCCTGGAAGGGGGCGACTACGGGGTCCGAACCGCCGGCGCCTCCCGTACCGGTGGGGTCGCCGGGGCTCGCGCCGTCGTCTCCGCCACAGCCGCCGACCAGGGCAGCGGCGATCAAGGTGTAGAGCACGACCGGAAGGTGTCGCCCGGCGTGGCGGCTCGTGGTGTACGCTCGCTTCGACTTCAAGGGGGTCAGTTTCATGAGGTCTCCTTCGAATGGCATCTCCTAAACCTAGAACCCGCACCAAGGTGCACGCTATGGCGGTGGACGACCAAGGAGACGGAACCGGGGTCGTGTTCTACGAGTGCGAAATGCATTGAGAGCGCAAGGACCGGCCGAAGGTGGACATCAATCAGACCGTCGTCGAACGCTGGAAGAATGGATTGGCGTCACTGTGCTCAAGGTTCCGCTACGTAATACGACCCGAGCGGTAGAAACATCTCATCATCGGTGGTGACGCCGCCGAGGAGGGGACACGCGTCGCACATGCCGCCCTCCCCGCATACCGAGTCGGCACCTCCGCAGCTCATGCCCTCGTTGTCACCACCGAAGCATGCGCGTTGTGAAGGGGGACAACCGCACTGCCCGAAGGGATGGTCACAGGAGGGCGTCTTCGGCTTTGTCGACTCTCGCTTGACCTCGAGCGGGTTGTCGGCGCCGTTGTCGTACACGGCGCACGCAAGGAAGGTACGGCTGGCCGGAGACTCGGACGAGTATTCGAGCGGGGGATCGTAATCGGTGTAGGCAGGATCGTCGTAGAGGCGGCTCTCGTAGTCCGCGGCGCGGTTTGGCGGCTCGCACGTGTCCACCCCCTCGCACGGCGCGTTCGGCGGCAACCAAATACGAAAGAGCTCACCGCGTACGTGCATGTGGGAGCTCAAGGTCAGAAGCCGCGAGTACTGCGGCAAGGTCCAGGTCATGCAGACTTCCCTCTTCTGGAACGGTGCGACCGGGCTCATGCTGAAGATCTGACTTGATTCGAAGATCTGACGGTTCACGTACTGACGCTCGTCTTCTGGCGCGAACGTGAGGTTCACCCACTGCTCGATGCTCGTGGGTCGCGTCGTGAGGTTGAACCCATGGCTGTTCCACGAGACGAACCCGGAGAGTGGTAGCACCGAGTAGACACCAACCGGTGGCTCGTCGATTCGAGTCGACTCCTGCGCGCCAGAGAGAGAGACCGTGGTCGCGCTGCCACCTCCGAAGCCGCCGCCAGCCGCGAAATTCGCGGGGGCGTTGCTGTAGCCTACGCACGCGACCTTGCTCTCGGGGCGGGTTGCGCACTGACCGCGTTCTCCGCAGACACCGAAGTCCGTTGGGTCACAGGGGTCGCCAGACGTAGCACCACCCAGACACTCCCAGTTTTTCCAGTCACCCCCATTCGGATCCGAGCTGGGCGTGAAGATGTCGATGATGCTGTGGTGCGACTGCCCGTCCTGGGCGAGCTCGTTCCGACGGAACGCGAAGCACTTCCGCCCCTGGCCGAACTCGGGGCAGTCGACTTGGTAGTCAGCGGGCACTTGGTCGCTGAAGTCGTAGTAGGTCGCAAAGCAAATCTCGTCCTCGGACTCCGCATCGAGATTCCATGCGCCCGCGTAGAACTGCACGCCATCGTCGACAGCCGGCGCCGGCAGGGGATTGATCTTGTTCGGGTCCGGGTCGAACGTGCCTTCGCAGCCGAGCAGCTCTAGGGTGCCGCCCACGATCCCGTCCTCGGAAGCGCCACCGCGGATCCAGAGACGCAGCGCCTCGAGCTGGTCGCTCGACAGCGGGTCCGCAGCGATCGGCATCGCCGCGCCGGGTGTCTCGGTGCCCTCGGTTGCGGCTGCGACCTTGAGGTAAAGCAGGCTGAGCTCTTCGTCGCCGGGAAACACGCGAAGCAGGCCGGGATCGATAGCGCCGGGCGTGCGGACGAGCGCCTCGTACGAAGCGTCGGTGCGAAGATCCAGATCACCTTCCATTTGCTCGCCGTGACAGACACCGGCGCTGCAGCCCTTCGCTTCGAAGATCGTCTCTTGGATCGCATCGAAGGTGCTGGGGTAGTCGCAGCCCTTGGGCGCGCTCGCTTCAGAGGAGGAATCGGATCCGCAGGCGGACACGAGGCTCGCAAGCAAGACAACCGACCCGACGGTCGAAATACGGAGGTAGGGCATGGTTCAGGATCTTCCTAATTGGTCGAAGGCAAACGTGGACGTCGACTTGGCCAATAGGATTGACGGGGAGCTCGAGTGCGCGCCAGCCTCAAATTGTAGCGAAAGGTAGCGGGAGCTCGAGTGACTACTTCGCCAGGATTTCCAAGACGCGGTGCGCCGTCTCGTAACCGCTGTGCACACGTAGCATGCTCTCGTATGCCCAATGGATGTTGCAGCGTCCTCTGCTGCACTACCAGGGTCTCGACTCGTCCGACCGCAGTCTCGTCGACCGCTGGCTCGAGCCCATCGGAGACGTAAGCCTCCTTCAAACCGAGATTCGATGCCCGCTCGAGAAGGAGAACTTCAAGTACGTGTACCGTGACGCCTGAAGAGATCGAAAACCATCCGGGGACTTGAAGCTCGTAAACGCCCCTTCGAGCAGGCCGCGCGGCCTCCTGACGACCGTGGATGTCTTCGAGCCACGCGACAAATACGCGAACTCAACGGTTCGCTACGAAACGCAGCTCATTGCTCATTGTTCCGAGCAGCATGTCGTTTCACCATCGAGCACAGATTCTGGCCGTGCAGCGGACTGCTGATTCTGGAGACATGATGACAGCCAAACACGACATTCGACCCCTCTTTGCGACCCTCGTCGCCGGCTTCTTGCTCGCGTCGTCTTGGCCGGCGCTCGCGCAGGCACCCGACCCCGCGGAAAAAATGCAGGCGCTTCGCGATTCGCTCGCCTTCAGCAAGGAGCAGATGAAGACCTACGAGTGGATCGAGACCATCGTCGTGGAGAAAGACGGCGAGCAAAAGGCCCGGATCCAGAACCGCGTGTACTACGGAGTCGACGGGAAGGTGCAGAAAGTCCAGCTCTCCTCGACTACGGCACAGCAGAGCGGACGAACACCAAGGGGCGTACGCGGCGCGATTCGTAAGAAGGTCGTGGAGAACAAGAAGGAAGAGCTCACGGACTACATGAAAGCAGCGGTCAAGACCGTGAAACTCTACGTTCCGCCGAACCCTGATGAGATCAAGAAGGCCAGAGAAGCAGGAAAGGTCAGCTTCACTCCGCTCGAGCCCGGCAAGCGTGTGCGCTTGGACTTCCGCGACTACGAAAAGCCGGGCGATGCCCTGAGCATGGAGATGGACTTCGCCAACAGCCGAATTTCCGGGATCGCCGTGAAGAGCTATATCGATGACCCGGCGGATGTCGTCACCCTGAGGGCCCGGCTTCAGACCTTGCCCGATGGCGTGACCTACCCGGCAAGCGTCGTTCTCGAGGCCCCCGAGAAAGAAATGACCGTCATCGTGACGAACTCCGGCCATCGAAAACAATGAATCGCGCTCGAAGTGGGCTTCTGCTGCTCGCAATCTCCCTCGCCGCCTGCAGCAGTGACGAGGGAGGAAGCACGAACCTGTTCGGCACGGGCGTGGAGCAGGTTGTCCTCGAGGTGGACTACGAAGCCGGGGCGGACCCCTTCGATGCCTATCCCCGGAGGGCCGGCTCGCCTTGGGACCTCCTCGAGGACAACATCGAGGCTCTCTTTGCGCAAAGCAGCCCCCGCACGCTGCTCGTCCCGAAGACGCTCTCCAAGATGCAGCCCCTCGGCGAGCTGTCTTCCGGGCCCGATTTCACGACGAGCGAGATCCTGGAAATCGCTGCCGGGATCGAAGGTAAAGCTGCCGTCATTATTATTGACGACACCGCCTTCTGACGGTGCACTGGTGATCGCAAAGGTATGCGTATCGGTGGTATCCGCATCCGTCACGGTGAAGTTACCGTTGACGGTCGCGCCCTCTTCGATCGCCGCAATCGCGACATTACCGGCCACGGGCTGGTCATTGGTGCCGGTGACCGTTACGGTGACCGTCTGTACGACACTGGTGTCGTTCGCGGTACCGGAGTCATCGGTCGCGGTATAGGTGAAAGTCACATCGCGGGTCTCGCCATCGGCGAGATCCTGGAAGTCAGCACCTGGATCGAAGGTAAAGCTGCCGTCGTTGTTGTTGACGACACTGCCTTCTGACGGTGCACTGGTGATCGCAAAGGT
>Ga0209456_10001347_pt1 | contig 12039 bp, 10 predicted proteins | sample COG_11_FD_184755 | JGI IMG/M metagenome (GOLD analysis project Ga0209456, IMG submission 184755) | Pelagic marine sediment microbial communities from the LTER site Helgoland, North Sea, for post-phytoplankton bloom and carbon turnover... | ecosystem: Environmental > Aquatic > Marine > Neritic...
CAGATCGGGCGCTGTTGTGTGAGTTGCAGCCGGAGCAGGCGCGGCTGTTGCGCCAGCAGATTGGCACAGACCGCCGTTTCGGCATCCACCAGCGTGATGGTTACGAAGGTCTGGGTGCGCTGCTGCCGCCGCAGCCACGCCGCGGCATGGTCCTGATCGACCCGCCTTACGAGCAGGAGCACGAACTGCAGCGTCTGATCCCGGTTCTGGAGCAGGCCACGCGGCGCTGGCCGACCGGGATCTTCGTGGTCTGGTATCCGATCAAGCACCGGCGTGATCTGCGTGGTTTTTATCGCCAGCTTGCCGGCGCCGGTATCGGTCCGGTGTTGCTGGCCGAGCTGGGCGTGCGGCCCGGCGACAACGATACGCGTCTGAACGGCAGCGGGCTGGCGATCATCCGCCCGCCGTGGCAGATAGAGCAGACGCTGACGACAGCCTGGTCCGAACTGGCCCGACGCCTCGGGGATGCCGGCGGCGCATGGTCGGATGTGCGCCGGCTGTCACGCTCAGCACCTGCGGTCGAAGTCGAGACCCGCAAGGTCCGGCGCAGGTCGAAACCCGCGGCCGCGACGGCGCGGGTGCGGACCCCGCGATGAGCGACGTTGCCTCTCGCCGCCGCCGGGTCGTATTTGGTGCCATCGGCATCGTGCTGCTGCTGTGGGCGCTGCTGGCGGGACGCCCGCCCCGTTCCACTCTGTTGTGGCACGAGATCTACAATCTGGGACACATCCCGCTGTTCGGTATGTTTGCGCTGCTGGTGCTGGAGATGTCCCGCGCCGGCCTGCGTCGTCTGCCGCCGGACTCGTGGATCCACTACGGGATCGCGTTCGCGGCCACCGTGATTGTGAGTATCGCCACCGAGCTGGCTCAGCTGGACATGGCGGGTCGCCAGGCCGAGGTTCAGGATGCGTTCCACAATATTATCGGTGGTCTCTGTTTTCTCGGTCTGAGGGCGTCCCTGGATACCCGTCTGTGGCAGCCGGATCGGTCGCGGTGGCGACGCTGGGTTGCGGTCGGTGCCGCGATGGCGCTGCTGATCTCGTTCTGGCCGCTGATGAGCCTGGGCTGGCACTACGGCATGCGCGCGGCAGCGTTCCCGGTACTGGTGGATCTGGACAGCCGCTGGCAAGGCCCGTTCCTGGGCTCGCCCCGGGCGCATCTCGACAAGGTGCAGGCCCCGGCGGGCTGGCAACAGCGCAAGAAGCAAAAAGTCGTGGCGGTGCGTTTCTATGCGGCGCCGTGGCCGGGGGTGAGCGTCCACGAGCCCTATCCGGACTGGTCGGCTTTCAGCCGTCTGCGTTTTGACGTCTATTCGGAGCTGGCGGAACCGGTGGGGCTGATCCTGCGGATCGACGACGCCAGACACAACAACCAGTATCGTGATCGATTCAACCGGACCTTTACCATCGAGCCGGGTCTGAATGAAATCGGCGTGTCGCTGCGGGACGTGGTCGATGCGCCGGCCGGCCGTCCGCTGGATATCCAGGATATCGCACAAATGGTTCTGTTTACGCGCCGTCCGGAAGCGCCCTTTACGCTGTATTTCAGCGAAATCTGGCTGGAGCAGTAGCGCCTCCTGCCGCCGCCCCGCAGATACCAGGTCGCGGGCTCAGGCTTCTTCGAGAACCGCGCGGCAGGTGACCAGACTGGTTTCGTCGTCCGTCAGGCTCGCGCATAGCCCGGCCACGCGGTTTTGTATCATCGCGATCTGTTGGTCGTAGCGACCATCTTCGTTCCATTCAGCAAGCTTCTGGCTCAACCGATTCAGGATCCGACCGGTGCGGCCGTGGATCGCATCAGACTGGCCATCAAGCTCGGACAGCACCTGTTCGGTAACAGCGGCGATCGTGTCGGCGTCTTCCGGCGTCATCTCGATCAAACCATTGACGTAGTCATAACCCCACTGGAAACGGGTCGCGGGCCCCTGCGATTCATCGTAGGCGCGTTTGAGCCAGACCAGCGCCGCATCGGTGTCGCCGGCTTTCTGCTCGAGTTCGGCCAGGTCCAGCATGAAATAGTAGGGCTGGCGCGACTTCTCCAGCTCGGCGGTGAGCAGGGTCCGCGCCTCGTCATCGAGACCCGCGTCGGACAACACATACCAGGCGGTATTGATGACCGCCTGACGTTGATAGGGTGTCTTCGCCTCGGCATCGGCCCAGGCCACGCGCGCTGTGACGTTCTGCTGCAGCGATTCAGGGATGGGCGCCTCCGCATCGTCGATACGGACAAGATCCATACGCGTCATGCTGGTGGCCAGCCGATGGGCGATCGAGTAATCCGGATCGGCGTCGATCGCGTCGAGCCGCTTGTTCCATCTGCGCAGCAGTCCGTCACGCTCCAGTGACCCGGATGCCGTGGTGGCGGCAAGGATGGACCGTGCCTCATAGAGCGTCATATAGACGTTAGCCCGGGACAGCTGATCGTCTTCCAGTATTGCGGCTACGCGCGTCACTGCAGTTAACTTGTCAGCAAAAGCGAGCGGTATCTCTGTTTCTTCCGCTGCGTCGATGGCGGCTGTCAGATAGGCCACGTACAGGCGCGCCGATGCGGCCGCCAGCCCCGGTGGGCAGGCCTCGCTCATGCGACGGAAGACCTCGAGCTGGTCGCGGTCCGCCATGGCCCGCTCGTTGTCCTGCTGCCAGGAATAGAAAGCCAGCAGCCGGAAATCGTCTTCGCTCAGGTCCTGCCCGGCCATCAGCGCGTCGAGCACATCCGCGACCGGGCGGACATTCTGCAGCGTCAGATCAAGCACGTCGGCATACAGACCGATATCCAGACCGCCAGGTATCCGCGTGATCTCCTCGCCCGCGCTGTTAAACACGATCATGGTCGGATAGCCCATCACGCCAAAGCGATCACCGAGCTTCTGCGCCCGTTCGGTATCGCCGTCCAGATAGACCGGAACAAACAGCCGCGATTTCTCGATGAACTCGGGTCGGCTAAAGATCGTCGCCCTGATCTGGTTGCAGGGCGGGCACCAGGCAGCGCCCCAGTACAGGAACAGCGGCTTGTCTTCGGCGGCAGCGAGAGCGAAGGCCGCGTCCACGTCGCCCTTGAGCCATGCGATCGAGTCCTGCGCGGTTTCGTGCACGGGCTGCGCGGAGGAGGTCGTCTCGGCCGCTGCGGAATGATCGCCCGCCGGCCCGGCGTCGCGGTCGCAGGCGGTCAGCGAAGCTGTGAGGGCCAGCGACAGTAAGAGTTTCCGGATCGATGCGGTCATGCCTGGTATCTCCATGGGCTTTACCCGAGCCCGTCAGGGTCAAACATCTTATAGCCTGGCGGCGTCCGCCACCATGCGCTGAAGATTGCGGGGTGACAGCTGAGCGGCTAGTTTATGCGGTTCAGCCCGACCTATATCTGCACAGGGTCAGCGGGCGCCGGGCGACCGCCGCCGCAACGGAGCGATGGAGAACAAACGCATCATCGACGAGATGCCCGTGCTCAAGGCCGGGACCATGCGCCGCCGGGGCCCCGGCGCCAGGTTGATCGTGCTCTACCTGGCCGCAATCCTGCTGCTGGCCGCGTTTGTGACCTTCGACAGGCGACCCGCACACAACCAGTTCCTCGGTGCGCTCTACGCATTCCGCCACGTGTTGTTGCTGGGTTTCGGTGGACTGATGTTCCTGGAGCTGACCGCGCTCCTCGGCCGTCGCTGGATCCGCAAGCGCTCGTTGTACTACGCGGCTGCTGCCACGATTGTGCTGCTGGCGTCAGTGCGTATCGAGTTCTCGCACATGCCCTGGGACGGCGAGCGGCTGTTGCGCAATTTTGTCGGCGGCGTGGCGTTCCTGCTGATGAGCGGGGCGTTTGACCGGCCGCTGCGCCGCGAGCACGATCGTCTGCGTGGCCGGGCGCGAAAAGTCCTCGTGGTGACCGCCACCCTTATCCTGGTGACCATCCTCCACCCGCTGGTGCCGGTGGCCCTGGCCTACGCCGGACGCAGCGGCAGCTTCCCGGTCGTCGTCGAGTTCACTGAGAACTGGCAGAAGACCTTTGTTACGTCCCGTGACGCCATGTTGTTCAACGGTCCCGCGCCCCGGGACTGGGCTTCGCGCCGTAACAAGCTCACCGCGATGATCAGCTTCGATCCGGTGGCTGGTGCCGGCGTCACCGCCAGCGAGGTCTATCCGGACTGGAGCGGCTTTAACTGGATCCGCTTCCAGGTGTATTCGGAGGAGCCGGGGGTGAGGCGGCTGGCGTTTGAGATCGACGATCAAAAAAAGTCGGTGGAACCCGGCAAGCTCTATCGGCGGGTGTTCGATGTCCACCAGGGTCTGAATGATTTCGAGATCCCGTTCTCCGAGATTCGCGGCGGTCCCGATGAGCGCCCATTGAGGATGCGGAAGATCCGCCATATCGGCATCTATTCCGCCGATGCCGACCGGCGTTTCCGCCTGTTCTTCAGCGATTTCAGATTGGTCGAGGAACCGGTGAATCCGGCCAGCAGGGCCCGCGGGTCGGCCGCCGACTGACGCGCGATCGGCGTATCCGGATATTGCGATACCGCTCGCGTCGCTGCTGTGGCATCTCCGGTCTGAACGCAGTTTCGTCCTAGGCTCTCGGATCTTCGTCGATCGGGGGGATAGTCTCGCCGTCAGCGTAGCGATCCTGCTTGAAGTCCCGCATGCCGTAGATCACCGCGACCAGCGGGTTGATCAGATTCAGGAAACAGAACGGGAGATAGGCGAGAGTGGCCACGCCGAGGGTTGCCGCCATGTAGGCGCCGCCGCTGTTCCAGGGCACCAGGCAAGAGGTCAGCGTTCCCGCATCTTCTACCGTGCGTGAGAGGTTTCGCGCCTTGAGACGGCGGCGTCGGAATTCTTCGCGGAACATGCGCCCCGGAATCACGATAGACATGTACTGATCGGCGGTGACGATGTTGGACAGCATCGTCGTGCCGACCACCGATGCGACCAGGGAGCCGGTGCCACGCGCTGTACGCAGGATCGCCGCGATCATCCGTTCCAGCAGACCGGTGTGTTCCATCACCGCGCCAAACGACAGCGCGGTGATGATAAGAAAGATGGTATTCAAAAACGCCAGCATGCCACCCCGGCTCAACAGGGCGTCGACGGCAGCATCACCGGTTGCCGAGCTGTAACCGGCAAACAGCGACGTCCACACGCCTTTGGTCAGCGCCAGGCCCCGCGGCAGTCCCGGGCTTGCCGCGAGATCTATCACCCGGTCCGGTTGCAATAACACCGCGAGCACGCCGCCCAGCGCGGCGCCGGCAAGTATCGTCGGCAGGGCCGGCACCCGTCGCAGGGCCAGCCAGATCAACAGCGCCACCGGCAACAGCGTCAACGGGCTCAGATTGAATTGAGCCGACAAGGTGGCCGACGTTTCTGCGAGTCTGGCCGTGTCGGCGCCGGGCGTGGCAAACACGCCGATCAGCGTGAACAGACTCAGAGCGAGCAGAAAGGATGGGCCGGTGGTCCAGGCCATGTGCCGGATGTGGGTAAACAATTCGGTACCCACCACCGCCGAGGCCAGATTGGTGGTGTCCGACAGCGGCGACATCTTGTCGCCAAAGTACGCGCCCGATATGATCGCGCCAGCAGTAATTTCCGGGCTCAATCCGAGCGCCAGCGCGACGCCGATCAGGGCCACGCCGATAGTGCCGGCGGTGGTCCAGGAACTGCCGATGGCGGTGGCGACGACCGCACAGATCAGGCAAGTGGCGGCGTAGAATACCGATGGGTTGAGTACCTGCAGCCCGTAGTGGATCAGCGTCGGCACGGTACCCGCCAGCATCCAGGTGCCGATCAACGCGCCTACCGCCAGCAGGATCAACATCGCGCCGATAGCCACCGCGATGCCGTTGCCGATGGCGCTGTGGATGGCGTACCAGCGATGGCCGTTTTTCAGCGCCACCAGGCTGGCCACTGCGGCAGCCAGAATGAGGGCGACCTGGTTGGGACCGTAGGAAGAGTCGGCGCCGAAGAGATACACCGACAGCGTAAGCATGGTGATCAGGCAGGCCAGCGGCAGCAGGGCATCCAACAGGCTCGGAATCCTGACCACAGCCGCTGGCGTTTGTTGCGGATTTCTTGTGCCCGCCATCGAGGCCTGCCCTGTCTGCTGCCGCCACGTCAGTGGCTCGGCGGAGCGGTCAGTATAGGTGCCCGTGGCGGTGACTCAAGTCACCCCTTGATCGGATCAATCGCTGGCCGCGTTTTTGCTGATGGCCGGACAAAAAAAGAGGGTGCCGTGAGGCACCCTGCAAAACCGATTGGAGAGATGACAGAGCCAGGCGTCCGCAACGCGGGGGGCCTGATCCCTGTGGCAAAGATTAGACTGCCTGTGTGTCGCAGCGCTGCGAACCGGTTCACAGATCAGAGCATAGATGCGTTTGCGCCAGGTGATGACCCGGCAGCACTGTACGCACGGTTATTGCGCCGCGGCAAACGCAGTCTCCGCAGAGCATTTCGGGTACGCGGCGACGCTGCAAAACTCTATTTACATAGGCTTACAGCGTCAACGAGGTCGGCCGGCAGGGCGCCGATGCGACCGACAATCGCAGGCAGTGCTTTACGCGCGATTGATCGTCAGTACACTTGGCACTCATGTACGGAGATTCGACCTTGAGCAAACGATTCCTACTTGGTCTCACGTTTACGCTGTTGGCGGCTTGTGCCGACGAGCCCGAGCCATCCTCAGTGTCGATTTCGGTTGCACCGGTTCCAATCGCTCTGGTCGGCGCGAGTCTGGTGGACGGCAGTGGTGCCGCATCGTTGTCAGATGCGGTGGTGCTGATCGAGGAAGACCGTATCGTCTGTGCCGGCGACGCCAGTGATTGCCCGGTTCCGGACGGCGCCAACGAGATAGATGTCAGCGGCCGCTGGATTACCCCCGGTCTGGTGGATGCCCACGTGCACTTCTCGCAAACAGCCTGGGCCGACGGCCGGCCCGATGCGATCCCGATGGGTCCTCTGTATCCATACGCTCAGGTGCTCGCGGAGCAGCGCACTGAACCCGAGCGCTATTTCCGCGCCTATCTGTGCTCCGGCGTCACCGCTGTATTTGACGTCGGCGGTTTCCCCTGGACCTGGTCTCTGCGCGAGTTCGCGGAACACAACCCTTATGCGCCCCATGTGAGCGCCGCCGGTCCGTTGGTCAGCCAGGTCACTCCGCCGGCCCTGTCGCTGCCAGCGGAGAAAATGTTCATCGATCTGGCCGACAGTGAGGCGGGCCGGTCGGCGGTGCGCTATCTGGCGGCCAACGACACTGACGCGGTCAAAGTCTGGTTTATCCAGCCGGCCCGTGACATGCAGGAAGAGATCGACACGCGCGTGCGGGCGGTCGGTGAGGAAGCGAGGCGGCAGCAGGTGCCGTTGATCGTCCACGCGACCGAACTACGTCAGGCGCAGGTTTCTGTCGAGGCGGGTGCCCGTGTGCTGGTCCACAGCGTGGAGGATCGGGTTGTGGATAAGGCGTTTGTCGACGCCGTGATCGATGCCGACGTAATCTACACGCCGACTCTCACCGTGCGCGGCGGCTATCTGCGGATGTTCGATGCGGCGTTCAGCGGAGAGCCTCCCGAGGTCGAAGATCCCAATGATTGCGTGGACCAGGGCACGCTCGACAAGATTGCCCGTTCTGCCGAGGTGGGCGAGTATCTGCGTATGGACGAGGAGCAATACGCAGCCTACCGTGCGAGGGCCACCGGCCGCGCTGAGACGCTGGCGACGAATCTGAAGATCCTGTACGAAGCCGGAGTCACCATCGCCATGGGCACCGATGCCGGCAATCCGCTAACGGTGTCCGGTCCATCGGTGTTGGCCGAGATGGAGGCCATGCAGGCTGCGGGTATGCCCGCGCTGGCGGTGATCACTGCCGCAACATTAAACGGTGCCAAAGCCATGGGCCGCGAGGCCGATATCGGCACCGTTGAGGTCGGCAAGATTGCCGATCTGCTGATCTTGACGGCGGATCCATCCGATGACGTTGGTAATTTCCGTCAGCTGGAAGCGGTGATCCGCGACGGCGTCTATCATCGACAATCCACGCTCAGACGACACGAGAGCCCCGCGGGCTAGGATGCAATGACCAAACCCATCGACAACTGTTTCTGGGTACTGCCTGATGTGCTGATGGCCGGCGAGCATCCGGGCGGCGGAAACGAGGATGAGACGCGTCGGCGACTGCGGCGTTTCCTGTTCGCGGGCGTGACACAATTCATCGATCTGTCCGACAAGGGCGAGCGTGACGGCTATGAGTCGTTGCTCCGGGAAGAAGCCGAAATGTTCGAGGACGAGGTGATCTACAGCCATCACCCAATCCGGGATGAGGGTATCCCGCGAAGCCCGGTACAGATGAGCGCGGTGATCCGGGAAATCAGCGACGTCATGGCGCAGCGCAAGATCACCTATGTCCACGCCGCCCGGGGTGTCGGTCGCACGGGCCTGGCGGCCGGGTGTTATCTGGTGGAATGCGGGCTCGACGGAGATCGCGCGCTACGCAAACTGAAGATCCTCTACAGCGACATGGAGTGCAGCGCATGGGAGCCCCGTATCCCGGAGACCGACCAGCAGGCGGATTATGTGCGTCAGTGGCGTCCCGTCGATGATTGAGCCATAGGATCATGGGAATCGACCCGGATCACCCAGACGGCCAGGGCCGCCCGGCCGAAGTCTCGATTACGCGGATCGTGGACCAGCTTCCCGAGTCGGTCGAACAGGTATTCCGGCGCATGATGCGCGAGCTGCGCCGCTCCCGTGAGGAGCTGCGGCGTCTGGTCGCCACGCACCTGGTGAAGCTCGAGACGGCCTCGCGTGCGACCGATTTTATCGACGCGCCGCTGGCCGGCCGCATCGCCAATCTCTGTCATCGTCTGATCGATACGATTGCGCCGCCGGTGGAGGAAGATCATCGGCGGGTAGTGCAGGCAGCGGTACTGTATTTCGCGCTCGAGGAGGACGTCGAGAGTGATACGGATTCGCTGATCGGACTTGACGACGATCGTCTGGTGGTGAATGCGGTATGCCGGGAGCTGGGTATCGATACCAACGCGCCCGGGGACGTTTGAGCGCTCCGCCCCGCGAGCAGTCGGACCTCTAGCCCGCTTCTTCCCGAACGCGATCCAAGACCTGCTGGCGTAACAGCTCACCCTCGAAAGTGAGCCGGTAGGCGAGGTAGTACTGCATCACCCGGCGGACATAATCGACTGTTTCGCTGCCCACGCTCTTGCGGACTTCCAGCTCCACATTGTCGAACCACCTGTCGGGATCGAGACCGTTTGCTGCGGCCCGGCGGCGCAGCTTGCGGATCCGGGTGTCGCCCGCGTTGTAGCTGGCCAGCGCAAACAGCCACTGATCAACCGGATCGATCTTGCCATCCTCGAACGAGTCCGCCAGCTGGCGCATATAGCGGGCGCCGGCACGCACGTTGCCGTCCAGGGAGCGGAAATCTTCCACGCCCACAGCTCTGGCGGTGCTCGGTAGCACCTGCATCAGCCCGACCGCGCCGGCCCGGCTCACGGTGGCGTTGTTCAACCTCGATTCCTGATATGCCTGGGCCGCCAGCTGCAGCCAGTCGAAGCCGTACTCGGTCGCATACTTTTGAAACACATCGGCATTGGAGGTCAGCATCGCGAGACGATCGCTGTCCAGAGCGCCGGCCAGCCGCTCGGGATTGTCCAGATAGCGGTTACGGATTACGTTACCGGTCTCGGTGCCGATCCGGTTCTTGCTGACAAAATCGTTTAACAGCTCGGCCAGCTGCGGGTTGTCCTGGCGCAAGGCCCAGGCGACGTCCCCACCCTCGCGCACCGCGAGCTCGTCATGTACACGCAGATCCGGATAGATATGCCGCCAGAATTCGGCGATGTAGTCGTCGCAGACGGTGATCCCGATCAGGCCTTCGGCGACCATCTCGAGCAAATCGTCAGCCTCGAACACTTCGTGCGTCTCGACGATGACGATCGGCTCCAACCCCGCCGCTTCGAGTTCCCGGCTCACGCGGCGCAGGCTTTCGTAGTAGGAGCTGGACGCCCGTACCACGACCTCGCGCCCGGCCAGATCCTCGATCAAGGTCAGCGGCTGAGCCAGCGGACCACTGACCACGATTTCGCGCACACCCGTCACAATGGGTTGGGTGAACTGAATCGAATCGAGCCGGCCTTCGGTGACTGTCAGTCCGCCGGACGCGATGTCCGCCTGGCCGGAAACCACCGCCGGCAGCAGACGATCCCGGGTCAGCGGGACAGCGATCACCTTGATCCGGTCCGCTCCCCTGAGGCCGAATTTCCGATTGACATACTTTTCGAGAATCCTGATCGCTTCGGCCACGGTGCCAGATTGCCGGCCGTCCCTGATGTAGTAGAAGAAACCGCTGTTGGGGACTGCCATCCGGATCAGCCGCCGCTCGCGCATGCCGTCAAGGTCCCCGGTCCAGCTATCGAGCAGCGACATCACGTTGGCCGGCGCCCGCAGCGCGGCGGTCTCCGCCGGATCGTGAGCCAGCGCTGAGGGCTGCTCCGGAGCCGACTGGCCGCACGCGAGCAGGCTGCAACTGGCCAGGGCGAGCGCGCAACGTCCCAGGACGTGGCCCGGGATGTTCAAAACACGCGGCCGGCTGCAGTCACGCCGGCAGCAGCAGGCTGCGCAGGCCATAAGCAATCAGCATCCAGACACCGAGGCTGCCGGTCCAAAGTAGCGCAAACCAGCCAAGTCGCCGCCAGGCAGAGGCCCGCAGACGAGATTCGCGACGGTCGGCGTCAGTGTTGATAGCCGGCATCGGCGCTTACCTTGCCCCTGAAGATCCAGTACACGTAGCCCGTATAGGCAAGGATGATCGGCAGCATAATGACCGCGCCCACCAGCAGCAGGCTCTGGGAATTCGGTGCCGCTGCGGCGTCGCGGAAAGACAGGGAGTACGGCACCAGGTAGGGATAGATGCCGACCATCAAGCCGATGAAACCGAGCAGGAACAGGCCCGCGGCCAGCAGGTGCGGCTTGTAGGTATCGCCGCGTTTGATCGAGCGGATCAGTTGCCAGAAACACGCGAGCACCAGAAGCGGGATCGGCGTCAGCGGCAGCAGCCGCGACCAGTCGACATGCGGATATCGCAGACCCCAGCGATCGGCGGCGGCCGCGTCCAGCGCCGGCACCCAGAAGCTGACGATGAGCATCATGATCAGCACCACCAGGGCGGCGGTCACAGCGACCTGACGCACCCAGACCAGGAGCGGACCCTCGGTCTTTATCGTCAGCCAGGTGGCGCCCAGTAACACGTATCCCCACACCAGCGAGCAACCGACGACAAAACTGAACGGCGTCAGCCAGTCGAACATGGTGCCGGCGAAGCGGCCATCTTCCAGATCGATGCCCTGGACCACGGCGCCGAGCACCAGGCCCTGGGAGAAGGTCGCTACCACCGAGCCCCAGTGGAAGGCCTGGTCCCAGACGCGCCGCCCGGAAGCGGAGGCCTTGAAGCGGAACTCGAACGCCACGCCGCGGAAGATCAGCGCGATCAGCATAAAACCGATCGGCATATAGACCGCCGGCATCAGCGCCGCATAGGCTTTCGGGAACGCCGCAAACAGACCGCCGCCGCCCAGGACCAGCCAGGTCTCGTTGCCGTCCCAGACCGGCGCGATGGAGTTCATCATCACATCCCGATCTTCGTCATGGCTGGCGAAGGGGAACAGGATGCCGACGCCCAGGTCGGCGCCGTCGAGGAAGATGTACATGAATACGGCCACCGCCAGCAGCCCTGCCCATGCCAGCGGAAGGTCTATCCACTCCATACTCTCCTCCTGCGTCTGGCTACTGCCAGAGTAAGCTCAGGCCTGGGCCGGATTGCTGCGCTTTAGCGGCAGCGCCGAGCCTCTGACGGGTCCCTCCGGATGACCGCTTTCTGGTCGTGGCGGCCCTTCCGGTCCCTGCCGCGCCAGTTTCGCCATGTAGTAGGCGCCCGCGGCAAACACGATGGCATAGACAAAGATAAACACGATCAATGATGTCCCGACTGCCGAGGCGGTCACCGGCGATACCGCGTCGGCGGTCCTGAGCAGACCGTAGACCACGTAGGGCTGGC
>Ga0209456_10001348_pt1 | contig 12036 bp, 10 predicted proteins | sample COG_11_FD_184755 | JGI IMG/M metagenome (GOLD analysis project Ga0209456, IMG submission 184755) | Pelagic marine sediment microbial communities from the LTER site Helgoland, North Sea, for post-phytoplankton bloom and carbon turnover... | ecosystem: Environmental > Aquatic > Marine > Neritic...
AAACGCTTGTCGGACATTGCTTTTGAAGGCATGTGGCTGGGTATCCGCGAGCTGGGTCCCGGCAAGCATCTCGGCGACGTCGGTGCCGCCGTGCAAAAGCACGTCGAGAAAAACCACTGCTCCGTGGTTAGGGAGTATTGTGGTCACGGTATCGGCCAGGTTTTCCATGAGGACCCACAGGTCCTGCATTACGGCAAGGCCGGCACCGGAATGGAGCTGCGCGAGGGCATGACGCTGACCGTTGAACCCATGGTCAACGCCGGCAAGGCAAACGTAAAGCTGTTGCCCGACGGCTGGACCGTCGTGACGAAAGACCACAGCCTGTCCGCGCAATGGGAACACACGGTCCTGATTACGGCTGACGGCTTCGAGGTACTCACACTTGGCGTCGACGATCGCTGAAAATTCAACAAGTTACAAGACAATCCGCGCAGCGCTGGCGGCGGCTGGTGACGATCTGAAAGCGCGTTTCGAAGCCGGTGAGTCCGTGGTTGAGCTGGTGCACGCTCGCGCCGCCGTGATCGATGAGCAGCTCCGAAATCTGTGGTCGCATGACGTAGAAGCGTCGGGCGCCGCCCTGATCGCCGTCGGCGGCTACGGCCGCGGCGAACTGCACCCCTATTCCGACGTCGACGTGATGGTGTTGTTACCGGACGATCTGCCTCCCGGCGCAGAGGAGGCGCTGTCGGCTTTCGTAACGTCGCTTTGGGATGTCGGCCTGGAGATCGGCCACAGCGTGCGGACGATTGCCCAGTGTTTCGAGGAAGCCAGCACGGACCTGACCGTCGCCACGACCCTGATGGAGGCCCGATTGCTGGCAGGTCCGGAATCCCTGTTCGACGCCATGCAGGCGATCATTGCGCCCGACAAAATGTGGCCCTCAACCGATTATTTCAAAGAAAAGCGCAAGGAACAGATCGCCCGGCACCATCGCTACCATGACACGGCCTACAACCTGGAACCGAACGTCAAGGGCAGCCCCGGCGGTCTTCGCGATATCCAGATGATCGGCTGGGTCGCCAAACGCCATTTTGGCGCCGCGACCCTCGCCGAACTCGTGGAGCATAAATTCCTGACTCCGGGTCAGCTGCAGCGGCTGGAGGATGGCCAGGCATTTCTCTGGCGCATTCGCTTTGGCCTGCACGTTCTCACTGGACGTCGTGAGGACCGGCTGCTGTTCGATCACCAGATCAAACTCGCCCACATGCTGGGCTACGAAGACGCGAGTTACACCCTCGCCGTCGAGCAGCTGATGCAGCGTTACTACCGAACAGTCATGGCCTTGAGCCGCCTGAACGAAATGCTGCTGCAGCTGTTCGAAGAAGCCATCCTGATGGACCCGAACGCCGCGCCCGAACCGCTCGATGCGCGATTCCAGATCAAGAACGGTTTTCTACAGACCGTGCATGATCGGGTATTTGCAGAAGACCCTTCCGCGTTGCTCGAGTTGTTCCTGGTACTGCAACAGACTCCCGAGATTCGTGGCGTCAGCGCCTACACCATCGGTCTAATCAGGCGCAACCTGCACCTGATTGATGACGAGTTCCGCCAGAACCCGCGCAACCACCGCCTGTTTCTGGGCATTCTTCGCGCTCCGGAAGGCGTCACACATGGGCTTCGGCGCATGAACCTCTATGGCGTGCTGGGTCTTTATATTCCGTCCTTCGGTCGCATCGTCGGACGCATGCAGTACGACCTGTTTCATTCGTATACGGTCGACGAACACATATTGTTCGTCGTGAGCAATCTGCGACGCTTCTCCCTGCCCCGCTTCAATCACGAGTTCCCGCATTGCAGCGAGATCATGCAGTCGCTCGACCAACCCGAGATCGCCTACCTGAGCGGGCTATTTCACGACATCGCGAAAGGCCGCGGCGGTGATCACTCGGAACTGGGTGCCGTCGACGCCAGGGCTTTTTGTCTCGAACATGGGCTCAGCAAATATGAAGCCGGTGTCGTCGCCTGGCTGGTCGAGCACCACCTCATTCTGTCATCCACGGCGCAGAAGAAAGACATAGGCGATCCGGACGTCATCAACGAGTTTGCAAGCCTCGTCGGCGATCCGCTGCATCTTGACTACCTCTATCTGCTGACCGTCGCCGACATCCGCGGCACGAGCCCAAAGCTATGGAATTCCTGGAAGGCACAGTTATTCGATGACCTGTATGAATTGACACGCCGGGCGCTGCGGCGTGGCCTGGAAAACCCGATTGATCGCGAACAGCTGATTCTCGAGAAGCAAACCAAAGCACGGGAAATGCTCAATGCGAGCGGCTTGACGGACCAGCGCATTGACGAAGTCTGGCAGCTCATGAACACGAACTACTTCCTGCGGCATCGGGCCGCCGAGATTGCCTGGCATAGCGAATGGCTGGCGGATTCCGATACTGAATCCGACGTCGGGCTGGTCGATGTGCGACGGCGTGAAAACGGCGACGGCGTGGAGGCCGCACTGTACACCCCGAGCACTAAACGGACATTTGCACATGCCACGGCGGTGCTCGACGAACTCGGTATGACCATCATGGACGCCCGCATCGTGCCGCTGGAAAAGGGCTACAGCATCGATTCGTTCGTGTTCATGGAACTTGACGACCGCGTTGAGCTCGACGAGTCGCGCATGAACAAGATACGGCGCTCGCTGACACGCGTTTTGACCGCGTACGACGATAATGAAGTCACAGTGACCCGTACAGTGCCGCGCCAGGCACGCATGTTTACGACGCGGGCCAGCGTAGAGTTCAGCCCGAGCACGACCGGCGACAATACGGTGTTCGAACTCGTCGCCGCGGATCAACCCGGACTATTGAGCAAGATCGGACGCGTATTCATTGAGCAAGGCATCGACATCGAGGCCGCAAAAATCATGACCATTGGCGAACGTGCCGAAGATGTGTTTTATATTTGTCGTGAATCGGGCGGGCCGCTCGACGAACCCGAACAGGCGGAACTTCGCAGCGCGTTGTTGGCCAGGATCGATAGCGACCTCGGTTGAGAAGGTACCGGTATGCAAGACTTTGAAAAGATCATCGAGGACGCGTTCGAGAATCGGGCTCAGGGGCTTGACGATAATCCTGAACTCAGGGCTGCGGTTACTCACGCAATCGACCTGCTCGATTCGGGCAAGGCGCGCGTTGCCGAACCGCGCAGCGATGGCTGGCACGTAAACCAATGGCTGAAAAAGGCTGTGCTATTGAGTTTTGCGTTAGCCGACAACAAGGTCATCGAAAGCGGTCATACGCGATTTTACGACAAGGTACCGACGAAGTATGCCGACTACACAGCGGATCAATTCGCGGCCGATGGCGTACGCGTCGTGCCGGATGCCGTGGTTCGCCGCGGCGCGTACGTCGCGCCGGACGTCGTTCTGATGCCGAGCTTCATCAACATAGGTGCCTATGTCGACAGCAGCACGATGGTCGACACCTGGGCGACCGTTGGCAGCTGTGCCCAGATAGGCAGGAACGTACACCTTTCGGGTGGTGTCGGAATTGGCGGAGTGCTGGAACCCATCCAGGCCGGTCCGACGATCATCGAAGACGACTGCTTTATCGGGGCCCGCTCGGAAGTGGTCGAGGGCGTTGTCGTGGAGCAAGGCTCGGTAATTTCGATGGGAGTCTACCTGGGCCAGAGCACTCGTATTTACGATCGGCAGACCGGCGAAATAAGCTATGGCCGAATTCCGGCAGGTTCCGTCGTGGTCCCTGGCAACCTGCCTGCGGCTGATGGAAAATACTCACTGTACTGCGCGGTCATAGTGAAGCAGGTTGACGCAAAGACGCGTGCGAAAACCGGTTTGAACGATCTCCTGAGGAACCTGGATTAACGAGACATGATGACGATATACGGAATCAAGAGTTGCGATACGTGCAGGAACGCTCGCAAGTATCTCGCCGAGCAGGATATCGAGTTTCGATTTCATGATGTCCGTGACGACGGACTCGATATTCAGATGCTGGAGCGCTGGTCGGCTCGCATCGACTGGGAGAAATTGTTGAATCGCCGGAGTATTAGCTGGCGCAAGATCCCCGAAGTCGACCGTAACGACATGGACAGGGATCGTGCGTTCGCGCTGATGATCGAGCGGCCGACGCTGCTGAAACGCCCGGTGCTCGAATCGGAGAAGTTCCTGGCTGTAGGATTTTCGGAAAAACGCTTCGCGGAATTTTGGGCAAACACCCAGTAACCCGATATCGGGGACATTCTGCTTTTCTAATGACAGAGAAAAGCAGAATGTCCCCTTTTCTTAGCCGATTCGGCCCGTGATGTAGTCTTCGGTAAGCTTGTGCTGAGGATTGGTGAAGATCTTGTTGGTCTCATCCACCTCGACCAACAGCCCCAAATGAAAATAGGCAACGCGTTTTGAAACGCGCGCGGCTTGCTGCATCGAGTGAGTTACGATCACGATCGCATAGTCCTCACATAACTCATCCATCAGGTCTTCAATGCGAGCTGTCGCTATCGGGTCCAGCGCGGAGCATGGCTCGTCCATGAGGATGATCTCGGGATTCACGGCGATAGTGCGGGCAATGCACAGGCGTTGTTGCTGGCCTCCGGAGAGACTCGTGCCCGGCTCATCGAGCCGGTCTTTGACCTCTTTAAGCAAACCGGCCCGTTCCAGGCTCGTATGAACGATCTGATCGAGCTCGGCGCGATCTCCCGCAATTCCGTGAATTCGCGGCCCGTAGGCAACATTGTCGTAGATACTCTTGGGAAACGGGTTTGGCTTCTGGAATACCATGCCGACTCGCGCGCGTAGCGCGACCGGGTCCTGCTCCTTGCGATAGATATCTTTGCCGTCCAGCGTGATCTTGCCAGTGACACGCGCTGTATCGATCGTATCGTTCATTCGATTCAGGCATCGGAGGAACGTCGACTTGCCGCATCCTGAAGGACCGATCAGCGCGATGACTTCTTTCTTGGCAATCTGGAGGGTTACGTTCTGTATGGCGTGATTGTCACCGTAGTAGACGTTGACATCGTCGGCGATCATAGAAGGATTTTCGCAGGTTACCGTGCCGACCGTCTTGCCGCCCAGCTCGGTCTGCTGCTCGGAGAATTCCGGCGTAATAACGATGCCGTCTAAAGCGCCCTCGCTGCTTTCCTTCGAAACAGGCTCGCGTGTCGCGGACGGATTGTCGGTAATTGTCTCAGTCATGGCAGTCATTCTCATACAGGTTACCTCACAGCTCAAATGCTGCGCTTACCATTTGCGCTCCATGCGTTTTCTCATTATGACGGCGGCAAAATTCATCAATAGAAGAAAACCGAGTAGCACGATAATTGCCGCTGACGTGCGTTCAGCGAATGCACGTTCCGGGCTGTCTGCCCACAGGTAAATCTGTACCGGCAGCGCCGTCGCCGGATCCGTGAAATTGCCGGGGACGTCCACGATAAACGCAACCATGCCGATCATCAGCAACGGCGCAGACTCTCCCAGCGCGCGACTCATGCCGATAATCGCGCCCGTGAGCATGCCGGGCATTGCCAGCGGTAAAACGTGGTGGAACACCATCTGCATTTTCGACGCGCCTAGCCCCAGCGCGGCCTCGCGGATCGAAGGCGGCACGGCCTGGATCGCCGCTCTCGATGCAATAATGATCACGGGCAATGTCAGAAGAGTCAGCACCAGCCCGCCGACAAGTGGCGCCGAACGCGGTAAAGACATCCAGTTGATGAATACGGCCAATCCGAGCAGCCCGAATACAATCGACGGGACCGCCGCAAGATTGTTGATGTTGACTTCGATCAGATCCGACCAACGATTTTTCGGCGCGAACTCTTCCAGGTAAATGGCGGCTGCCACCCCAATCGGGAATGACAAGGCTATCGTGACCAACAGCATGTAAAAAGAGCCCATGACCGCGCCCTTTATGCCGGCCAGTTCCGGCTCGCGTGAGTCACCGTTGCTGAACAATGCGGTATTGAACTGCGAACGAATCCGTCCGCCCTCCTGGAGCGCAGTCGCCCAGGCAATCTGCTTGTCGGACAGTGTCCGCAACGCTTCCTCTACGCTCGCATCGATGTTGCCCTTGAACAGCATGTCGACATCTGACGATACGGGCACCCACAGGGTCTGCGTCGTACCCACGAGATCCGGGTCCTCCTGGACAAGGTGCCGCAACTGGTAGCCGGCGCCAACGCTGACAAGCCGGTAGAGTTCGCGGCGATCGCCGCGACGTGTCACATCCGGAAACCGGGCTCGAAGCCCCTTGCGAACGAGTCCGTCGAAATCGGCATAATCGAGATCGAGTTCGCCGCCGGGTGCAAGAACGTCCTGCTCGAGCTTGATATCCAGCTGCACGAAAGTCTGCTTGAACGCTGTCGATCCTTTGACGATCAAGCTTGCGAAGAAGACGCCGAGAAACAAGACGCCCACAGCCGTCGCAAGAATGCCGAGCAATCGAAACAGGAATTCCTTCCGTCGGCGTCTCGACAGACCGGCTTCCACAATTTCCCGCGTTGTCCGTTTTTCAGTCATTCCTGGCGAAATCACTCGTATTGTTCCCGGTACTTACGCACCACACTCAGACCAAGCACGTTCAGCAAGAGCGTCACGACAAACAGCATCAGGCCGAGTGCGAACGCGGCCAGTGTCTTCGCACTGTCGAATTCCTGGTCACCGACCAGCAGCGTCACGATCTGGACCGTCACCGTCGTCACGGCCTCAAACGGATTGGCCGTCAGGTTGGCGGAAAGACCTGCCGCCATTACAACGATCATCGTCTCGCCGATGGCCCTGGAGACGGCAAGCAGAATGCCGCCCACTATTCCCGGCAAAGCGGCGGGCAGAATGACTTTTGTCATCGCCTCTGCGCGTGTCGACCCGAGTCCGAGCGCTCCATCACGCATCGAGCTCGGCACAGCATTGATCGCATCGTCCGACAGCGACGACACGAGCGGAATAATCATAATGCCCATTACAAGTCCAGCGGCCAGGGCACTTTCTGACGCGACCTCGAGACCGACAGATTCTCCGGCCCGCCGAACCCAGGGCGCGACAGTCAGTGCGGCGAAGAAGCCGTAGACCACGGTCGGAATGCCCGCCAGCACCTCGAGTAGGGGCTTTGCGATACCGCGGATTCGCGCTGACGAGTACTCGGCCAGGTAAATTGCCGTCATCAGGCCCACCGGGACGGCAACAAACATCGCGATACCGGTAATGAGCAGTGTGCCCGTGAATAAGGGAACTGCGCCGAAACTGCCGGAAGAGCCCACCTGGTCGGCCCTGATAGCGGTCTGCGGGCTCCAGGTCAAACCGAACAGGAATTCCGAGACCGGCACTTTCTGGAAGAACCGAATCGCCTCGAAAAGCACCGACAGAACGATACCAATCGTCGTGAATATCGCGATACTCGAGGCCGCGATCAAGAGCCACCGAGTAACGCTCTCGACCCGGTTTCGTGCCCTGAGATCCGGTTCAATTCGACGCCATGCCGTCGCCGCGCCAAGCCCTGCGATGCCGATCGCAAAAACAGCAAGTAGTTGACGACTCTTCGCGATGTAGTCGTTGAATAATGTGGCCGCTTCCTGAAGCGTGGCATCGACATCGACGCTGACGACATCGCCAGATGCGAGGTTCTTAATATTGTTGATCAGCAGGTTTAGCTCTCCTGCCGACAGATTTTCATAAGACCCTGGCAGACCGCCGACGACCAGCGCAACGACCAATCGCGGCTCGACCAAGAGCCAGGACAGCACAAGGAATAGCGCGGGGAGCGCGCACCAGATCGCAACATAGTATCCGTAGTAACCGGGCAGCGAATGTAACGCCGTGCCGTGCCCCGGCCCACCGACAGTCGCCAGCGAGCGACTACGACCGAAATAGAACGCCGCAATCGACATGAAAACGAGCAACAGAATGAGTGTTGTGCTTTGCATATAGACGTTTTCTTAGCCAGCCGGTCCCTCAATGAACGGCGGCGACCCGACAGGGGTCGGCGCTCGAGTCGGTTCTCTTAATCAGGCTACTCGCTCGCCATCGACAATGGCGTCAGGTCCCGAACAGCCGCGGCAACCTCGCCGCGCTCGTCATCCGGCATCGGAATCAGGCCGCGATCCGACAGGTAGCCTTCTTCGCCCCAGGCCCGCTCGCTGGTGAACTCGCGCAGGTACCCGCGCAACCCCGGGATGACGTCGACGTGCACCTTCTTCACGTAAAAGTACAAAGGTCGCGAGACGGGGTAATCCCCATCCGCGATAGCGTCGAAAGTCGGCGCCACACCGTCTACCTTGGCGCCCTTCACTTTCTCCAGGTTCTGGTCGAGGAAGCTGAAGCCGAAGATACCGAACGCGTTCGGGTTGGCTTCCAGCTTCTGGACAATCAGGTTGTCATTCTCGCCCGCCTCAACAAACGCGCCGTCTTCGCGAATCGTATGGCAGATGGCTTTGTAGCGGTTCTTGTCGATCTTCTTCAGCGCCGCTATCCACGAAACAGACTTGCAACCGCCTTCCATCGCAAGCTCCACGAACGCGTCACGCGTCCCGGACGTCGGTGGCGGACCGAGAACTTCGATACGGGCGGCGGGCAATGCCGGATTCACATCGGCCCAGGTCTTGTGAGGATTCTCGACCAACTCGCCTTCGACGGGGCCAGGGACTTCCTTGGCAAGGGCCATGAAAATATCCGCACGGCTAAGGTTCACCGATTCGGCACCGAGCGCGTTTGCAACGACAATGCCGTCGTAGCCGATCTTCACTTCGACAATCTCTGTCACGCCTTTTGCGGCGCAGGTATCGACTTCCGACTGCTTGATGGCGCGCGACGAGTTCGCGACGTCGGGGAAATCGACGCCGACACCGTCACAGAACAACTTGAGGCCGCCACCCGATCCGGTGGATTCGACTTTCGGCGTCTTGAATTCACTGCCGCGGCCGAAACGTTCGGCAACGACCGTTGCAAACGGATAGACTGTCGACGAACCGACGACGTAGACATAGTCTCTGCCCGTCTGGGCCTGTGCGCCTGCCGAGATCGCGAGGCCGAGGACTGCGAATAGGACGAGCGCGATGGGACTGCGTTGGAAGATCACTTTGGGTTCTCCGGCTGATTGGGATGTTGCGCAAAGCTTAGCGATGAATTGTTACGGATTTGTTGCAAATCGCATTAAATTACGCGCTGATTAATGAATTAAAATATTCATTTTTTTATCATATTTTTCAAATATTTAAGAACGATAATTCAAGTGATGAATGATATATCCTCCGAGCCCGTAATTCGCCTTTTGTGCGACTTGATCCGGCGCTCCTCGATAACGCCCGACGATGCCGGCTGCCAGTCACTCCTGGCCCAGCGTCTGACGCAACTCGGCTTCCGGTGTGAAACGTTGCAGTTCAACGATGTGACCAACCTGTGGGCACGTCTCGGCACGGCGTCGCCGGTATTGTGCTTTGCGGGCCACACCGACGTTGTGCCACCAGGAAACGAGAGTGAATGGAGCAGCCAGCCATTCGAGCCGACCTTTGTTGGTGATCTTTTGTATGGCCGAGGCTCTGCAGACATGAAGAGCGGCCTCGCGGCGATGATCGTTGCGCTCGAAGACTTCCTGGCCAAGCATCCCGAACATAGCGGCAGCCTGGCACTCTTGATCACCAGCGATGAGGAAGGCCGGGCGCGCGATGGCACGCTGAAAGTAATGGAGGCGTTGCGCGATCGCGATGAACACATCGACTGGTGTGTGCTTGGAGAGCCGTCGAGCCAGCACACGCTTGGCGATATTGTACGTATTGGACGACGCGGCTCGTTGAGCGGCATGCTGACCGTGCGCGGCGTTCAGGGGCATGTGGCCTTCCCGCAGCATGCGGACAACCCGATTCGGCGCTTTGCGCCTGTGCTTGCCGAGCTGCACCAGATCGAGTGGGACAACGGCAACGACCATTTTCCACCCACGAGTTTCCAGGTTGTCGATGTCAGAGCAGGCATCGGGGCGCCGAACGTAACACCCGGGGAATTATCTGCTCGCTTCAATTTCCGCTACTCGACCGAATGGACGCACGAGTCGCTGCAGGAAAAAGTGCACAGCGTATTCGACGCACATGACATCGACTACGAACTGAACTGGCACCTTTCCGGCAAACCGTTTCTTACCGAACCCGGCGCTTTGATTGATGCTGTCTCGCAGGCAGTGGCCGAGGAAACCGGCAGCTCTCCGGAGTTATCCACGGGTGGCGGAACGTCTGATGGCCGCTTCATCTCGCCGGCGGGCACCGACGTGGTCGAGCTCGGACCCGTGAATGCGTCGATCCACAAGATCGACGAACACGTGAACGTCGAGGACGTCATCACGTTGACCCGTATGTACCGGCGCATCATGGAGTTGATGCTTCTCTGACCCACCACCCAAATTCCCGGTATCGTCGGAAGGCAATCGGCCGACATATTTGTTGGCGGACTGACTCGCTGCGCTCGCTTGATGTCTCGCAAACAAACATCCTACGTGCCCTAGGGGTATCGTCCACTTGCCCAAATCAGCACAATTCGGCAGCGGCAGCGAGCGCCGGGGTGTCTGTAGGAGCGGCACGTCTAGTAAGCGCGACTATGTCTTCGCCCGTATGGGCTCCGATCGTCGCGACCCGCGGTCGCGCGCAAGCAAGATATCCCCGCGATCAACGCCGTTTTGAAGATGGTGGGTGGTGGCTGGCGGCTCGTGGGTCAGGCGTTACGGAGATTGTTCCAGATGCCGGCGATCCCGAGGCCGCCGAGCCCGATGATCACCCACGTCGGCATCGATAAGCCCAGCAGGCTCCACACAACCTCGGCGCATTCGCCGGATCCCTGGAAAATAAGGCCAAGCGCGTCAAAGAATGCGAAGTTTTCCATGATGTATTCAAAGCCCGGGCCACATCCCGGCACCTTGTCAGCGGGCAGGTTCTGCAGGTAAACGTGCCAGCTGGCGACACCGACGCCGCCGCCTGCCGTCAAGAAAATCAGGATCGCATAGACGCGGGCGCCGGGTTTTGCAGGATTGTGGATTGCGGCCACCAGGAACACGATGCCGAGCAATATAGTGGCTATGCGCTGGAAAACGCACAACGGACACGGATCGAGTATCAGTACGTACTGGGCATACAGAGCAAAGCCCATCATTCCCGAGCAGGCGAGAAACCCCGCCAGGTTAAGCAGTCGCTGGTTCGGTAACGTCATCTATTCCGTTCTGGACGCTATATCTGAGTCATCGGATCCAAAAGTATGGCGTATGTCCCGGCCGTGCACCATATAGATGACATACTCGCAAATGTTCTTCGCATGATCACCGATTCGTTCAAGTGAACGTGCCGCCCAGGTGACGTTCATGACGCGTTTGATCGAGCGCGGGTCTTCCATCATGAACGTAATGCATTGACGGGTGATTGCCTCGTATTCCTCGTCGACGAGATCGTCTTCCCTCACGGTCTCAAGCGCTTCTTCGACATCGAGCCGTGCGAACGCATTCATAGCGTCGCGCAACATGTGCGAGACGTGATTTCCCAGCGTTTTCAGTTCGCGATAGGAATCTGGCGGTCGATCCATTGCCGCCAGCTTCGATGCCAGGAAACCAATTTTTTCGGCCTCGTCGCCGATGCGTTCGAGATCTGTAATCGTCTTGATAATAGCGACGATGAGCCGAAGATCGCTTGCAGCAGGTGCGCGAGTCGCGAGAATCCGTCCACACTCCTCGTCGATATTGACCTCGAGGTTATTGACCTGGTAGTCATCCCGCGCAACCTGCAGGCCCAACTCGCTGTCGCCACTGACAATCGCTGAAATTGCCTGTGACAGCTGTGACTCCACGAGTCCGCCCATCGCCAGGACGCTACTACGAAGATCTTCTATGTCCTTGTTGTAGCGTCGTGATATGTGGTCATTCAAGTCGGAAGCTTCCATTGTAATGTACGTCCAGCCACCCGGGAACGAATTCTATAGTCACTTGAATCTGAACTCGCCGTCAAGCCTGCACTATTTCCATTTCCATTGTGTGTCAATCATCAAGCGATTGTAGTCGCTCTTTGCGCCCGACCTGATGTCGCTCTCGTTAATAAAGTACTGAGCACCAATCG
>Ga0209456_10001350_pt1 | contig 12024 bp, 9 predicted proteins | sample COG_11_FD_184755 | JGI IMG/M metagenome (GOLD analysis project Ga0209456, IMG submission 184755) | Pelagic marine sediment microbial communities from the LTER site Helgoland, North Sea, for post-phytoplankton bloom and carbon turnover... | ecosystem: Environmental > Aquatic > Marine > Neritic...
ATCAATGCGGTCGCGGTTCTGATCATCGCGTGTCCCTGCGCGCTCGGTCTCGCGACACCGATGTCGATCATGGTCGCCACGGGAAAGGGGGCGAGTCTCGGCGTCTTGTTCAAGGACGCCGAGGCCATCGAGGTGATGCGTAAAGTAGACACGCTCGTAGTGGACAAGACGGGGACACTCACCGCGGGCAGACCAGCTTTGGTCACGGTGGAGATGCTGCCTGATTTCGAAGCCACCGAGGTGCTCAGCGCGGCAGCCAGCCTCGAGCGTAGTAGCGAGCACCCCCTGGCCGAAGCCATCGTTGGCGGGGCTGCGGAGAGGGGCATTTCAGTTCCCGACGCGGAGTCTTTTGTATCGGTCACGGGGAAGGGCGTGCTCGGGCGGGTCGCAGGTCGCGCCGTCGCGCTTGGGAACCGAAAGCTGCTCGAGCAGCTTGGCGCGTCTGCGGGGTCCTTCGCGGACAGAGCCGACGAGCTGCGCGGCGAAGGGCAGACGGTCATGTTCGTGGTCGTCGATGACGAGGTCGCCGGAATCCTCGGCGTTGCCGATCCGATCAAAGAGAACACGCCGGACGCCATCGCCGCACTGCACGAAGAGGGGATACGTGTCGTCATGTTGACTGGCGACAACCGCAGGACAGCCGATGCCGTCGCCGCGAGACTGTCGATCGATGAGGTGATCGCCGAGGTTCTACCCGACCAGAAGGCCGAGGTCGTCAAGCGCCTTCAGGAAGCGGGAAACGTAGTTGCCATGGCAGGCGATGGGATCAACGACGCGCCGGCGCTTGCACAGGCTCACGTGGGAATTGCGATGGGAACCGGCACCGACGTTGCGATCGAAAGTGCCGGCGTCACCCTGGTCAAGGGCGACCTCAGGGGGATCGTTCGCGCCCGCAAGCTCAGCCGCGCAACGATGGCCAACATCAAACAGAACCTGTTCTTCGCCTTCGTCTACAATTCTCTAGGTGTGCCAATCGCTGCGGGGGTCCTCTATCCCGCCTTTGGGCTACTTCTCAGTCCAATGATCGCCGCTGCGGCGATGAGCTTCAGCTCCGTGTCGGTGATCGCGAACTCGTTGCGTCTACGTCGGCTGGAGATCTAGATCGTAGATCAGCTCAATTCCGGGCATCCGGTGCTGATCTATATGAGGAAACTCCGAAAAAGGAGCTTGACTGACTGAGTCGGTCGGTTATAAATGGGGTCATGGCACGCTCAATTCCTTCTGGTCGGCTGGAGCGCCTCATCGAGGTGGCGACCGAAACGTTCATCGCCGAGGGGTACCGGCGAACGCAGATGGCGGATGTGGCAGAGGCCCTCGGGATCGCAAAGGGGACTCTCTATGGGTACGTCGAGAGCAAGGCAGCGCTCTTTGATGCCGCGATTCGCTACGCCGATGGCCACGAGCCGTTGCCCGGAACCGCCGAGCTGCCGATCAAGACCCCAGCGCCCGGGGACACCGTCAAGAGGCTAGAGGATCGGATTGCCGCGGAGGCCGCTGATCTGCGTTTGGTTCAGGTCGTAGCCGCGAAACCAGCGCGCGATGTGACTTCAGAGCTCCGCGAAGTGCTCGTCGACCTCTACCGGCGTGCGAACCGGAACCGCTTCGCCATCAAGCTCGCCGACCGTTGCGCGTCTGATCATCCCGACCTCGCAGTGGTGTGGTTCGGCCGAGGGCGGTGGGCACAACACGAGCTCCTGGTGCACTACATTCGGAGTCGTATCGCAGCCGGGCGCCTGCGTCGGGTTCCAAGCGTACCAGTCGCCGCTCGCACCGCTCTCGAGACCGTGGCGTTCTGGGCCGTCCATCGGTACTGGGACCCATCTCCACAATCGATCGAGGAGGACGCTGTCGAAGAAGCAGTAGTCGACCTCCTCGTGCACAGCCTCGTTCAGGAGTCATGAATATGAAACATTCTCTCACTTCACCACGCCTTCTCCCTCTTCTGATACTCGTCATTCTTGCGAGCGTGCCCGGGTGCGCGTCCACCTCCTCGACCCTTCACGCACACGGCACCATCGCGACCCAGACGATGTCAGCGCGGGTCGACCATCCGATCGCGCAGGACTACCTGGAAGGACGGCCGCTCCCTGCAGATTTGGAGGAGCTTCGCCGCGCTCATATTGCCGACGAAAAGCTTCCTTCAGCGTCGACACTCACCGATCTCACCACCCGGTACTCCACCGATGTGGCGACGCTCTTCTTTCTCGAAACGGTCAGCGCCCGCGGTCCGAGCACGACGATCCAGCGCGAGTACGCGTCGGTCGTCGAGCGGCTCATGCGTACGGACGGCGACCCGCAAATCGACGCGGCGAGCTCGCGTCTGACCGTCGTGTTTGCACCGGGCGGGCTAACCATCGTCGAGCCCGGTGTGAATCACTATTTCGATCACCCCGATCGAGAGCTTCGCTCGCTCGCGCTTTTGGAGGTGCTGTTGAAGCGGCCCGGAGCGTCGGCCGGCTTCTCAGATCGAGCGTTCCCCCTAGCCGAGCGCGCGGCTCATGCTTCTCTGGGTCCAGAGGGAGGTGATCGCACTGCCCGCGAAGATGGACACGATCGCTAGCATGCTGCCGGGCGCCAGGAGTGGAACTCCAGTCAGGCCGTGACCAACGGTACAGCCCGCGGCTAGCGATGCTCCAACGCCGAGGCCGAGTCCTCCTACGAAATGCTTGCTCGCGCTCGCAGCAGAAACCCTCAAGGCCGTGACAGGCCCACTCTGTCGAGCAGCAACGAACGCGCCGAGGGGAATGCCCAGCACGAACAGCACGTCCCAACTCATCAGGCGCTTCAAGGGTTCGGCAAGTAGGCTGACGGTCCCCGGCACGACGGCCATCCCGAAGTCGCGTGCGGCGAGACTCGACAACGGCCACGCGACGATCCCAACGAGCCCCATGGCGATGCCGGTGCGGCGCCACGACCAAGAGCCGGCCTGACCGGGGGCGGCTCGCCACAGCAGAGCGACGAGCAGGACTCCCACCACTGGCGCCCACGCCCACATCATTCCGAGGGGAGCATTGCTCACCGAGGGCCCCGCGGACTGCACGCTGGTCCGTAAACCAACGAGAGGACCGAGCTCGAGCGCGGCCGCCCCGATCGCCATCCCCAGGACCGCGGTTAGGGCGCCCAGGCTTCCGGACCCCACCTTGTACCAAACACCCGCCGCGCAGCCCCCCGCCCATCGCATGGATGCGCCGAACAGCAGTCCGCCCAGTACGGCGCCGACTGGGAACATCGCTGGATAGGTTGGAGACGAGAGCCCCAGTGCGAAAATCAACGGGACGCCGAGCATCTGCAGTGCAATCGCAAGGGCGTAGGCTTTGACCTTGGTCGTGTTCCGCTCCGTTACCGCGGAGCGAAACCCGGAGTTCATGCAAAACGCCCCACGCTGAGCGATGTATCCATAACCACTGCCGACGAGCAGGCCCGTCAGCCCCACAAAGTACGTCATTGTTCGCTTCCGACGGCCACATCGAAGATGGCGCCGTAGTGATAGGGGCCTACCTCCTTCACCTCGCGAAGTCGAAAGCCCGCTGGTTCGACCCAAGCCGCGACCTGTTCAGGTGAAAAGCGCAGTTCGAAACGCGGGCCGCGCGGCTTGCCAAGGACGGCTGTCTCTTCGCGGGGCCTCGGCCACCAGTTGATGACGACAAAACCCCCGTCGGCCCGGAGCGCCGCCCGAGCCGCGCGAGCGAGGCCGGTGTGATCTGGCGCGCCGTGGAAGGTGTTGGCGATCAACACCAGGTCCACAGGATCGGGGACCAGCTCGGCCAGCTTCATCGCGTCACCCCGGACGAACGTGACGTTGCCCACCATCGCCCGTTCCACTTCGATGCGCGCCGCGGCCATCATGTCTACGGAAAGCTCGACCGCGACCACGGTCCCATCCCCAAGCAGTTGCGCCAGCGGGGCGGTGAAGTAACCGTCGCCACAGCATAGGTCGACGACATGCATCCCTCGGCGGATGCCTATGTCCGTGAGGACGCGTTTCGGGTCGGGCCAGAGCGCCTGCCACCAATCTCGGTCAGGCATGGCAGTCGCTTCAAATAGCTCGTTGGTTGGCCGCTCCATGAGGGTCTACATGAACGGCCTACGCCATGATGGAGCCGCCTACCAGTGAATCCCTTGCATAATGTGCGCGAACGCCACTGCCTCGGGTCCCGGCGGCCTCTGCTCGCCTTCCTTACCCTTGCGTGGTGAGTCGGGGAACAGGCGGAATCCGGTGTTGAGCACCCGGTCGATCAGCTTCGGTGCGATCGCATAGCTGACCTCGCCGAAGAGGCCTAGGCGGGTTGCGACACGCTTTTTACGGTTGACGATCCCGTCGACGATCATGTCGACGGCTTCGTCGGGCGACCGAGTCGGAACCGCTTCGTACATCTTCGTTGGGGCGATCATGGGCGTGCGCACCAGCGGCATGTAAATCGTCGTGATGCACACGCCATCCGCGACGACCTCGCTGGCGATCGATCGGCTGAACGCGTCGAGCGCCGCCTTGCTGGCCACGTACGCGCTGAACCTCGGCGCGTTGGTCTGGACGCCGATGCTGGAGATGTTGACGATCTGGCCATCCTTGCGCTCCCGCATGGTCGGCAGGAGCCCCAGGATCAATTTGAGTGACCCGAAGTAGTTGAGGGACATCGTGCGTTCGAAGTCGTGATAGCGGTCGTACGAATGTGAAACGCCCCGGCGTATCGAGCGTCCGGCGTTGTTGACGAGCAGGTCGACGTGTCCGTGCTGCTCGAGCACCTCGCGCACGAGGCGGTCCGCATCCTCCGGGCTCGACAGGTCGCAGGTGTGGATGAGAGATTCGCCCCCGCGACCGTCGATCGCTTGCTGGACCGCTTCGAGCTTCTCCCGGGACCGGGCCACCAGAAGCACTTTCGCGCCCGCCTCCGCCAGTCGAATGGCCAAGGCTTCGCCAATTCCACTCGACGCCCCGGTCACCATGGCGACCTTGCCTGCAATTCGTCCGTGCAGTGTGCGATCTTGGAACAGGTCGGGATCCATGTGGCGCTCCCAGTAGTCCCAGATCTTCCAGGCGTATTCCTCGAAGGGAGGGCACCGGATTTCGGTCCTCGCGAGCGCGGCTTGGGTCTCACGGGTGTCGAATGAGGATCGCCAGTTCACGTACGGCAGGACGGCTTCGGGGATGCCGATATCTGCCAGCACCTCGCGGCGGGCAGTCTTCACGGCCGGCATCGCGCCTAGCAGAGCGGTGATGCCGGGCGGCACCAGCTTGAGGACCCGTGGATCGATTCGCATGTCGAAGCGGGGCGCGTGCGCGGCTTCGCAGAGAATGTTGAGCGCGTCTCCGAAGCTCTTCGGCTTTGGGTCTGTGAGGTGGAACGTATTGCTAGTCGGAGCTTCGACGTGTGCGATCGCGTCCATGGCTCGGGCGACGTAGTCCACTGGCACCACGTGCAGCTCCGAACCTTCGAAGCCGACCAGGGGAACCCAGCTGGGAAGCATCCGGCGCATCCGTTGAATCAATTTGAACGCAAAGTAGATGCCGTCGATCTTGTCGGCCTCACCGTCGACCGAGGAGCCAACGACGGCGCCCGGACGGTAGATGCGATAGGGAGTTTGGCATTCGTCGCGCACTAGTTTCTCGGCGAGGAACTTGGTCCGGAAGTAGGCGCTCCTGTGCTTCTGCCCCTCGTCGAACATGTCTTCGCGGAAGAAGCCCTTGTAGTCTCCGGCAACCGCGGTCGAGCTCGCATAGTGCAGAGTTGCCTCGAGGGCCTCGGCGAGCCGGCAGGCGTTGCGCGTACCTTCAACATTGGCTTTCTGACTCTCCTCCATGCCCGCCGTCATGTCGTAGAGGGCAGCCAGGTGGAACACGTGGTCCACCTTGTCGCGAAGCTCCTTGATCGCTTCCGCGGATAGCCCGCAGTTCGGCGATCCGACGTCGCCTTCCACTATCACGATCTGCGAGCTCGACGCCGGCCATCGCTCATCGATCAGATCCCGAAAGCCGCCTACCGAGGCTGGTCGAACCAGGCAGTGGATCGGTCGCCCGCGACGCACGAGCGAATCGAGCAAGTGTTTACCGATGAAGCCACTGGCTCCGGTGACGAAATACATGGGGCCTCCTGGGGTTGGGACCGACGACGATATCCGCGATGGGCCTCCCGCTGCAATACTCTCTGATCGAGGTTTGAGGTCATGCTTTCTGCCAGGAAACCCAATAAAAGCATCGCATGGCGGCTCCGATGGGAGTACGCACGCAGCAAATGAACGTCGGGCTCAAACAGTATCTCGATCGTGCGCTGTTGTGTATCGATGGCGTTCCCGAAGAGCGGAAGCGCATTCTCGAAGAGGTTGCGGGGTTTATTTCGTCGGAGCGTAAGAGAGGGGAGACGGCAGAGCTCACGTTCATCTGCACCCACAACTCGAGGCGGAGCCAGATGGGGCAGCTCTGGGCAGCCGCGGCTGCGGCGCACTTTGGCATCGACGGGATCGATACGTACTCGGGCGGCACGGAAGTGACCGCGTTCAATCCAAAGGCCGTGAGCGTCATGGAGAAAGCGGGATTCACCATCGAGAGGCCTGGAGGCGAGAACCCGCGCTACCTGGTGACCTTCGATGAACGCCGACCGGCGATGGAGTGCTTCTCGAAGACATACGACGATCCCGTGAATCCCAACGAGGGCTTCGTGGCGATCATGACCTGCGCCGATGCAGATGAAGCCTGTCCGGTCGTCTCTGGTGCTGCCCTCCGGGCACCGATTCGGTACGACGACCCCAAAGTTGCCGACGGGACGCCCCAAGAGGCCGCAGTCTACGACGAGCGCTGCCTGCAGATCGCAACTGAGATGCTGTACCTGTTCTCTCGGGTCGTTTAGCGGACTACGACGGGGCTGGGTTCGGGCGGTGCGCCCAGAACGCCGCGGTTCGACTTGGGTTGCCGCCCGTCAGCCTCGCAGATGCCGAATTCTTCCGCGAGCTCGGCCACAATGAGGACGTGACCCGAACGTTCCATTCGCTTCGGGTCCCGGTGCAGTGCCTCGACGACACGGCCGATGAGATCGGGGCTCTCGGCGTTGGCGAGGAACTTTCCGTACGGCCCCTTCATGGCGTCTGGGTGCTGGAATAGGGGCTCGTTGCGCTCGGTTCGAACGAAGCCGAGCCAGAGGCTCATCGCCGCGACGTCGTGCTCACGAAGGTCCACGGCCATGTCCATCGCCATCTTGTCGACGCCGGCTTTCCCTGCGCCGTACGCCGGGCCGTGCATGTAGCATCGAGCCCCGTAGCTGGAGGTGAACACCACGAGACCCCCGCCCGTGCGCACCAGTAATGGAGCCGCGAAATAGCTCGCGACGTAGTGTGAGCGCTGCCCGACGTCGAGAATACGGAGCAGGTCGAGGGACTTCTTCCAAAAAGGGCCGGGCTTGGCGAGCTCTCTCGGCACCGCGGTGGCGTTGTTGACCAGGATGTCGAGACCTTGCTGCTCGTCGCCCACACGCTCGAACAACTGACGCACCTGCTCGTCATCGGAGTGGTCACACGAGACGGCGATCCCCTTGCCGCCTGCTCGGGTCACGGCCTCCGCGGTTCCTTGCACCGTTCCACCGAGAGGATGGTCTTTACCGCCTTCGCTGCTTCGGCCAGTGACGTACACGGTCGCGCCTGCCGCACCGAGGGCGATTGCAATTCCTTTTCCGACGCCGCGGCTTGCGCCGGTCACGACGGCAACTCTCTTCGGGTCGTCGCTCATAGCGTTAGGCTTGTAGCACGGGTGGCTGGGCGAAGTACCTACCGCGGATCCATAGCGCTACGTTCACGAGTCCGATCAAGACCGGCACTTCGACGAGGGGCCCGATGACCGCTGCAAACGCGGCGCCGTGATGGATTCCAAACGTCGCAACCGCCACGGCAATTGCCAGCTCGAAGTTGTTCGACGCCGCGGTGAACGAAAGCGTCGTAGCTTCTTCGTAATTGGCCCCGGCGAGCTTCGAGAGCCAGAACGAAACGAAGAACATGACCACGAAATAAATCAGGAGCGGCACAGCGACCCGAACGACGTCGAACGGGAGCTGGACGATCATGTCGCCCTTGAGTGAGAACATCACGACGATGGTGAACAAGAGGGCGATCAGCGTGATCGGACCGATGCGTGGGGCGAAGGATTTGTCGTACCAGTCACGCCCCTTCGATTTGATCAAGGTCGTGCGGGTCAGGAAGCCAGCGGCGAATGGGATGCCTAGGTAGATCGCCACGCTCTTGGCGATTTCGCCAATGGTGATGTCGACCACGGCGCCTTCGAGGCCGAGTGTCGTTGGCAACCAAGTGATGAAGAACCACGCATACACCGAGAAAAACAGAATCTGGAAGATCGAATTGAAGGCCACGAGGCCGGCCGCGTACTCGCGGTCGCCGCGCGCGAGGTCATTCCAGACGATGACCATTGCAATGCAACGCGCCAGCCCGATCAGGATCAGCCCAACCATGTACTCGGGCTTGTCTGGCAAGAACGTCACGGCGAGCACGAACATGAGCACCGGCCCGATGACCCAGTTTTGGATGAGCGAGAGGGCAAGCACCTTCTTGTTCTGGAAAACCCGGCCCATCTCCTCGTAGCGAACCTTCGCGAGTGGCGGGTACATCATCAGGATGAGGCCGATCGCGATTGGAATCGACGTGGTGCCGATGCTCATCGCCTCGAGGGCGCCCGCGAAGCCCGGCACTAGGTAACCGAGTGCGATGCCGACTCCCATCGCGACAAAGATCCAAAGCGTGAGGTAGCGGTCCAAAAAAGAGAGGCGGCGCGTGTTCGTGGTCATCGAGTGCGGCTTTCCATGGCGAGGGGCGGGAGCCTTCCATATACTCCGCGGCAATGGAAGCCGAGCTACATCAGTCCCGCCCGGGCGACTATCTGATCCAAGGGCGTACCGTCACCATGCCCTGCATCGTTCGAGATGCGTGCTCCGCCACCGCGACCTGGCTCGTCAGCTCGCGAGCTGCTCAGGCTCTGCTCCCCGGGCCAGAGCTCGAGATCGCCGAGGTCCTTCCCGGTCGTGGGTTGCTCAGCATCGCATGCATCGACTATCGCGACAACGACCTCGGGGACTACAACGAAGTGTCAATTGCGTTCTTCGTCCGCAGGCGCGGCGACCGCAAAGGCGTCCCTTACCTCGGAGCAGCGGCGGACATGATGCGGGGGCTTCTTCCCACACACATCATTCACCTTCCGGTGAACCAGTCGTTTACCTGTGAAGCAGGGCGGACGATTTGGGGTTTCCCGAAGACTGTCGACGAGATCGACTTCGACACCAGTGGGGACCGTGCCCGGTGCATCTGGAACAAGGATGGTCAGAACATCCTGAAAATCAGCTTTCCCACCGGCGGAAACCGCGAGTTCCCCGAGCAGACGCTCTGCACGTACAGCTACATTGACGGCGCCCTCCACCGGAATCGGTTTGTGTCGAGCGCCGAGAACCTGGGTATCCGCATGCGTGGCGCCGAGGTCGAGCTTGGCGCGCATCCCATTGCAGACGAGCTGCGATCGCTCGGCCTGCCCAAGCCGGCGCTGATGAGCATGTGGATGGGCAAGATGAAGGGCCGGTTCGACGCAGCCGAAAGGTGCTAGGCGGCCTTCTTACCCAGCCATGTGTATACGGCGGGTAGTACGAACAGGGTGAGTAGGGTGGAGGTGACTAGTCCTCCGATGACCACCGTGGCCAATGGCCGCTGTACTTCGGCACCGGCGCTGGTCGCCACGGCCATCGGAACGAACCCGAAGGCAGCGACGGCCGCGGTCATCAGCACGGGTCTCAGCCGCGTGAGGGCCCCCTCTTTCACGGCATCGTCGAGCGGCGCACCGTCATCCTGAAGTTGCAGGATGTACGACATCAAGACCACGCCGTTCAGGACGGCGATTCCGAAGAGGGCGATGAAACCGACGCCTGCCGAAATGGAAAACGGCATGCCGCGAGATAGAAGCGCGAGAATGCCACCTGTCGCCGCGAATGGGACGTTGAGATAGACGATCAGCGCCGGCGCGACCGAATCGTAGGTCATGTACAGAAGGAAGAAGATCAAGAGTAGGGCGACCGGGACGGCGACGATCAGGCGCTCCGTGGCTTCTTGAAGATTCTTGAACTGACCTCCCCATTCGAGAAAGTATCCCGAGGGCAGTACACCGGCTTCCGCGATCTGGGTTTGTGCCTCTGAGACGAAGCTTCCGAGGTCGCGGCCCCGGACGTTTGCCTCGACGGTGAGCCGGCGCTGGATGCGGTCGCGGCTGATCTGGGCTGGTCCTTCCTCCACGCTCAAGTCGGCAAGCTGTCCGAGGGGGATGAGCGCCCCGGTAGGGGCGGCGATGGGGATCCGCCGAATCGCGTCGATGCTCGAGCGTGCGTCCTCACGATACCGGACTTGCAGGGCGAATCGACGCTGCCCTTCGAAAACTTCCCCAACTCGACGCCCTCCCATCGCCGAGACGGCATCCAAGACGTCGCTTGCGTTGATGCCGTAGCGAGCGATCCGGTCACGGTCGATTTGAACGCGAAGCACCGGCAGCCCCGCGGACTGCTCGGCTTTGACATCTGCCGCGCCCGCTACGGCGCCGAGAATCTTCACGAGGTCCTCTCCAGCCTTTTCCAGCGCCTGCAAGTCCTCGCCGTAGATGCTGACCGCCACATCGGAGCGGACGCCGCTGATGAGCTCGTTCATCCGCATTTCGATGGGCTGGGAGAACGAGAACCGTTGACCTGGAACCTCGTCGTGGAGCGTTCGTTGGATCGCTTCGATCAACTCTTCCTTGGAGCTCGCGGCGCTCCACTCCGAGGTCGGCTTGAGCATGATGATCACGTCGGAAAGCTCGACTCCCATGGGGTCCGTGGCGACTTCGGGTCGCCCAGTCTTCGACACGACGGTCTCGACCTCGTCGGGAAACCGGTCGACGAGGACGCGTTCGACTCGCGTCGTGGCGTTGACCGACTCCTCGAGCGAGACCGATGGAAGCCGAATCGCGTGCATGGCGATCGCGCCCTCTTCTAGAGTCGGGACGAACTCGGCACCGAGAAACGGGACGGCGGTCAGGGATAGCGCGAACACCCCGGAGGCGATGGCGAGCGTCCTCTTTGGGCGAGCCAGGGAACGCTCCAGCAACGGTGCATACCAGGTTCGGATCCTGCGAAGCAGCCAGGTGTCGTGCTCCACGACCTCTTTGCGGAAGACAAATGTACAGAGCGCCGGCACCCAAGTCAGAGCTAGAACGAGCGAAACGGCCAGCGCGAACACGACGGTCAGCGCCATCGGCTGAAACATCTTGCCTTCGACACCGCGCAGGGAGAGCACGGGAACGTAGACGAGAATGATGATCGCGACGGCGAAGGCGACGGGTCTGCCGACTTCGAGGGCGGCTTCGTGCACGGTCGACTTCAGGGCACGGCCGCCTGGCCGCCGGTCGCTCAATACGCGGACCACGTTTTCCACGATCACGACGGAGCCATCCACGAGGAGCCCGAAATCGATCGCGCCAAGGCTCATCAGATTTCCCGAGAGACCGGCCGCTCGCATCGCGATGAATGCCCCCAGCATGGACAAGGGGATCACCGATGCCACCAGCAGCCCGCCACGAACGTTACCGAGCAGCAGGAGAAGCACCACCACGACGAGGACGCCTCCTTCGATGAGGTTCGTGGCAACGGTGCGGATGGTTCGATCGACCAAGTCGGTGCGATCGTAGAAGGTTTCCACCGTCATCCCTTCGGGCAGCGTCGGCTGAATGGCCTCCAACTTTGCTTCCACGTCATGCGCGACCTCGCGCGCATTTGCGCCCATCAGCATCATCGCGATACCGATGACCGTCTCTCCTTCGCCGTCCCGGGTTGCCGCGCCCTGACGCACCATTGGGGCGTTTGCGACGGAGCCGAGGTCGTTGATTGTAATCGGCGTACCTTCATGGCGATTGGCGACCACGATACGGCGAATGTCGTCGAGATTGGCGATCAGTCCTTCGCCCCGAATGAGAAGCTGCTCGCCGGATTGCTGGATGTAGGCGCCGCCCGCGTTGGCATTGTT
>Ga0209456_10001351_pt1 | contig 12020 bp, 10 predicted proteins | sample COG_11_FD_184755 | JGI IMG/M metagenome (GOLD analysis project Ga0209456, IMG submission 184755) | Pelagic marine sediment microbial communities from the LTER site Helgoland, North Sea, for post-phytoplankton bloom and carbon turnover... | ecosystem: Environmental > Aquatic > Marine > Neritic...
GAGGCACAGGTCTACCAGGTCGTCGAGGCGCGCAGTCCCGACGCACATTACGGTATCCGCGCCACCCCAGTAAATCTTTACGCCGCCGTCGTCATCCTCGACCGCACCGCAGGTAAAGACGACGTTGTGTACGTAGCCCGTGATCTCCCAGGGATCCTCCGGAGCCAGCACCCATTCGTCCGAGACACCGATAATCTTCGCCGGATTGGCGAGATCATGCAGCGCCACACCGAGGCGATAGACCGCCCCGTCCATGGTCTCGAACACCCCGTGGTAGATGCTGAGCCAACCGCGCTCAGTGCGGATCGGGGTCGCACCGGGACCGATCTTCGATTCGTCCCAGTGATAAGGCACCGGTTTCATCACCACCTCGGAATCGCCCCAGTGCACCAGGTCCGGCGACCATGACAGCCACACGGACCAGGGGCTAATCTCCGAATGGGGGCGATCCAGACGGGCGTAACGGCCGTTGAACCGCTCAGGGAAGATGACGACATTTCGCATATCCGGCTGGGTGATTAACGCCATGCGCTCGATGGAACGGAAATCACGGGTCTTCGCCAGCCCGATACGCACACCGTGGCGCGAATAGGCACTGTAGGTAATCAGGTATTCGCCGTCGATACACGAGATTCTGGGGTCCTCCACCCCGAAGGCCTCGTACTCTCCAAAGGCGCCTTCTGTCGACGGCACCATGAACGGCTCCGGGTCGACTGTGAATTTGAAGCCGTCCTCACTCTCGGCGATGCCGATGATCGACCGACCGCTGCGCAGGTGGGACCGAAACAGCATGATGGTGCGACCGTCATACCGTGTCACGCCGGCGTTGTGCACGGTCTCCACCGGATAGGGGATGTCGTCCCGCGTGAGGATCGGGTTGGCCGGACAGCGTTCGATCACCGGAGTATTACGAGCAGCGGTCATAGTCATCCTCCAGCCGGATAATGTCGTCTTCCCCGAAATAATCCCCCATCTGCACCTCAACCAGGACCAGCGGGAGGTTGCCGGGGTTCATGATTCTGTGTACTGCGCCTTTTGGGACATCCACGGACTGTCCCGGCTTGAGCGTGATTTCCTGATCCCCCACGGTAACCAGCGCCTTGCCACTGACCACGGTCCAGTGCTCTGCACGGCGCTGGTGCTTTTGCAGACTCAGCCGCTCGCCTGGTTTGACGACGATTTCCTTGATCTTGTGATCGTCCCGTTCCAGCAGGTCGTTATAGTGTCCCCACGGCCGGTGGTTCTCCCGCTGGTCGAGAATTCTCTGGTAGACATCCAGATAGGCACGCGCCATGTGCTGGCAGGTAAAGCGTTGTTCCACCTCGTCCCGGCAGGCACGCCGGTCGAGGGAATCAATCCGGCCCACCGCCAGCACGGCAGCGTCCGTATCGGTCACGATGAATCCCGTGCTGCCATCACGAATAAGCTCCGGCATTGAACCCCGCCCAAATGCGATCACCGGCGTGCCACAGGCCATGGACTCGACCACACTCAGTCCGAAGGGCTCGTCGAAGTGGATCAGGTGCAACATGGCCAGTGCGCCGCCAAGAAGCTCTTGCCTTTTCTCCGGCCCGACGGAGCCAACATACTCTACCCTGGATCCATCAATGTGTGGCTCGATCTGTTCCTTGAAGTAGGTTTCGTCCTGCACGATCCCGGCAATCACCAGCCGCATACCGGTCCTGCGTGCCACCTCGATGGCCTCGTGCACACCCTTGTGGTGGTGGATACGCCCGAAGAACAACAGGTAGTCTCCCGCGTCTTCGCGATAGGGGAATTGTGCGAGATCGATGCCATGATGGATAGTTGCGATGTAATCGAGTTCACGATGCTTGTCGGCCTCACTGATCGCCACGTAGTGGGTCCGCTCATTGTACTTTTTATAAACCGGCAATATCGACGGCGAAGAGAATCCATGGATCGTCGTGACGAGCGGTGTATTGGTGAAACCGCTGTAAGTTAGCGGAAGGAAATCGAACTGGTTGTGAATGAGATCGAATTCATCCGCCCGTCTGAATACCTCTGATATGTGCAGGCATTCCCAGACCTTTGGATCGATCGAGAGGTCTTCTGAGTATGGTCGTTTGCAGACCCAGGCGAGCTTGCCATGGGTACGGGAATCCCCGGTCGCAAACAGCGTCACATCCACACCCATCGCCACCAGCTGTTCGGTCAGGAGGCTGACCACGTTTTCCCACGGCCCGTAATGACGCGGCGGTGTGCGCCAGGACAGGGGGCTTAACATCGCAATCTTCATAAAGGGGCCTGCGTGAGAACCTGCGCGCGGTCCACGCACCAGGGAGGGGGTGTTATGGCCAGGAACAAACTATACACCACAGTAACAAGATTAGCCGGACGGGTTTCAAGAGTAGAAAATGCAGGCCGATATCGGATCAGAACGATCACGTATTTCAGTAATTCTGGATATGGCATGCATTACGCCGGTGAAGATACAGTGCCTTTCAGAGAAAAATAGTTTACCCTGCTAATAATTCAACATTTATACGGTTACGGCGCGGATTACAATGCAGGCCGTACCAGGCACAGAGGGCTTGTACCGCGTGGATGCGATGAAGACGGAAATCAGCCCTGCCCCCCCCACTCCACTTGCACGGCGCAAGTCGATTGTGATGAAGGCGAAGATCAGCCGCGTCATTACCCGTCCGTATCTTCCGTCCGGTGAAGACCGTATCCGAAAAGTGATCAAGCGGGTGTTGAGCCTGGACGAGGATGAGGCGTGCACGCTACTGGAAACCGTCTTGCAGGATTTCTCCCACCGTCACCGCTACTTCAGGGAGAGCCTGGAGCGAAATTTTGAACTGGTGGCCGGCTTTGTGCCGGATATCGATCAGGTGTCGAAGCAACGGCGATTGTTGATTGGCACTTACTTTACCGCGGAATACTCGGTGGAGGCGGCGGCATTGTTCAATCCCTCCATCGTTCAGGTTGCGAATCAGGAGACGGATCCTGAAGGCTCCTGCCGGTTCGTTATGAGCTTTCGTGCCACCGGTGAAGGCCACATCTCCTCCATCGAGTTTCGCAGCGGGATTATCGATACCAACAACGATATCTACTTCGACGCCTTGAGCGACTACGTGGATACGCCCGAAATCCATCCCAATCCAAGCTACGACCGGCACCTGTTCCGGCTGAAACTCCAGGAGATGGGGGCGAGTAATATGGTCACGCACCAGCTTCTCAACAGGCTGCCGGACAACTTCACCTTCACCGATCTGCAGGGAAAGATCGCCGAACTCCAGAACAATAGCCAGTTCCTGCCACAGCAGAAGGCGGATGCCATTGACATGGCGATGTGGCTGGCGCAATCCAATTACGAGATTTTATTTCGCAAGGATCACCCGATTTCCGAGCGGGTGATCTTTCCCGTGTCAGAATCCGAGCGTAAGGGGATCGAGGATGCCCGTTTTGTGCGTTTCGTCGACGACGACGGCACGGTGACCTACTATGCCACCTATACCGCGTACAACGGGGAGACGATCCTGCCGCAACTCATCGAGACCTGTGACTTCCTCTCGTTCAAGGTCATTACGCTGAACGGAACCCAGGTACAGGGCAAGGGAATGGCCCTGTTCCCGAGAAAGATTCGGGGTAAATACGTGATGCTGTCACGCCAGGATGGTGAAAACAACGCGATCATGTTTTCGGACAATCTGGACTTCTGGCAGCAGGCCCAGATTCTGCAGGCGCCTGAGTACTCTTACGAATTCATCCAGATGGGGAACTGCGGCTCACCCATCGAGACGCCGGAAGGCTGGCTGGTAGTGACCCATGGGGTTGGCCCGCTGCGCACCTATAGCCTCGGCATCGAGTTGCTGGACCTGGACGATCCGACCCGAATCATCAGCCGGCTTGACGAGCCGATCCTGGTGCCAAATGCGCATGAGCGGGAGGGGTATGTCCCGAACGTGGTTTACAGTTGCGGCGCCATGATCTGCCAGGACGAATTGATCATCCCGTATGCCTCGGGCGACCAGCGCTGTGGCATAGCAACCCTGCCGGTACCACAGCTGATGGCCAGGCTGACACGGAATTCCAGCCACCCCGTCCCGATAACAGCACGCTAGGGAATTGTAGTCGTCGCTATTCCTATGACACTTCCTGAACATCAGGCCGGGTAGGCTCTTCACCCGGCGAAACCCGATCCAGGCCGCGGTGGTTGTAGATGGCGAGCAGCGCCATGAGCCAGCAAAGAGTGGACTCTGCCCCCTGATTTTCATTCGCACCCTGTGCTTCCAGTCCGTCCCGGCAACCCCCGCTAGCGTAGTCGCAGAGCGGAACTCTCAGATCGTTCTCCCCCTGGTACCAGTTGAGACAGCGGTAAGCATAAGCAATCCATTCCTCGTCATGTGTGCAGTTGAATGCCTCGATGCAGGCGTCCACCATCGCGGCCGCCTCGATGGGTTGCTGATCGAATAGTGCCTTGCTGCCGTCCCTGGAAAACCAGCCGTGATTACCGATGGCGGAGAAATGTCGGCCCGTCTCATCGGTCTGAACCTGCTTCAACCAGTCGAGGGCGAGCAGACCCGTCTCCAGCATCTCGCGGTCGGGAAGCCACTGCCCGGACAGCAGCAAAGCCTGTGGCAGCCGGGCGTTGTCGTAGCTCAGGATATCCTCACACCAGGGCCAGTCTTCGGCGGAAGAACTCCTGAACCACGCCATGAGCCGGTCTGCAAGTATCTTGCGCATCCGTATCACCCGGCTGTCGCTGCTGTAGCGGGACAAGTATGCATGGCTTCCGATGATGACGAAGGCGACCGCCCGGGGGGAGGTGAAATGCTCGACAGTATCCAGCGCACGCTGGAAAAGATCGGCCGCATAAACCCCCTCCCCCGCATCACGACCCAACGCTACCGCCATGCCCAACCCCCACAGTGCGCGACCGTGGGAATCCTCCGAGCCTGTTAGCTCGAGCCAGCGACGATCATAGGACATAAAGTTGCGAAACCGGCCGGTCTGTTCATTGAAGGCATAACCCAGAAAACTCAAATAAACGCTGGCCAGGTCACCCAGCGAGGAATCCAGCGGCTGGAGGTCCTGTGCCGAGACGGCGACGATCAGCGCACGGGCATTGTCGTCCACACAATAACCGTGCGTCCGATCCGGAACCGTGTACATGGCATGCTGAAGTACGCCCGTTCCATCGGTCATGCGGCGCAAGTGGTCCAGCTTGATTTCCGGTAACGGTTGCTGGCGCAGCCCGAGGGGCTCCAGCCGGTGTTCGGGTACGTTCTCACGCAAGCGCTGGCGTTTGGCTTCTGCGAAAGTATCGAGATAGCGGCGGCCCACGTCGCTCCAGATCATCTTGCGGCCATAGTTATAGGCCCTCTGCTGGATAGCGAGCAGTTCATCTGGATGATCCAGGAGGTCGATGACTTCCCGCGCCAGGGCGGTTGGATCCCGGAATGGAACCAGCCTGCCCCGGTCATCGTCGAGCAACTCCTGGGCGTGCCAGTAGGGGGTGGATATCACCGCCTTGCCCATCCCGAGCGCATAGGCGAGCGTACCGGAAATAATCTGCGCCTCATTCGGGTACGGAGTGACATAGATATCTGCCATCCCGATAAACTCCAACAGGTCTTCGTCGGCAACGAAACGATCATGAAAAACGATGTGGTCCGAAACGCCGAGTTCTTTCGCGCGCATGTGAAGGCTGTTTCTGTAATCCTCCCCCTGTTCCGCCTTGAGGTGCGGGTGGGTGGCGCCTACCACCATATAGATAACCTGCGGGTTGGCCTTCACGATCTCCGGCAGAGCATCGATGACCGCCTCAATGCCCTTGCCCGGCGAAAGCAGTCCGAAGGTCAGGATGATCTTCTTCCCGGATACATCGAACCTATCCTTGTAGGCATCGGATTCGACAAACGGCACGTCAGGGATGCCGTGGTGTATGAGGACGATCTTCTCCTCCGGCACCTGATAGATATCGCGCAGGAATTCGACTGAGCGTTCGCTCATCACCACCAGCCGGTCCGAAAACTCGGCAAGCTGTGTCATGATGTGCCGCTCCTGAGGGTTCGGATCCTTCAGGAGCGTGTGCAGAGTCGTCACGACCGGTATCTTGAGATCACGCAACAGTTCGATGATAAAGCTGCCCCGCTTGCCGCCGAAAATGCCGTATTCATGCTGGAGACAGATCACGTCCACCTGGTTGAGGTTGAGCAAGTCGGCTGCCAGGCTGTATTCGCTCAGTTGGTTCTGGTTGATCTCGACCCGCACATGAGACGGATAGGGATAGCCTTCGGGCCGGTCGTTCATCGCGACTGCCCAACAGGTTTTGTCCGGCGCATTTAGCCCGACCGATTCAAGCAGGTGCGTAGTGAACGTAGCGATACCACACTGCCTGGGGAGGTAATTGCCTATGAAGACGATGGACTTTAGAGCTTCCCATTCTGGTCGTGAGTCAGTCTCGCGGAGATTTTCTATTGACTCCCTGGTTTGGCTGGTAGTGTTGTGCATAGGGGTGAACGATTTTATGTTGATACTCCAGTAGTCGAATTACGCCAGATTGAGAAGCGATCTGCCACTCGTCAGGCATCCCAATCTTACATCAATTCAAGGCGATTAATCTGCGGGGATGTCCGTGGCGAATTATTAATTACGCGATATATAATCCGTTACATTAAGATTGGTAATTTTCCATACAATAGTTGATTACGTTAGTGGAACATCCATTTTTAATTGCCCCTTACATCCTGCTACTGACACAGCGATGCTGCAGATTTCTATTGTCGGCACTAATTTCCGGTTTCCAGGCACAGCACGATCAAGAATCCGTCATGGACACGAGATGAAGCATCCATAATCCTGCAGGACACGCTTCGGTATCAAACCGCAAGCACCTCATCAATTAATATGATGAGCTATTTCTCTGGAAAGGCCTATAGTCGGTTATAATCATCGCCACATCCTGTACTGTTCACCGGTGCCTTTCGAAAAGGATGGAGTTTCCGCAGGGAGCGGCGCATAACGCGCAACCTTACAAGCGGCAGGCGACAAGTTACAGGAGTTCATATGACCACGTCATCACTACACCCTAAAACACACGCCATCCGGTTTGAATACCTGAACTGGATCGCCACCGATCCACTGCCGCGCGATCAGATCCAGAGTCACCGGTTACATGAGCCGGAGCATCGCATCAACGCAACCGACCCCATGACGGGCGTCGATATCGAAAATGTCACGAGTCATCCATCCCTGGAGGACGGCAACCTGACGGTGTATTTCGAATCAGTCGAAACCCGCAAGGCATACCTTGACATGCCGCTCGACCATCCCAACCTGCACCTGCCGTATCCGGCAACTGATAACGATGACCGTGGTGGCTAAAACCCTCAAGGCGTAACCTTTGCTGTTGTTTGTAGTATGGCCGATGCTCTCCAGCCTGGCTGCATGATGTATACGGCCTGGCAAGTCCCAGGAAACCCGTTTTACGGCAGGCCATTTGGCTGATCAGTCTTCCGGTTACTTCGGTAGCCTACGCGTGAAAAATCAAAAATCCTCTGCTGCCAGGGTGTAGGCACATGAATCTCTGCCGTCGCGCGTATAGACCTTGTCCGCGACCTCTTGGATCCGGTTCCGCACTGCATCGAATGCCTGCAGAAATCCCGATTCGGCGTCACTCATATCCGGACAGAGCCGTTTGAGCGCATCCATTCCAACAAAGAATGAAATCTCGATCGTTCGGTCATATCCCCAGAAACAGACGCGGCGGTGGCTGGCATCGAAGCAGCGGCTCGGGTTAGGAAAACTCAACTTCATCGCCGGGCACCGGCTGCCGACCGGGCCGGAACGATATCGCTATCCGGACTCATGCCTTTCAGAAATTTGAAGAGGTCGCTGTCCGTGGAAAGCACCAGGGTCGTGTTTTCGGCGATGATGGACTTGTAGGACTGCATGGTGCGAGTGAATTCATAGAACGCCACCGCTTCAGGGCTCTGGTTGTAGGCGTGGGCGTAGATTTCGGTGGCCTTCGCATCCGCCACACCGCGGATCTCCTCGACCGTCCGGTAGGCCTCGGACTGGATCTTGTTCAGATCGCGCACCCGGTTGCCGCGGATTCTGGCGGCCTCGCCGTTGCCTTCCGACAGGAAGCGTTCCGCGATCTGCCGCCGTTCGCTGATCATGCGATCGTAGATCTTCGGGCGCACGCTTTCATTGTAGTTGATGCGCTTGAAGCGGATATCCAGCAACTCGATGCCAAACACACGCACCTTTTCGGCAGCAGCGGTGAAGATCTCCTGTTCGACCAGCTTGCGTCCCTTCTGGATCGGCACCAGCGACCCCATGTCGCGTTCCGCCTCGGTCAGCAGGGCATCACGCAGCGGCACCCGATCCTTCGTGGTGCGGATGATCTCGATCAATTCATGCTTGGCAACCGCGTTGCGGGTCTCACTGCCCAGGATGTCGTCGAGGCGGGACTGGGCGCTGCGTTCATCGCGCAGGCGCAGGAAGTACTGCAGCGGATCGGTGATCCGCCAGCGGGCGAAAAGGTCGACCGAAATGTAGAGCTTGTCCTTGGTCGGCATGTCCGACGGATTACCGTCCCACTCGAGCACCCGCCTGTCGATCGGATTGACCTCCTGGATGAAGGGCAGCTTGACCTTCAGACCGGCGGACGTCACGGGCGTGCCCACCGGTTTGCCGAACTGGGTGATGATCATTTGTTCGACTTCGCTCACCGTATAGACTGAACTCATCAGGACGTATGCAACGATGCCCAGCGCCGCCAATATAGCTAGTTGTCTATTCATGGCTGGCCCACCTTGGGGGTGTCGAGATTGAGTAATGGCAGAATACCGTGCGTCTGTTCATCGACAATGATCTTGGAGCGTATGCCCGGCATGACGTCCTGCAGCGTCTCGATATAGATGCGGCGGCGCGTAACCTCCGGGGCCTTGGTGTATTCCGTCAGCAGGGCGCTAAAGCGAGCGACGTCGCCTTCCGCTTCGTTGACTCGCTTGAGCCGGTAACCGTCGGCTTCGCGGATGCGCTGGTCCTTCTCGCCCTCGGCCAGCGGGATCACCTTGTTGTAATCGCGCCGCGCCTCGTTGATCAGCTTCTCTTTCTCCTGCTGGGCCTGGTTGACCTCGTTGAACGACTCCTGCACCGGCTGGGGCGGATTGATGTTCTTCAACTGCACCTGGTCGATGCTGATCCCCATGGCGTATTTGGTGGAGAGCGCCTGCATTTTCGTCAGGGCTTCCGTTTCGATTTCCTGCCGGCCAATGGTGATCACCTCGTCCACGGTGCGATCGCCGACGACTTCGCGCATGACAGATTCGGATACATAGCGCAGGGTTTCGCTCGGTTCGCGCACCTCGAACAGGAATTTAACGGGATCGGAGATGCGGTATTGCACCACCCATTCAACCAGTGCGGCATTCAGGTCACCGGTCACCATCTCGGTTTCCCGCTTGCCGTCGCGGGGACTCTGGTAGGGATCGCCGGCATCCGGGGTGCTGAAGCCGAATTCCTGCTTCAATTGCCGTTTGACGGGAACGAGGGTCGCCGCATCGATGCCCAGTGGCAGCTTGAAATGCAGTCCCGGCGGGACGTCCTTGAGATATTTGCCGAAGCGTTGCACGACGGCGACCGAGTCGCTCGGCACGGTGTAATAGGCGGTCCATGCGCCCAGCCCGGCCAGCGCGAGCAGGACCAGGGCGATGAGGCCGCGCGTGCCGCCACCTGGCAGCATCTGCCCGAGCCGGTCCTGCCCCTGCCGAACCAGGGCCTCAAGATCGGGGGGTGTACCCCCACTACCCCAGGGACCGCCCTGACCGCCGTTACCAGGTTGTGATGGCATTGAGATCCTTGCTGTTGTGTAAGTTTAAAGACGTGCTCTGATGAACGATCATGCCATCGTCCCCGCCCCGTTCGATCGCCAGAAGGTCGGCTGCTTCCCGTGACTGGTCGTCGCCGGCGGTGTTGTCCTGTGCCGGGTGTGTCGCGGAACTGCTCAATAGCGGGTGCCAAAGGAAACGTCGGTGGCATTCGCGGGTGCGCGCAGATTGGCCAGGCGGCTGCCTTGCGTAACCGGGCCGCCGGCAAACAGGCTATAGAGATACTTGTTGCCTCCCTGGGCGGCAAACCGCCTGTTGAGGGCGCGAGCTGTTGTCCTGGCAAATCTCGGCAGGCCGTGATTGAGATACTGCTTGCGCAGGTAATCAATGACGCGCCAGTGCTGGTCGGTCAGGCTGATGCCTTCGCGCATTGCCAGCTGCGCGGATTTGTTCCGGCTCCAGTTCTGGTCGATCAGTTCCGCCAGGCGAATGCCGGCATGTTGACTGGAAGTTTCAGTATCCTGGGCGTTTTGTGTGAATTGAGTCATGGGATTTTCCTGGATGAATAGGGCAAACGGCGCACTGTGCCTGTTCCTTGCCTGTAGCAAATGGTTGCACACCGGTAGATGGCAGATCGGTGCCCGCGAGAAGTGGGTTTGACGGGCAACAATGACTGTTCAGTCATTGTTATGCGGCAGAAAGACTTGCGTACTGATAGAAGAGGCGCTCAGTGCAGTGTCCTCGCATTGTACCCGGAAAGCAAATCAACTGAGCTAATAAAGCGGGTTGTCCCGAGCGAAGCAGTATGCTGGAACCCACGGGGAGTTGGATAGAATGAGGGCAGCGACAGCGGACAGCAGAAGATCGGAGACGCCGGTGGCCTCGACCTCCAGGAACCAGGCAAACGGCTTAGTCAGACTGATAAAATTTAACGAACCCCGTGCTCGCCCAGTAAATCCCTGGATTCCTTCCTGGACTTCTTGGCGGCCTTCTTTTCTTTCGGCGTCATGGCAGGTTTCTTCTTGTCTTCCCTCTGACTTCTTCGTTCTTTCGACATGATGTTTCTCCAGCTGGTTGATAGATGATTTTCAGGCCAACTACTGCCATACCCTGGCGGCTGTACCGGGTCGGTATGGGCGGAGTCGTATGATCTCTCAAGGCAGAGCGCACTTCTCCTGTTTCCTGCGATAAGGGCGGTTACATTCCCAATTGTCTCCGGAAGAATTAAGGTGAGCATTCTCCGCCACCTTCACCGCGACGCAGGCCTGTTTGACCGCTCGATACCCGCGGTCGCATTTCCATCCGGCTCTGTAGGAAGAGTCCACCAGGTATCCATTCGTCGGTACCTTGATGGCAGCACAGGCCCCATTGATCGCTCGATACCCGTGATCGCACGCCCAACCAGACCCGCGCGAGGAGTCCGTCAAGTATCCGTTCGCTGGGATTTTGATGGCGACGCAGGTTTTATCGACCGCCCGATACCCGCGATTGCATTTCCAGCTATCGCCGGGGAAGTTCAGATAGGCATTCGGAGGTACCTTGATAGAAGGGCAGGCCTCATTGACTTCCCGATAACCTCGACCACATCTCCAACCGTTCCCGTAGGGCGTATTTGTCGGGTATGCATTTGCAGGCACCTCAATGGCTACACAGGTCTTGTTGTGCTCTCGGTAGCCTCTTCCACACTGCCAGCCGTTCCCGTAGGACGCATATGTCGGGTATGCATTTGCAGGTATCGTGACGGCTGCGCAGGCCCCGTTCACCGCTCGAAAGCCTTGATCACACTCCCATCCGCTCCCGTAGCTCTTAATGCGTGCATTCTCGGGCAACTCGACGGAATCGCCCTGGGCCAACACAAGGCCGGGGACAGTCGCCATAAGCGCCAAAAGGACCAGCGCGCGAATGGAAATGACAGGTACTTGTCGCATTCTACTCATGGGTCGCATCTGTTTACCCAGTCACTTCAAGGAAGATTACCAACGCGACGGAAAGAGCAGCTGAAGAAATCACCAGCAACCGCCAGGTCATCCGGAAAGTTTTTTGAGTCATGAGTACAGCGCCCCTATGGCTGGTTAATATGGCTAGCCGGGAAGGAGCAGACAGCCAAGGTGGCTTTTATTCCTGATCGGTTAGTGGTGCTTTGAAGCACTCACCGGCCAGTATTTCCCTGGGAGAAAATAGGGGGAGGTAAGAGGTTCGATAGTACACCCCGCGGGT
>Ga0209456_10001352_pt1 | contig 12000 bp, 11 predicted proteins | sample COG_11_FD_184755 | JGI IMG/M metagenome (GOLD analysis project Ga0209456, IMG submission 184755) | Pelagic marine sediment microbial communities from the LTER site Helgoland, North Sea, for post-phytoplankton bloom and carbon turnover... | ecosystem: Environmental > Aquatic > Marine > Neritic...
CAATGCTGCGAATCTCTCTGCGCCGGCGAAAAACTCATAGCAGTGCGCCCCCGGTAATCGCTCGATCCCTTCCTCAGCGAGTACTTTGTCAATTTCGCCACCTGTTCCACAATCGGCGTAGGCAACGAATATGTGTGCGTAGTCTTTTTTGTATTTTCGAATCTTGCTGCGCAACCTGTCCGGGATCTGCTCCGGCCGGTTGTGCAACCACGCGTCGATGCATGCCAGGTGCATGTGATCCCAACCCTGCGAGTTCTTCAGCTCGGTAATTTCCCGGGCCAGGGCACCGCAGGCAATGACAAGTAATGGTTCTGACACCCCCGAAGTATGCCATTGCGGAACGTCAACGACACGCCTGTATACTCTGGAAATGAAGCGATCAATCATGTTTGCAATCAGCCTGCTGGTGTTTGGGCAAGCGCCCGCACAACAGCCTGTGTCGTGTCCACCTGCTAACGGTGTTGCCCTGCAGATACTGGGCTCAGGAGGCCCGATAGCGGACGATGGCCGCGCATCGTCGTCGTACATCGTGTGGATCGATGGCAAATCCCGCGTGCTCATCGATGCCGGCGGCGGCAGTTTCCTGCGCTTTGGAGAGGTTCATGCAAATTTCAACGACCTCGAGTTTGTAGGACTCAGTCATTTTCATGCCGATCATTCGGCTGACTTCGTCGCGCTTCTGAAGTCCGGCAACTTTGCCGGCCGGCAGCGGCCACTCACCGTTGCGGGCCCAAGTGGCAGCAACCGCTTTCCTGGGCTTGACGATTTCCTGCAGACCAATCTGAATGCCACAGACGGCGCGTTCAAATACCTGGCCGGTTACCTCGATGGCAGCAGTAACCTGCCAAAACTCGATGCGATTGAAATTCCCGAAGATGCGCAAGCCGGTGCTGACCTGTCAGCCACTCAGGATCTGATATCGATCTTCGCGCAGCACGTGCCGCACGGCATCGTGCCGGCGACCGCCTTCCGCGTCGAGGTACAAAACAAGTCGATCGTATTCTCGAGCGACCAGAATGGCAGTGACCCGGAGTTTGCGAGATTCGCGAAGGATGCATCAATACTGGTTATGCATATGCCGATTCCCGAAGACTCGGGTGATGCTGCGAAGCAATTGCATGCAGTGCCCAGTCGAATCGCCGAGATTGCCGCGGCCGCCGATGCGGATCGACTGTTGCTTAGCCACTTCATGGCGCGCAGCCTGAGGAGCTTTGACCAGAACGTGCAACTTATTCGTGAGGGTTACAACGGCGAGCTGCTGATTGCAGATGACCTTAGTTGTTTCACGCTCGACTAGAAACGCAGCTGCGGTGCCAAGGCCGCTCCTACAGTAGCTGAAAGACCAGTAACGCGCCGACGTAGCCAATCGTCGTCATATACACCCACGCAAATACGGGCCATCGCCACGTATTTGTCTCGCGCCGGATGACGGCGAGTGTCGCTGCGCACTGCAGACAACAGGCATAGAAAACGAGTAGCCCCAGCACCATCGGCAGAGTGAATACGGGTCGGCCGTCGGGCCAGGTCGCAGCACGGAGACGCTCTGTAAGCGACGCTTCGTCGGCCTGATCACCGACCGCATAGACCGTTCCGAGCACAGCGACGACAACTTCACGCGCCGGGAAGCCGGCGATGACCGCTGACGATACGCGCCAGTCCCAGCCCAGAGGCTCAAACGCTGGCTCGACAAACTTGCCGGCGCGCCCGAGCCAGCTTTGCTCGAGTTGCGCTGCCGCGGCCTGGTTTTCGGTCAGCATCGGATCGATGTCCGTCGCTCGTGGATAATAGGCCAGCGCCCAAACGACAACCGCCACGGCGAAGATAACCGTACCCGCGCGATACAGGAATATCTTCGCGCGACCATACAGCTGGATTAACACCGTCTGAAGATTCGGCCGCCGGAACTCGGGCAGCATGAGCGCGAACGGTGGTTTCGGGCCACGCAGCGCCGTTTTGCGAATCAACAGGGCTGTCAGAATGCCGCCGATGATGCCGAATATGTAGAGGCCGAACAGCACCAGCCCCTGCAGGTTGAGAAACCCGACGTCCTGCGCCGGCACAAACGCGGCGATCAAGAGCGCATAAACCGGTAGTCGCGCAGAGCACGTCATGAACGGCGCGGCAAGAATTGTCGCGATTCGATCACGGCGATTCGGGATGACGCGTGTCGCCATGATGCCGGGTACCGCACAGGCGAAGCTCGATATCATCGGAATGATTGACTGGCCCGACAGGCCGACCGAGCGCATGGCACGATCCATCAGGTAGGCCGCACGAGCAAGGTAGCCTGAATCTTCAAGCAGGATAATGAAGACAAACAGGATGAGGATCTGCGGAAGAAAAATGATCACGCTACCAACACCGGCTATGACACCGTCTGAAATCAGGCTGGCAAACGCACCGTCGCCAAATTGTGCGGCAACGGCAGAACCAAGTACGGCAGTGCCACTATCAATCAGGTCCATGATCGGTGTTGCCCACGCGAACACGGCCTGAAATACGATGGCCATGACAAGAAACAGGCCAATCGTGCCGGGGATGGGTCGGTTGAGAAATGCGCCCAGTCGCGTTCGCCAAGAATAAAACGGCGGCGCCTTTTGTTGCACCTCCTGCAATACGTCGCGAACCCACTGATAACGAACCCGTGCTTCCCTGGCGAGCGGTGGGTCGAAACCGAACAGTTCTTCGCGGTATCGTTCAACGCGTTCCACAGCGTTGGGACCCAGGCAATCGAGCACGTTCTGGTTCGCACCCGTCGCGCCATCCACAATGAGACGCTCAATCTCGGCAATGCTCAACGGCACCGTGGCCGCGTCCGCGAGTTCCTGCGCCGCGTTCGTCAGCTGCGGCCATGCCGTCGTCGGTTGTGGCGCGGGCAAGTCCGTCAGATCGACGAGTGCATTGCGAAGTTCGTTGATGCCCTGCCCGGTCGTTGCAACGACCTGGCATATTGTTATCCCGCTGAGGCGCTCGGCGAGCGCATCGATATCGATAACAACGCCGCTGGTCTCTGCGGCATCCGACATCGTCAGCGCAACGACGATCGGCCGTTCGAGATCCAGCAACTGCTGTACGAGGTACAGCCCCTGGTAGAGATTGGTCGCGTCGACGACCGCGAGGATGCCATCAGGTGGCTGCGAGCCTTCCATGCGACCAAAGATGACGTCGATCGCGATCTGTTCTTCGAAGGAATGAGCACTCAGCCCGTGAGTGCCCGGTAAGTCGACGAGTTCTATCGTCTTGTTATCCGACTTCAGCGTGCCAATGTGTTTCTCGACCGTGACGCCCGGATAATTGCCGATGCGCTGACGCAGGCCGGTAAGGCGATTAAAGAGTGTGCTCTTGCCGGAATTTGGACTACCGACAACCGCGATGCTGGCGGAAGGTCGCCGGCTTACGGAAATGTCAGATAAGGGAATCCGGGTTTCGGACGTCTTAGTCACCGGACTCGAGGGACGAGACGGTAAAGCTGCGCGCTTGTTCCTGACGCAGGGAAATACCACAACCAAACAGCCGGAATTCCATCGGGTCGCCGCCCAACGCACTGCCCGCGAGTTCAACCTCGGTGCCCTCAACAAGGCCTAGCGTCATCAGGCGCAATACCTGCGGGTCCGTCGCGTCAACCGATGCGATGATGCCTTTCTGTCCCCGCTTCAGTGAGGCGAGCGATTTGCCGTTTGTTTCCATAACTATCGGTTTTTAGAGTGGTTTCACTAGATTGTGGTAAATGATAATGATTCGCATTAGTGATTGCAATAGTGGATTCTACGCATATGTCAAAAGTGCGACACAGGTAACACCGCCTCTATTCGCTTCATCACATCCAGCCGATGCACCAGGTCGTGAATATAGTCGAGATCATCTGTCTCGAGTACCAGGACGTCGCTCATGTCATAGGACTCTATCCAGCTGTCGTACAGGCGTTCGAGGCGCTTCAGGTAGGCAAGCGGCACGTCCTGTTCCATCTTACGTCCACGCAGCCGAATGCGCTGTCGCAGCGTCCGCATCGAACAACGCAGGTAGATCATCAGGTCGGGCGGCCGGATAGCATCGAGGATCGCACCGTAGAAGCTCTGGTAGGTGGCCCAGTCTCGCTTCGATATTTTGCGCATCTGGTGCAATGCGGTCGCGAATATTTCAGCATCCTCGAAAATGGTTCGATCGAGCGCGACCACGCCGTCCTGTCGGTCCAGTTCCTGGTGCAGACGAAACTTGTTACTCAGGAAATACAATTGTGACTGAAATGCCCACGCTTTCATGTCCTTGTAGAAGTCGGCGAGGTAAGGATTTTCGTCGTTGGGCTCGTAGAATGGCGTGACGTTATAAGTGCAGGAGAGAAACTCGACGAGCGTCGATTTTCCCGAGCCCATATTTCCGGCGATGGCGATTGAGCGTTTCATGTTGTGCTACCTTACCGCATTCGGCCCCTAAGGAAATCCCGCGTGACTGACGCCCTTCCACCTGAGTTGATCTCGGAATCCGACATCCGCAAACGTGTAAGCGAACTCGCAGCACAGATTTCTACTGACTATGCAGATGCCGGCGAAGTCGTCCTGATTGGTGTCCTCAAAGGCTCCTTCATATTTCTCGCCGACCTGTCGCGCAACATGACGATTCCGCGCACGATAGAGTTTATTGCGGTCTCAAGTTACGGTGCCGGCAGCAAGAGCGGCGCGGTGCGACTCGTCATGGATGTCCGCGGCAATATCGAGGGACGTCACGTGCTGATTGTCGAAGATATCGTCGATACCGGTCACACGCTGACCTACCTCATCGGCATGCTCGAATCGCATTTCCCGGCATCAATCAAGACCTGCACCCTGCTGCACAAGGCAGAGCGCGCGGAAGTGGATGTCACGATTGACTATGTGGGCTTCAACATCGGCGACGAGTGGGTGGTTGGCTACGGTCTCGACTACGCGGAACAGAACCGCACTCTGCCCTACATTGGCAACGTCCAACCGATTGACTAATGATCCGCGCAGTCGTCGACTTCAATCTCGATGGTCGAGTGACCGATACCGTATTCCTCGCGTAACTGCGCCTTGACCCTGCGAATGATGTCGGTCGGATTTTCCGGCTGCGTGCTGACGCACACGTGCATCGTCAGCATCAGATCCTGCGGCGTCAAACCCCAGACATGTACATGATGGATACTCGCAACCTCAGGGACCTTCTCGATCAGGTGTTCACGCATGGTGTCGATGTCCAGCCACTCCGGTGCGCCCTCGAGCAGTACGTGCGCGCTGCGCTTAACGAGTACCCAGGCGCTCTTGAGGATCAGTATTGCTACCGCGACCGACAGAATCGGGTCGATTTGCATCCAGCCCGTGTAAATAATAATCACGGCTGCCACGATCGCGGCAACGGAGCCGAGCAGGTCACCTGCAACGTGCAGGGCCGCTCCACGAATATTCAGATTATCCTTGTCGCCGCCGTGCAGGACAGTAAACGAAACGATATTCACAATGAGGCCGGCTACAGCCACGATCAGCATCGTTTTACCCATCACTTCCTGCGGCGCGATGAAACGACTGACTGCCTCGTAAAGAATCCAGCCAACGATGAACAACAAACTCAGGCCGTTAACAAACGCAGCAAGAATCTGAAAACGCTGATAACCGTAGGTCAGTGTTGTGTCAGCCGGACGCTTACTGACCTGGAACGCGACGGCAGCAAGAGCGAGTGCCATGGTATCGGTAAGCATGTGGCCTGCGTCGGCGAGCAATGCCAACGAGCCGGACAGGATTCCGCCGACGACCTCGACGACCATAAACGTGCCGGTCAGGACCAGCGCGATCGTAACCCGACGCATATTGCTGTTGTGGTGAGCGTGACTCATTGCCCGGGTACTCTACTCCGCTTGCTGCTCGGCTCCCAACCTGTAAATCAGGATCGCGGCACGTTTGATCGCCAGCGGCATTGATGTCAGGTCCAGGCTCTCATTTGGCGTATGCCCGCCCTTGCCGAGAGCCCCAAGCCCGGCCAGGCCGTCGGTGTACGGTGCGACAAACGAAACATCGGCAGCTCCCCGTTGCAGCGGATCAAGTGCCGGCATCGGACCTCGGCCAAGCGCTTGATTAATCTCGGACAAACTGGCTTGTAAACGCGCATTGCCTTCTGTCGGCGCCATCGGCGGATAGCCGTCCTTGAAACGAATGCTGGCCGACGTACGCGGGTGGCTGTTGGCGACGATCTCTCGCATCTTGCTGCGCGCGCGCTCGAGCTGATCCCCCGAGATCGTTCGAATGCCACCGTGCACGACCACTTTACGTGGCACGACGTTGGTCTTGCCGAAAGTGCGGCCGCGATTCTGCTGGTCGTCGTAATCGATATCCGTTCCGCCCTGTATTGTCCCCGCATTGAAGGTCAGGTATTCCTCGCCGCGTACCTCGTCGTAGAACGCATTGAGAATTCTTGCTGCTTCAAAAATCGCACCGGCGCCAACGTCGTCGCTGAAAATGGCCGATGAGTGCGACTGCTTGCCCTCGACTTCGAGCAACCAGCCGCTCGAACCGCGGCGCGCGATGGTAGCCCAGTCTTCGCCGTCTTTCGTGACGGCGCCCTCGAAGCCAAGCGCAATGTCTGCCCACTGCCCCGCCTCAACAAGGTCCTTGCGTGAGATCGACAGCGGTGCGCCAGGCTTTTCTTCGTCGCCCGTGTACGCAACCGTCACCGCAATTTCATCGAGCGCGCCAATTTCCTGAAGTGCCTTCAGCGCGTAGACGATAACGATATTGCCCGACTTCATGTCGTCGATGCCTGGTCCTGTCGCCTGATCCCCGTCGCGCACAAAGCCCTGAAATGCATCGTCGGCTTCGAAAACCGTGTCCAGATGGCCGATGAGAAGCAACTTCCTGCCACTGCCGTCTTTGCGGGCAAACAGGTGACCGGCACGATCGACATCGGCCGGCAGGTCAATCCATTCAGTGTCGAGTTCGAGAGCATCCAGTTCGCGTTGCATGACGCGACCCACTTCCCTGACACCCTCGTGATTCATCGATCCACTGCTGATGTTGACCGTCTCCTCGAGCAGCGCGATGGCATCCTCTGCATGCGCGTCGATCCAGTCCGCCATGCGTTGTTCATCGGCAGACAGTTCCGCCGCCCGCACTCCTGCAACCGCGAGTATCGACACTGCCAGAGTGATTAGTAACGATCGAATGGTCATGCATGTTCCTCGTCAAAGTGTCGCGGCACGCGAATGTGCTCGACCATGTGTTGGATGCGCTCCGGTGGCGGCGCGGTCATGTAACTGACGGAGATCGCGACGACAAAGTTCAGGCACATGCCGATAACGCCGATGCCCTCGGGAGAGATTCCGAATAGCCAGAATTCCGCCGCGTTTTCGCCCCAGGGTGCGCCCGCCCATTTCAAAAACAAGCCCTTGAAATATTCGATGTAGCCATAGGTAAACAAAAGCCCGGTCAGCATACCTGCGATCGCGCCCTGCTTGTTGACACGCTTGAAAAAAATGCCGAGCAGGATGACCGGGAACAGTGACGCCGCTGCGAGGCCGAATGCGAAGGCCACAACCTGTGCGACCCAGCCGGGGGGATCGAAGCCCAGGTAGCCAGCGATGAGAATCGCGAATGCCGCCGCGATACGCCCGGCCAGAAGTTCGTTCTTCTCGGAAATACGTGGTGCCACAATACCCTTGATCAGGTCGTGCGAAATCGCCGCTGAGATGACAAGCAACAGGCCGGCCGCGGTTGATAGTGCCGCCGCGATACCGCCCGCCGCGACCAACGCGATCACCCAGTTTGGCAGACCAGCAATCTCGGGATTAGCCAACACCATGATGTCGCGATCGACACTGAGTTCGTTGCCCTGCCAGCCATAGTCTGCTGCCTGAGATTCGAAACCGGGATTAGCATCGTTGTAGTACTGAATACGCCCATCGCCATTCTTGTCGTCGAACTGGACGAGCCCTGTCTGCTCCCAGGTTTCGAACCACCCTGGCCGCTCGTCATACGCCAGGTTGCCGTCGAGGGCACCGACCTCACCTGTCTGGATGGTTTCAAGCAGGTTGTAGCGAGCCATGGATCCGACTGCCGGCGCCGTCGTGTACAGAATCGCGATGAACAGCAGCGCGTACCCTGCAGAAATGCGGGCGTCGCGAACCCTGGGCACAGTGAAGAAACGCACGATGACATGCGGCAGCCCGGCCGTACCGACCATGAGTGCCATCGTTATGCAGAAGACATCGATACGGCTCTTGGTGCCGGAGGTGTATTGGTTGAAACCCAGTGACATGACAATGTCGTCGAGCTTGTCCAGCAAAGCCGTGCCGCTTCCGGCGACCTCACTTCCAAATGCGACCTGAGGAATCGGGTTGCCGGTCAGTTGGATCGCGATGAAGATCGCGGGCACCGTGTAGGCGAAAATCAGCACACAATATTGCGCCACCTGCGTATAGGTGATGCCCTTCATGCCGCCGAGCACTGCGTAAACGAAGACAACGCCCATGCCGATCAGCAGGCCGATAGTCACCTCGACCTCCAGAAAGCGGGAAAATACGATACCGACGCCACGCATCTGCCCGGCAACATAGGTGAATGAAATAAAAATCAGGCAGATGACCGCCACGATGCGCGCCGTCTTCGAGTAATAACGCTCTGCGATAAATTCCGGCACTGTGAACTTGCCGAACTTTCTCAAGTACGGCGCCAGCAGCAGCGCTAGCAGCACGTAGCCGCCTGTCCAGCCCATCAGGTAGACCGAGCCATCGTAGCCAAGAAACGCAATGAGACCCGCCATCGAGATGAATGACGCCGCACTCATCCAGTCGGCTGCAGTTGCCATGCCGTTGGCAACGGGCGACACACCTTTTCCGGCAATGTAGAAGTCGCCGGTATTGTGAGCGCGTGACCAAATCGCGATGCCGATATACAGCGCGAAACTCAGTCCGACGACAATATAGGTGAGCGCCTGCAGACTCATCGCTGCCGCTCAGTCTTCGTGGACATCGAACTTGCGATCGATATGGTTCATGCGCCAGGCGTAGAAAAAGATCAGCGCAACGAAGATGTAGATGGAGCCTTGCTGTGCGAACCAGAAACCCAGTTGGAAGCCACCAATGCGGATGCGATTCAGCTGTTCGACGAGGAGCACACCGAAGCCGTACGAGCAGGTAAACCAGATGATGAGGCAAATGAAGACGAGCCGCAGATTCGCTCGCCAGTAAGCAAGTCGATTTTCAGAGTGCATCCTGCCCCCTTCCAGCCAGATAGCCGTGCACAAAAAAAGCGGCTTCTGTCGAAGCCGCTTCTCGACCAACGTTAGCACGTGGTTCCTGGCCCCCTGAGTCCCCCGCCAAGCCGTACCTGAAGGTGTCTAGCAATTCGTAGCGTGCCTTTTTTGTTGCTGAAAGACTACGCTTTCGAAGCCCGAAGTTCGCAGAAATACCACGATTTGTCAATTCTTTAGACCCCTTCCCATACCAAATCTGGGAATTTACATCATTTTGTTGCAAATAAACTACAAACTACTGATGACTCCAATTGTCCGGGTTGCTCGAATCGCCGGGCGACAGCCCAATGATATCGTCATCCGTATTGATGCCGAGGCCGAGTACAGTTCGATTCGCGTAGCTGAAATAGGCCGTAACCTGGTTGAGTTCGAGGATCTCGCCGTCGTCGAACCCTGCGCTTCGCAGGGCCTCGATGTCACTGGCGCACAGCGCCGCCGCGTCCGTGGTCAACGCCTCTGCATACTTGAGCCCTGCCAGCTCACGCCCGGAAAACGCGGCGCCGGGATCTTTCGCCTCCAGCGCCTGTCGAACTGCAGCTGACCGGTCATCGTCCGCCAGCAGCCGTCTCAGCCCCGCGAAGTGGTGCTCAACGCAGTATGGGCATTGGTTCAGCAGGCTTACGTATACACCGACTGTTTCGAGGTAGAACTTCGGCAACGTATTGCGCGGGTGGTGCAGCACGTACTTGTACAGGGTCATGTGGCCCTGCATGGAATGCGGCCGCAGGCTGTGGGCCAGCATGATGTTATCGACGTTGTTGTCAGGTCCCTTGATGCGCTCGTACAGTTCTTTCAGGACACCGTCCGCGTCGTCGTATGAGATAGTTGAAATCCAGGTCATTGCTTGGCCACCTTTTGTTTTTGTCGTCAGGAGCTACTCAACAGCATGGACCTGGAACGCCGCCAACGGATCTTCAGCCTGGCCCTGCCAATCATCGGGGGCATGGTATCGCAGAATCTGCTCAATATTGTCGATACGGCGATGGTGGGCTTTCTCGGCGATGCCGCGTTAGCTGCCGTTGGCCTCGGCGGCTTCATTGTATTCATGTGCCAGGCACTGATCCTCGGCATATCGACCGGCGTACAAACCAGCGCCGCACGCAGGAAAGGAGAAGGCAAGCCCGAACGTGCTGCGGCCATCCTCAATGCTGCGCTCGTCGTCGTACTTGTCGTTGCCCCCGTGTTTTCGCTGGTCCTGATTCAGCTCGTCGATCCGGTGTTCCCGTACGTGAACTCGGATCCGGGCGTTGTCGAACTTGGCGTGCCCTACATCGAATGGCGGCTTGGCGCGATTGTCTTCGTCGGCATGAACTTCGCGTTCCGTGGCTATTGGAACGCGCTCGACCTGTCACGCCTTTACATGACGACTCTGATCGTCATGCACGCGACCAACATCATCCTCAACTACGTACTGATTTTCGGCAATTTTGGCGCACCGGCCCTCGGCGTCACGGGTGCCGGCATGGCCAGCGCCATCTCGATGGCGGTTGGCACGCTGGTGTATTTCTACCTGGGCTTCAAGCACGTGCGTAAGGACGGATTCCTGCGCCGCCTGGCAACGCGTGCCGAGACTGCAGCCGTGATCAAGGTGTCCATTCCTTCAGGCTTGCAACAACTTTTTTTCGCAGCTGGCCTCGTTGCAATGTTCTGGATCATCGGCCGCATTGGCACGCCGTCGCTCGCCGCGGCCAATGTACTTGTTACCGTGCTCTTGTTCGCTATCCTGCCCGGCCTCGGCCTGGGACTCGCTTGTGCAACACTCGTGGGGCAAGCGCTCGGCAAGCGCGATCCTGATGACGCCTACCAGTGGGCTTTCGATGTCGCGAAGATTACGGTCATTCTGCTAACTGCGCTTGGGCTTCCAATGTGGCTGGTTCCTGACCTCGTATCGTCGATCTTCATTCATGAAGAATCGACGCGCGAGCTCGCCCGCTGGCCCATGCGCATTATGGGATTGACGATGCCGGTCGAGGCCATTGGCTTCGCCTTCATGCACGGCTTGCTCGGGGCAGGCGATGCACGGCGCTTCATGTATGTCAGTGTAGGAACCCAGTGGCTGCTGTTCTTGCCACTCGCCTTCGTGATCGGCCCGTACCTTGGTTATGGCTTGCTCGGCGTATGGTTATGGCAGGGCATTACCCGGGCGCTACAGTCTCTTGTGTTCCTGTCGATGTGGCGCGGCCGCAAATGGCAGCAGATCGAGGTTTGACCTCGATCTGCTTACCCAGTCGCGCTGCAAGCAGCGCTCCTACTTGAAGACTTCCTCAGCGGATACAACCGTTACCGAATCGAAGCTCAATGGAATGCTGTCGATCATCCTGTCTTCATCGAGGACGTCCTGCGGCAGTTCCGCATCGTACGTCATCGGCGAAGCCTGATCGGACATCAGCCGGTCACGTAAGTCCGTTCCATCACGCGTGATGAACACGTACTGCATGTTGTCCATGTTCAGATTCTCGCGAATCACGCGATTGACATCATCGAGCGTCATATTGTTGAGCTCGTCGCGAACGTAGCTGGCGAAGTCGTCAATCTCGTAGTACTGACTGTCCATGGCATATCCGAGCTGCCGTGACTGGCCATCAGTCAGCAGGCTGACGAACTTGGACAGGAAGGAACGAGTCGCCTCGAAATCCGATTCGCTCATGCCTGTGTCGATCAGGTTCTCAAGCTCGTACATGGCGACCCGGGTCGCAAAGTGAGCGTCGTTGTTGCTGCGCACCGGACGAATCCAGACCTGGAAGATCT
>Ga0209456_10001355_pt1 | contig 11976 bp, 13 predicted proteins | sample COG_11_FD_184755 | JGI IMG/M metagenome (GOLD analysis project Ga0209456, IMG submission 184755) | Pelagic marine sediment microbial communities from the LTER site Helgoland, North Sea, for post-phytoplankton bloom and carbon turnover... | ecosystem: Environmental > Aquatic > Marine > Neritic...
CCTCCCCTGGCCGGACCATGACAGCGGCCGCCCGGCCCGTCAGGCCGGGGCGTACGTCGTGCTGATCGAGGGGACGCTGGGGGCCTTCGCCGGCGCCGGAGGCCGCCATGTCCTCACCTTCGAGGCCCTGGCTACCGAAGCGATCGGCGCGGCCGTCGCGGCGTTGCTCACCCGCTATCGCAAGCCGGTCCTCGAAACGATCAACGGCATCGCGACCGCTGCCTCGCCGCTCGAGGCTTCCGTTCGCGCGGCCGGTTTCGTACCCGGCTACCGCGGCTACACGCTGCGCCGGCCCGGGTTCGCCGCGCCGTTGGACGAGGAACACAACCGCGGTCGGGCACGTCCGCGATAAGCTCCGCCGCCTTCCGCTCGGGGGTCCGACCGTGGCGACACCACATCTCAATATCCGTCCGGGCAATCCAGACTTCCTCGACCTGGATTGGTCGAAACCCCTCGACGAGTGGGAATCCGATCGCATCGTCGAGATGCCCGAAGGCATTCACCGCCATCCCCTCGCCTTCGTGGCCTACGAGCAGGGGATCTACGCCATCAAGGAGCTGCCCGTTCGATTGGCGCGCCACGAGTACGAGGTATTGCGGTCCCTCGAGGACAGCCCGACGCGGACGGTGCAGGTCGTCGGTTTGGTGGAACGGGAGTGGGTCAACCCGCACGAGGAATGGTCCGGGGCCGTGATCACCCGCTATGTCCCGTATGCGTTTCCATACCGGGAGCTCGTCAGCGGTGAGGGCTTTGGTCCACGACGCGACCAGCTGCTCGACGCGTTCGCCGGCCTTCTCGTCGGCCTGCACCTCACCGGCTGCTATTGGGGCGACTGCTCACTGTCGAACGTCCTGTATCGGTATGACGCCGGAGCCATCGAGGCGGTGATGGTGGACGGGGAAACCTCCCGCCTCTACCCCAGCCTGAGCGTCGGCCAGCGCAGCGAGGACCTCAGCATCATGGAGATGAACGTGGCCGGAGAGATGGCCGACGTCGCCGCCGCCAACGGATTCGACATCGATCACGCTGACCTTTCTCTGGGTCAGGACATCATCGAACGCTATCGGGGACTGTGGGACGAGCTCACCAGTGAGCTCGTCATCGGACCAGATGAGCGGTATCTGATCGGAGAGCGCATCGGCCGCCTCAACGACCTCGGCTTCGCGGTCGACGACGTCGATTTGGATCCCGAAGACGACGGCGACGGCGACCGCGTTCGCATGCGGGTCCGCGTGGGCGGCCGGACCTACAACGGCCAGCGGCTGCGGGAGCTCACCGGCATCGACGCGTCGGAAAACCAGGCCAAGGCGATCCTGGCCGATCTCAACTACCACGAGGCCAAATCGCGATCCGAGTCCCGCACCGCCAAGGCCGTAGCGATGATGCAGTGGCGGCTGAGCGTCTTCGAGCCCCTCCTCCGCCGGATCAGCGAGATCCACCCCGGCGCCGATCCGATCCAGGCGTATACCGATTTCCTCAACTACCGCTTCGTTCTCTCCGCCGAGCAGCAACGCGACCTCGACAACGACGAAGCCTTCGACAGCTGGGTCGCAGCCGGCTTTCCCGGCTACACGCTCTAGGCGAGGGAATGCGCCGCTCGGCGGCGCCGAGCACAACGCGCCGCTTCGTGAGCGACCCGGCTACCCCATGCCCGCAGGGGCACTCGCTCCGGTCGCGCCGCCGTCGACCGGAAGCACGATCCCGGTGATCCAGGACGCCGCGTCCGAGGCGAGGAATCCCACGGCCGCGGCCACGTCGTCCGGCTCACCGATTCGGTTGAGCGGATGCGCGGCAGCGGTGGCCTCCTCGATGCCATCCCACAGCATCCTGGAGAGACGAGTCCGGACCACCGAAGGAGCGACGGCATTGACCCGCACCCGGGGAGCGAGCTCCAACGCGAGTTGTCGCGTCAGGTGAGCAAGGGCTGCTTTCGAGACGTTGTACGCTCCCACCACCGGCCCGGGCTGGATCGCCCCCACCGAGGCGACGTTGACGATGGCACCCCCCGTCTCCGCCATGCTCTGGTTCCACGCCTCCCGGCTCCACAACAGCGGACCCATCTGATTCACCAGCCAGGTCTTCTCGACAGCCCCGAGGTCGACCGTCGCCAATGGGCCGGCCGCCGGGTTGGTCCCGGCGTTGTTGATGAGGATGTCGCAGCTCCCGAAGCGGGCAATCGTCCGAGCCACCCCCCGAGCGGCGTCTTCGGGGTCGTCGGCCCGGGCCGCCATGGGGAACAGGCGGTCGGATTCGCCGAGGCGCTCGGCGGCCTCCTCCAGGTTCTCCTCTTTCCGGCTGGTGATCACCACGCCTTCGGCTCCGGACTCCAGAAACAACGCGGCGATCGCTTCGCCGATTCCGCGACTTCCTCCGGTGATCAGCGCCACCTTGCCGTCGAACCGGATCTCCATCGTGTCCCTCCCTCAGTGACCGCCGCGACGCACACCGCCGTACTTCATTCGGGTGTCCTCCATCCGGGCGACGGGGGCCTCCTCCATCCCTTCACGGAAGCCCACGTCGATCACCTCTCCCAGGAAGACGTCGTGGGTCCCGCACTCGACCGTCTGCCAAACCGAGCACTCGATCCAGGCCACGGCCTCGTCGAAAATGGGTACCCCGGTGACCCCTACGTGAACGGACCGATCGTTGAGGGTCATCCCGTCGCGGACCGCAGGCTTCGAGAACTTCACGAACGGTCTCGTGTCCTCCCGATCCCACAGGCTGATGCTGAAGGAGCCGCCCTCCCGGATCAGCCGGTTCGTAACGGCCTTGCGGTCAACCGACACCGCGACGAGGACCGGGTCCATCGCCACCTGGGTGACCCAACTCACGGTCATCCCGTTCCACTCGTCGCCTGAGCGTGACCCTAAGAGACACAGCACGTTGGGAATGCGCCAGAGCACCTTGTTGACGGTTTCTGCATCCACGGCCGGGATCCTTCCGGTACGGCATCGCACTGTAGACCGACGACTCGTGCGAACTGTACGAGACAGGCTCCTAGGCTTTCGCTCATGCACGTGCTGATCGCGACCACGGGTGCCCTGAGCCCCGATCCGGTCGTGGAGTTCACCAGGCATCTCCTCGCCGGAACCGGCCGCGTTTCGTTGACGACGGTGATCGAAGTGCCGCGGGACTTCCTCGACACCCTCGACGTGACGGACTGGCATCCGCTCCAGGACCAGGACGTCGAAGACGCCAAGGATTCGCTGGCGGCCCGCTACGTCGAGGAGCGGGGACGTCGAGTCACCGAGCCCGTCCTCAAGGCCCTGGAAGCCGCCACGATTCCCTGTGACGTCGTCTATCTCGAAGGAGCCGACGCTGCAGAGACGATCTCTCGCGCAGCCAACGAGTTGGATGCCGACGTTGTGATCCTGGGAGCCACCCGACAGATCTTCGCCAGAGACGCCTGGGAGAGCGTGTCGGCGCGGGTCATGCTCGAGTCGGGCAAACCCGTTCTCGTCGTCCCCGCAGCCAGAAACGGCAACGGGGATGAGCCGCCGGGGTCCTGACTTCTCTACCGACGTTGCTCACGTTCGGTGGGCTCAGCACCCGGCCATGGCGTGAACGCTCACCGACGTGTGGACCGGGGCGGTGACCGTTCCGTGAGCGGCTGCAGCTCGGGTCATTTGAGGCTGAACGGAGGGTACCGGTCCGTGACCAGCAGGAGCGCGTACGCCTCGACGCGAAGTCCCCATCTGAAGACCCCCACGACGTAGTCGAAGAGTGCTCGTGGGTACCGCCCCGTGAAGAGGATGGCGAACCAGGCAATGACGGCGACGACGACCGCAACGAGAAAGAGCACGAAGAGCACGAAGAAGTGTGGAATCGCGAGCAGCCATTTCACCAACGGCAGCCAGCGATTGAGATCCTGCTCGACGTCGGGGTAGTCGACCTCGAGATGCACCGATTGCTCGTCGACCGTCGAGGGATAGCGATCGGTGAGCAAGAAGAGGTAGGCGGCCACTCGGGCCGCGAAACGCACGAACTCCCGGGCAAAATCGAACCACCACCGGGGGTAGCGTTCCCGGAACACGATCATCAGCACGGTTGCGAAGAAGAGCCCGCTGGCAATCCCACCGCTGCTCCTCGAGATCGTTTCGCCGGTCTCCGTGACAACGGTCCAACTCGAGGCCGCAGAAACCAAGGACAGGACGATCGCGATCGGGATGATCCAGATGAGCCGGAAGAACGACGTGAACCGGTCGAGCTTCTTGGGGTAGTCGATGTCGAGGCGGGCTGCGTAGGACTCGTCCGGTGTGGTCACGGTCTTCCTCCTCTTGCCGGGCGCAGAACGCCCTTGCGGTACGGCGCCCTGGGTCGTGTCGCGACCTCGGCATCGTATCAGTCGCTCTTGCCGCCGCATTGGAGAAGCACCCCCGGCGGGCTTGTGCCGGCGACGGTCTGACTCCGGTCGGCGATGGAATCCTCTGCCCGAGCAGCACGATCGCAGCGCTACGCCCACCCGAGCTCAGACTCGAAGAAGGCAGAGAGCATCGCGTGGCTCTGCCAGACGAACTCGTCGGGCCGCTGTCGCAGCGCCTGGCGGACCTCGCCCACGGACCACCAGCGGGTGTCGCTCGTCTCCCCCGGCAACGGCCGCGGGACGCCTGCGGCGACACAGCGAAACAGGATCTGGAGCGCGGGGTAGGCACCGCCAGCACCAACCACGACCGCCACCGGACGCACCACCGAGATATCGATCGGCCCCTCCGGGCGGACGTGAGCAATCTCGCTATCGATCGCGACGACGTCGAGTCCGGCTTCCTCCGCAACCTCTCGGATAACCGCTTCCTCAGGAGTTTCGCCTGCCCGCCAACGCCCGCCGGGGATCTCGAGGCGACCGAACACGGCCTCGCCCGGCTTGTCTCGACGCTGCAGGACAATGGAATCAGGATCGGCGGCATTGAAGACGGCCGCGGCCACATTGGGCACGACCACCGCCTCTCCCCCACTCGCCGCCACCGGGAGGTCGGCCCAACCCTGACCGGTCCAGACAGGATGGGTCGGTCCGGCCATGCCGAGACCTACCGCCCGGGGACCGCAGCATCGACGGTGGCGCCACAGAACCCCACCACCGAATCGTGCGCCGCGACCGTCACCACTGCCACGTCGTTGGGAATCTCCATGGCCTGCGAGCGAGTGAACGGCTGCTCGTCGACGTGGGGATGGGCCAAGACCCGCTCGCCGAGCACCGTCCCGTCGGGCGCACGGACTTCCCAGACGTCGGCGTACTTCTCGTCACCGGTGTCGGCAGACGAGACCGTCGCCGAGATCTGGAACACGTCGCCTTGCTCGACGATCTCCACAGCCACAACATCGGCGCAACCCTCCCGGCCGGCTCCATCACCGTCCTCAGTGTCTTCGGCGTCGCCCGAGCACGCCGACACCGCCAGCACGAGCACAATGAGCAGTCGCCAGACCATCACTTGCCTTCCAATCGCTGCTGGGTACGCTCGTAGTCCTGACCCCGAGGCGGCGGTTTGAAGGCGTAGACCACCCACGTACGCGCCATGTGGTCGTGCCATGCCTGCCGATCGTTGTCGACGAGCACCCACAGATACCCCACCCAGAGCGCAAGCGCAGAAACGAAGTAGCCGAACAGTCGGATGAAGGAACGGCCGAACCGGGGTGGTTCGCCATCGGATCCGACCACCCGCAGACCCAACACCCACTTCCCGGGCGTGCGCCCCGTCAATGTCCAGAAGCCGACGTAGTACGAGATCATGAGGATCGGGATCAGAGCAACGAAGACGACCGAGAGTTCGAGAAGCCGGGCGTCCTCCGGGAAGATGCTCCTGATGAAGTCGTCGACGAGGACGAAAAGCCAGCCTCCGAGTGCGATGAGCGCCACCAGGATGACGAGGTCGAGGAGGTAGGCCATGAGACGAGTGACGAACCCGGCCACTCGGCCCTCGAGCGCCGCGGACAACTGGTCGTCCCGATCGCTCATTCGACCTCGAACGCGGGGCGCGGTGGTGTCGTCCGGGGAGGTCGCTTCAAGACCCGCCGCAGGAAGGACTCGGTGATCCCGTCGGCTGCGGCCCCGGTTTCGCGAACCTCACGCACCGCGCCGCCGGTCACTCCCATCGCCTGTTCGCTCACCAGATCGGCGAGCGCCGGGCTGGCGGACAGGTAGTCAATGAACGCGTTGGTGGTTTGGTCCATGACCTCGGCGGCAAGCTGCACCCCGGTGGCGTACTCCACCTTTCCCAACTTCACGAGACGTTCCGCCTCGCTGCGCACCGCCTCGCCGGCGGCCGATGCTGCGCTGCCGGTCACCGACCCGACCGGCGTGGCGGCCGCGAACCGCCACAGCGGTTCTGCCAGCTTCCGCACCGGGGCCGTCGTCTCAGCAACGGACCGTGCGCTCCTCCCCACTCGGTCTGGAAGATCCGATACGAAGCCCACCAGCAACGCGACCGCCGTCGCCCAATCGGCTCCCAAGTCTTCGTTCAGAAAATCGGCATCGGCTTCCGAGGGACCCATTCCCTCCTCGAGCTTCCGCAAGTGGTCGAGGCTGAACCCGGCGGCGCCGGCCGCCAGGCGCACGACGGCGCGATACGCATCCCAGTCGTCATACCCGATCTGCTGGGCGTCAGGAGGCTGTTGGGGGGTGGGGGGCGGTGCGGTCTCGTCCATGCACACAGGTTACGCCCTCGTCACGGCCCACAACTCAGATCGGTCGGCACACCGCGTTCGCTGGCGTCTTCCTCCAGGCGGCGACAGGCGCCCTCGAGTCGAGGCTGGGCATCATTGAAGACCGACCCGGCGATGGCGGAGTCCAGGGTTTCGAAGCTCTCCGCCTCGGCCACCGCATCAAGCAGCCCGGGAATGCCGGCCGCGGCGAGCTGAACCGAACGCACCAGCTCCGCATGCAACGGCTCGACGTCGACGGGTGGGTCCAGGTCGCCCAGACCGTCACCAAAGCGCGCCAGAGCATCCCCGATGGAAGCAAAGAGCTTCGCCGTCTCGGCGTTCGTGAGCTCGAAGGCCTCCTCCGACAGGTCCTCCACGGCGGCGGTATCGGATTCGTCGACGCTGCGCTGCAGTGCGGTGATCGCGGCATCGAGATCACCGAGATAGGACGCCGTGAGGTCATCACGCTCTTCCTGATAGTCGGCCGAGAGCCAACCGACCGCGTCGAAGTACTCCTCGAAGCTGAGCGGATCGGATCCACCACACGCCGTGACGACAACGGCCACGGCGACAATCGCAACCATGCGCATGTCGGTCGAGGGTACCGGTGGAGCCGGCGATCACGGGGCTTTCGTTGCCTACGTCCCAACCGGATCTGCGGAGTGGCGGAACTGGGTGCGGTAGAGGTACGCATAGAGCCCGTCCCGATCGATCAGCTCCTGATGCGAACCGCACTCCACCATCGTGCCTCCGTCGATGACGAAGATCCGATCGGCCTCGAGGATGGTTGACAACCGGTGGGCGATGACGAGAGAGGTTCGACCCTCCATGACATGCTCGAGCGCATCCTGGATGAGGGCTTCCGAGTGGGCGTCGAGGTGCGATGTGGCCTCATCGAGGATCAGAATCTGGGGATCCTTGAGGAGGACCCGAGCGATTGCGACCCGCTGCTTCTCACCCCCGGAAAGGCGATAGCCCCGCTCCCCGACCATCGTCCCGTATCCGGCCGCCAACCCAGAGATGAACTCGTCGATGTGGGCGGCGCGGCCCGCGGCCACGATCTCATCGTGGGTCGCATCGGGTTTGGCGTAGCGCAGATTGGCCTCGATGGTGTCGTGAAACAGGTAGGGCTCCTGGGTGACGACGCCGATGGCATCGGCGATGCTGTCGAACGCGAGGTCCCGCACGTCGGTCCCTTCGAGGCGCACGGATCCCTTGGTCACGTCGTAGAGGCGCGGCACCAGGTAGGTGAGGGTCGTCTTGCCCGCCCCGCTCGGCCCGACCAGGGCCACCGTCTCTCCGGCCTCGATGTGAAATGACAGATCTCGCAACGCCCAGTCACCGGAGACCACCTTGGATCCGGGCAGATCGTCCTCCGTCATGCCTCCCCATCCGTACCGACGCACCGATTCGAGTCCGGACCCGCTTTCGCCGTAGGAGAACCACACGCCTTCGAAATCGACCCGGCCGCTCACCGAATCGAGGCGGACCGCATCGGGTCGCTCCTGGATGTCGCCCGGCATGTCGATGACCTCGAACACCCGCTCGAATGACACCAACGAGGTGGCGAACTCGACCCGAGCGTTGGAGAGGGCCGACAACGGCCCGTACAGGCCGGCCAGATAGGCCGACAGCGCGACGATCGTCCCCAAGGTCACGACGCCGTTGATGACGAGGACGGCTCCCACCCAGAACACGAGAGCCGTGCCCAGCGCACTGGCGACGCCCAGAGCCATGAAGAACCACCGGCCGATCGTTGCCTGGCGCACACCCAGATCGCGCACCTCAGCGGCCTGCCCGGCGAACCGCCGATCCTCATCCTCGGTCCGCCCGAAAAGCTTGACCAGCAGCTCCCCCGAGACGCTCAGCGTCTCCTGCATGATCGAGTTCATCTTGGCGTTCTCCTCCATCTGCCGCCGCCGCACCACCCGCAGCCGCTTGCCCACCTGACGAGAGGCGATGATGAAGATCGGCACGATCGACACCGCAAGGATCGTGAGGCGCCACTCGAGGCCCAGCATGATCAGCAGGGTGGCGACGACGGTGAACAGGTTCGACACCAACGTCACGAACGTGCTGCTGACGGCCTGTTGAGCTCCAACCACATCGCTATTGAGCCGCGACATCAGCTCCCCGGTCTTGGTGTTCGTGAAGAAGCCGATCGACATTCGCTGCAGGTGCCCAAACAACTGACAACGGAGGTCGAAGATGATTCCTTCACCCATCGACGCCGAAGCGTGGCGCTGCGCCACACCGACGGCTCCATTGATCAACGGAACCGCGACCATGCCGAGGCCGAGGAGGGTCACCAGCCGAAGATCCTCGTCCGGGATCGCAGTATCGATGAGGGACCGCATGAGCAGGGGGGGAAGCAGCGACAGCAGCGAGATCACCACGATCGTGACCAGGACCACGGCGAGCTCGCGCCGGTACGGGCGGGCATAGGAGAGCACGCGGCGAACGAGGGCACGATCGACCGTTGGTCGATCCGCTTCCTCGTCGTACCGAACGTACGACCACCATCCGCTTCCGTGAAACATCGAACGACCTCCTCGGGGTCATTCTGGCGGGCGGACGTCCCTACCGGCACCGCCGCGCAGGTGGCGTGTTCAAGCTCCCGGTCTCGAGCCGGGCAGTAATCCGGACAAAGGGGCGAACTGGCCGGCTACCTCGGTGCACAGCGCTTCGGAGACGGTCGACCGGCAGAACAACTCGTAGCGCAGGCCGGCGTCGGTCCACACGAGGCTGGCACCGTCGGACACGATGAACGGAACGATATCGCTCTTTCCCGGACCAGCCTCGGGTGGAGCGATTCCGATTCGCAACACGACGACCTGGGCTTCGGAGAGGGTGTATGGCTCGGCCTGCCACAAACCGAAGGCGGCCGCGGTATCGGCGTCGAGCTCACCCGAGTCTTCGTCGTAGACGAGCTGGCTCGTCACCCAGCGAACGCTGGACGGGACCATTTCGGGAAACTGCAGAGTGGGCAGCGCCGTCGCGATCTCGGTGCGACTCGCCTGAACGAATCGGCTGCCGAGCCGGCGCTCCCACACCGACGAGATCACGACTGGGGGACTCCCCGTTGCCTGGTCTTCGATATCGTCGTTGAACCAGAGGACATCGGTGGCCCGGACCAGCCCTTCGAGCCCGATGCCGGCGGGTCGGACCTCGATGGTCGTGGTGGTCGTTTCCACGCTTCGCACCCACTCGGACGACAGCTCACCCACGCCGTCGAGCGGCCCGGCCTCACCGCACGCGGTCAGGAAGAGCAGCAACAGCGAAGGCGGCAGGATCGCTCGCCGCCATGTCGGCTTCATCGGGTTCTCGATCCCACGACGTGGATTGTGGCACGGCCTTCCGCCTACCGACCGTCATCGAAGTAGCCTCGCGACGTGCCTGCACATCGGTCGATCCGGGTCATTCGCCGAACGTTCGCCGATGCGCACTTTGACACAGCTCTTTCGCGAGTCGTCCTCCAGCAGGTTGGCAGCGGGGTCCGCGGCCCGACGCTGCGCCTCAACCCGGCCCGACGGGTCGTCGCCTTCGGCAAGCACGACACCCTTGTTCCGGGCTATCCCACGGCGGTCCGGGCCGCGCTCGACCAGGGTTTCGACGCAATCGTGCGGCTCGCCGGCGGTCGCGCCGCCGTCTTCCACGAAGAGACCCTGGCCTTCTCGTGGACGATCCCCGTGGAGAACCCGACGGCCAGCATCCACGACCGGTTTCGTACGATCTCCCGTCTGATGGTTCGTGCCTTCACCCGCCTCGGCATCACCTCCCACGTCGGTGAGGTCCCCGGCGAGTACTGCCCCGGCGAATACAGCGTTTCCGTTCCCCCCGGGCGCAAGGTGATGGGCGTCGGCCAGCGGCTGGCTCGCCGGGCCGCCCACGTCGGGGGGGTTGTAGTGGTGCGGGATGGCGATGCCGTTCGCAATGTGCTCATCCCCGTCTACGCGGCGCTCGGCCTCGATTGGCGTCCCGCGACGGCCGGCTCCCTCGCAGATGCGGAACCGACCGTCACGGTTACGGCAGCAGCCGAGGCGATCCTTGGCGAGGCCGATGTGCTTCTCGGTTCCGTGAGCCTTGGCGACTTCGACGATGACACCATGGACCTCGCCCGGCGGACGCCGCCCGAACATCGCCCGGCAGCGGACTTGCACCTCGGCTGAGGTCCCGAGAGACTCCCCCGATGCGCATCCTGATTCTGAACGGCCCCAACCTCAATCTTCTGGGTTCCCGGCGGCCTGAGGTCTATGGGCTCACGTCGCTCGCCGAGCTCGACGATCGTTGCCGCGCGTGGGGAGCGGAGTTGGGAATCACCGTGGAGACCTTTCAATCGAACCACGAGGGCCAACTGATCGATCGAATCCACCAGGCTCGCCATTCTCACGACGGGCTCGTGATCAACCCGGGAGCGCTCACCCACTACAGCTACGCCCTCCACGATGCCATCGAAGCCGTTGACCTCCCAACGATCGAGGTCCACATCTCCGATATCCACGCTCGCGAGCCGTGGCGCCGGACCTCCGTCACCGCTTCGGCGTGCGTCTACCGGATCTTCGGTCGCGGGATCGAAGGATACCGTTGGGCGATTCGGCACCTCCGGGAGCGAGTCGCACTGGATTTCGAAACGGTCACGTACGGTGACGGCCCCGACCGGGTGGGCGACCTGCGCATCCCGAGCCGCGCCGGGCCGCATCCGGTCGTCACCCTGATCCACGGCGGGTTCTGGCGGGATCAGTGGACCCGGGACCTGATGGATGCTGCCGCGGTCGACCTGACGCAACGCGGTTGGGCGACGTGGAACATCGAGTATCACCGGGTCGGGGAGGGAGGCGGTTGGCCGGCCACACTCCAGGATGTGGCGAGCGCCGTCGATCGGCTCACCCCACTGGCCGATGCGGTCGACCTCGACCTCAGTCGTTCCGTGCTCCTCGGTCACTCGGAGGGCGGTCAGCTCGCCCTGTGGGCAGCTGGACGGGTTCACCTCGAGCCCGGCGCTCCCGGTTCCGGCCCGGTCCATACCCCCGCGGCCGTCGTCTCGCTCGCCGGAGTCAACGATCTCACGGCTGCGTACCGACTCGGACTGGGTGACGGCTCGGTCGAGGCCTACCTCCGGCGTACGCCCGAGACCGGCCCGAGCCGATACGCCGTGGCTGATCCCGTCACCTTGCTACCGCTCGGTATCCCGATCTTGCTCGTGCACGGTGACGCAGACGTTCGTGTACCGGCTTCACTCAGCCAGGAGTTCGCCGGCAGCGCCGCCGATCGGGGCGACGCAGTGGTGTACCACGAGATCGAGGGAGCGGGGCACATGGACCTGATCGATCCCAGATCCTC
>Ga0209456_10001357_pt1 | contig 11972 bp, 8 predicted proteins | sample COG_11_FD_184755 | JGI IMG/M metagenome (GOLD analysis project Ga0209456, IMG submission 184755) | Pelagic marine sediment microbial communities from the LTER site Helgoland, North Sea, for post-phytoplankton bloom and carbon turnover... | ecosystem: Environmental > Aquatic > Marine > Neritic...
CGTTCGCTTCGCACATTTCTGCAAAACTTTCCTTGCTCATATTACTTCGCCAACCTGGATTCTTCTTGATGTTCGTATGCGCCCTATCGCCAAGGTTTGAATGATGTACAAATCCTTTGCCCCCGGCTCCCATCACTCTGGCGAATTCCTGGATGTAGCTACTCAAGATACTCTTGTCAAAATGAACCGCAGCATCCCAGCAATAGATTGCCGAAATCGAGCCGTCCGCAATCATACCGATATCCGACCCGTTATTGACGTGGTACTCGATATCACAACCGCGATACGACGAGCCAAGTCGTTCCCGAGTTTGCTCAATCGCATAGGCGTTAAAATCAATTGCATATATCTTTTTCGATACTTCGCACAGCCTTTCCGTGTTTCGACCCGCCCCCGGCGCCAATTCCAGCACAGAGTTAAAGTCAAAATCCTTGATCAACGGCCAAATAGTCTCGTCCCATTGCGTCTTAATCTCCGCTTCAGCATCCGTGAAGTAGTTTTGCCATAGGCCCTGCTTAGAACACTGTAACAAATTGTAATACTTCATTGGCAATACGTGCATGGCGACTGCATCCACTACTTTCGTCCAGCGCTTACGCAACTTCATTTCTTCACCACTCGCATTGTCATTATTTCCAAATCCGGGTTACCTGACGATTTCCCCCTCGAGCCGGATTATCCCTGATAAGCGCTCCCTGATCCAGGACAGTAAAGCTTATTCCACATACACAAAGTCGTAGACGGCCTGTGCTGCAACTTCACTGCCCAGCTTACCCCAGTGCGGATCGCAACCCAGGCTAAAGTCCCGAAACCCTACTGCGTTGGTTTCGGCGTACTCGACAAAGTACGGCAGTAGATCCAGGTACTGCACATTGTTCCGTTCATTCGCAAATGCTGATAACTCTTCGACCAGTTCCGCAGGGTAACCTTCTCGCTGCACCAATTCGACATCCGCTTCAATAGGAATTGTGAAGAGGTATACCGTGCGCTCACCCGCCAGTTCCGAAATTCGGTTTAGCGCAAACTTCATCATGCGCAGATCTTCCTGCGAGAAATTATCATAGGAGCGGGCCTCTTTAGCAGTTTCCAGAGGCTTGCCCTGGGTGAAGTTTTCCTTAAAGACATCTATACCCAAACGCAAGGCGTTCAGCACGTATACATTGTTGCGAATGGTGTTTTTGATCACCTTCGACAGTGGCCGAACCGACATATTGCGCTCATCGAACTCAACCGGGTAGTAAACCTCGTAGCTGCCATCGGTCTCGCGCAAGTAAGGACGGTACAACTTCTGATTAAATTCACCAACATCATTGTCGTCAAAGTCATTGGCGGGCAACACGAATACAAATACCTCGCTATGATCATACTTACTTGCATACTCTCGGTAATAGAGCCATTCCTGTACTGTGCCGAAGCTTCCGCCAGTACCAAAATTCAAATGCTCGATCCCGGTACGCTCTTCCAGCAAATCCGTCACTCTGTCGCTTCGATCCAACCCATAGCCCTCAACCATTGAGTCACCAAGCACCACCACACGCCTTTTGGCCGTTGATTCAATGGCTCTCTCAGCATCCCGGGCGCCCGCAGAATTTGTGGTATAGATCTTGTCAACGCACTCGGTAACGTGATGCGCAGATGTATCCGGGGGATGCCACATACCTACCACCGGATCGATGTACGCCCAGTACGTAGGAGCCTCGGTGGTCGGATAGATCTCATGGCGCAACAGGCCCGCAAAAACGAGTATTCGGCACGCGACCTCAACAAACATAAAACAAATCAGGAATATCAGCCACTTGGCCTTGCGTGGATGCTGCTCGAACCAATTTTGGCGCGGATTCTGATTCATAGGGATAACTTAGCATGATGGGTCATTGGCAAATCTCTGCACAAAAATGTCTGGCATTAACCGCGCTTCCCGCTTCCACGCCTGCTTAATACAGCCCCGCCATTTTCGGTTAACGGGACGGCAGCGAAATTTTATACGAAAATCAACCTCAGGATTACAAAGTATGACCGACCTTTATAATTTCATATATATCTTTGACGAATGGGAAAGGAGACTGATCTGAAAGATAATGATCAAGGTATGATTTACCTGACCAACCTGCATTTGGAGCTTCTGCAACCCGTTGACACAACAGAGTTAGTTGACTGGCTATATCTTTGGGAGAGAAACATCTGGAAGCACCGGGAACAGAAATTATATTTTCGTGGCACAGGGAAAGATTTTTATTTTCAAAATTATTGGTAATTACCCACATTCCAAAATGAGCCATTTCCAGAGGAGGATAACTTGGGTGAGGTGAAACCATTAAAGATAGTCCTATAGCGGCATTAGCCAGCGTAAGCGCGTATTCCTCCATGCTTAACTTGCCTAAACTTTTTATAACCAGCTTGTCTTTGATCGGTATATCGGGATGAGATTCCCCGGCAGACAGAACTTCCCAGTCGCCCGCCTCAGGGAAACGTTCTTGCCAAATACGGATACTCTCTAAAATCATGCTAAAGGCATTTCTGGCGATTGAAGGGCGACCGTAGATCAGTATTTGCTTACTTTTTCCACTTGATTGTAATTTTGACAGTTTGTCCAGAAGCGCCTTATTAAGGGTAGGCTCAAAACTATACTCATAGTCAAATGCATAGTTATGCAGATGGAAATATTCCTGGAGCAGTTTTGTATTGAAAATTGCTATTACTGGATTTTCATATTCATAAGTACCGAGGGCTAATACATACTTGCTGGACCAAGGATAAAAGGCAGGCTCAAAATCCTGTATCATATAAATGATTGGTTTAATGGGCTGATTAAATTCTTGAGATTGCCATAAAGCCAGTCGCTGGGCTAAATGAGCCGTTGTCCAAAATGTCGCTATAAATATATCTTCGGCGCCTACCGGAAGACTATCTCCGGAGTTTTTGACTAGTGATACAATTTGCCTGGGATAATTTATATCTTCCTCTGGTGAGACAAACTTATACTGGGAATAGTTGGTAAAAGTACTAGGGCTATGCTCCTGCATAACTATTATTCGTATATTTTTATAAAAACCGGAAATTGCGCTCCAGAACTGGAGTATCGTGTTAATTCCTCCAAAAGCCAGCTCCTGGTTGATTGTTGGAATAACCAGGTTGAGTCTTGGTTCTGAAACCTCTGATCGACGTGGAGAAACAAGATAGCTGAAATCAGAACTGTATCTGGCAAGCTTTTTTGAGCGTTTTGAAGATAGCGGATAAAAAAAAGCTTTAAGATTTTTATATAAATTCACTGCTGCCCCGTTAACTTTTACAGTAATGCCAATCGCCTCGCAGCGAGACCATCAGATCCCGTTTTTCAAACAGATTGATCTGTCCTGGACGAGAGATTTGCTGCATGCTGGGAAATCCCAAGGTACGACCCAGCGCACTATCACTGGTCCTGGCATCAGTGATGGTGGCCAACTCGGGTTGATATGCATCATGGTGCAAACCGACACGGAGCGCAAATAAGTTGTCCCGTTTTCAGAAATCGGAGTCCCGCTCCAGTTCTTGAAACCAGGCCTGAAACATAACAATTGACCAGAGAATACTCGAGTGATTGCGCCAGCCGCAGAGATGTTGCTGCCAAAGACGCCGTACAGCCGCTGGCTCGAGATACCCATAGGCTTGCAACCTGGATACCGAAATCAGCTCCTCCACCCAGTCTCTCAGTGGACCTCTCAACCAATCGTCTATCGGCACCCCGAAGCCCCGCTTGGGACGCTCGGTCAACTCACGCGGCACATAACGTTGCAGAACTTCCCGCAATATCCTCTTGCCACCCTTCTGATCCATGAGAAAATCGCTTGGCAGTGTCCAGGCGAACTCGGTAACCCGTGTGTCCAATATCGGACAGCGGGCCTCCAATCCAACGGCCATGGTGGCTCTATCGACTTTGACCAGTATGTCGCCAACCATATAACCGACAAAATCAAAATGCAGCATGGCTGAAAGCGTGTCGACGTCGTGGACCCAGACAGCTGGATCATTCATATTGCTGATACCCGCTGCGGCATCGATAACCAGAGAGTCAGGTCGGTGGGTGCGCTCAAAATGCTTGGCCAACACATCCTGTGGTGTTGCAGAGCGCCAGCTGCGGGTTTTGCGCTGTAGTTTACCGGCGAATTTTCGCCAGCCCGGCAGTTTTCCGTCCTCCGCAGTTCCGGACGGTTTGCAAAGATACCAACTGCCGTCTCCAACGACGGTGAGGCTGTCTGCTGCCAGATTGCGCAGACTGTGCGGTAGTTTCGAGAACCAATACCACTGTTTCAACCCATCGGGATAATGCTTGTAGCCACTGAACGTTTCGTCGCCTCCATCGCCCGACAACACAACTTTTACCTGTTGGCTTGCCATTTGCGCCACGAGAAATGTCGGGACTTGTGAAATATCACCAAACGGCTCGTCATAAATTGCCGGTAACTTGTCCACAACATCGAGACACTCTCTGGGTGTCACATAAAGCTCGTGGTGATCTGTGCCCAGATACTGCGCAATGGCTGATGCATATTCCGCCTCATTGTATTTTTTCTCGGCAAACCCGATGGAAAAGGTTTTTACCGGCCTATCGGAGTGTTTCTGCATTAAACCAACTATCGTGCTGGAATCGATACCACCGGAAAGAAGCGCCCCAAGATCGACATCCGCCACCATACGTTCGGTGACAGACTGTGTCAGCAACTCATCGAGACGATCCGCTGCCTGTCCAAAAGAACCCTGAAAGGTCTGTTTCCTGGCTGCCTCCATGACCCGGTTGGCCGCCCAATAGTTTTGTGACTGACTTGTCCAGGGTAATGAGCCAGCCCTGATGCTGATGCAGCATCCAGGCTGTAGCTTGCGTATATTCTTATAGATCGACAAAGGCTCGGAAATCCATCCATACTGGATAAACCGGCCAAGCGCGCTTCTGTCGATCATGCCATCAAACTCCGGGTGGAAGCGAAGCGCTTTCAGTTCCGACGCAAACAGCAGCGCATCACCGCACCACCCGTAATAAAGCGGCTTCTTCCCGACACGATCGCGAACAAGAGACAGTTCACGCTTTTCACGGTCCCACACCGCGAATGCAAACATGCCATGGACAGACTCGAGCGCCTGCTGAAGCCCCCAGCGTTCAATGGCAGCCAGCAGGACCTCGGTATCCGAGTGACCGCTAAAGGGATATCCCTCTGACTCAAGCCGTGCCTTCGCTGCAGAAAAATTATAGATTTCACCATTGTAGGCCATGACGTAGCGCCCACTGGCTGAATGCATGGGTTGGGCACCCGCTGCCGAAAGATCGATAATCGAAAGCCGTCGGTGACCTAATGCGATGCCTGTCTCCGCATCGGTCCAGAAACCACCTGCATCCGGCCCTCTGTGGCGCAGTCGATTCGCCATTTGCACTACATCCTGAGACAACGCGGCGTTGTCTGGACGTTTTTTTCCGTATAGAAATCCGGCAATCCCACACATTACTGAAACTGATCCTTGGCCATTGATACGCTTGGCGTTTTCTTTTGTTGGCAGCGATTGTACACGTAAATCCGGATATCGTTACTGGACTGATGAAGCAGCTGTCCTGCTGCTCTCATTATTATCAGCATGGTAAGATCGTAACGAGGAGAGCATCAGGTGTTGCCTGATCAGATTGGCATAGCAGGATTGTATTGTGGGGTTTAAGACACATACAGCATTCTGATAAACTCGACGAGCAATCCATTTCGAGGCCCAGACTCTAAATGAACTACGGCGTTTTCATCCAGACCAACCACAAGCAAATCGTAGGCGCACTGGTTGCCGAGTATGCGTTACGGCGCAACTCGGAGCACAGTGATGATTTTGATGTGCACATCATGCACACTCGCGATTTCCCCTTTTTCAAGGCGCGTGAAGGACAGCTGTATTTGCGTGATGGCGTCAAACGCAGCTGGCTGAATGACGATCTGCAGTCGTTCACGCCAACCCGCTTCATGCCGCCGGAGCTGATGGGCTACCAGGGCCGCGCCGTTGTCATCGATCCGGATATTTTCGCTGTCGCCGATATCTGGGATCTGCTGTCGCGCGATATGCACGGCAAAGCCATTATGTGCCGCATGCGTTCCGGGCCGAAGGGTCTGGTCGACCGCTGCAAGGCCAGCAGCGTCATGCTGCTGGATTGCGAAAAACTGACGCACTGGAAGGTTGAAGAGCAGTTCAACGAGATGTTTGAGTTCAAACGGGATTACATGCCCTGGATCTGCCTGCGCATGGAAGACGCTGAGTCGATTGACTTTTTCGAACCCGAATGGAACGACTTCGACAAACTCACCGCAAACACCAAGATGCTGCACGTGACGCGGCGCAAGACACAGCCGTGGAAAGCTGGCCTTCCGATAGACTGGCGTCCGGCGGAACGTTTTCGTCTGTTTCCGCCGCTTGCCTGGGTGATGCGCGCCCGCCGTCACCTGTTCGGTGAATACGGCTTGCTAGGCAACTACAAGGAACATCCGGATCAGAATCAGACCAGGCTGTTTTTCGGGCTGCTCAAGGAATGTGTCGACAAGGGTATTGTCAGCGAGGATATGCTGCGTGAAGAAATGAAACACAACCACGTACGGCACGATGCCTTTGAGGTACTGGACCGCACACCGGACCTCGCGCCACCCGGCAAACCCCCTCTCAAGCTGTCAGCCGCCTAGTCTACCTCGTGCACTAGCTCTCGAAAAGCGCTCGCACCCGCATCGACGCCCGTTGCGCATCATCCGGTGGTACCGCTCGCTTACCGGCAGGAAACGGCTGCCCCAGCCAGACGGCCCGGCCGCTGGCCACCAGCTGGCGCTGAATATTGCCAACGTCACGATGCATTCGCCTGGCCGCAAGCAGCATCGCCAGCCTGTGACTCAGTGGCTTATATCGAAAATTATAGCCGTGCCGCCACCAGGGACGGGTGTCACCGGGATCAAAAATATACAGCGGTTTGCAGGTAAAACTGGCCTCGGTCAGCATCGACATGCTCTCGCCGGTGACCACCAGCTGGTCAGCCAGGGCAAGATAGGCAAGATAGGGATTGGCATCCCCCGCTTCAGTCCAGTGGTGAATGTATGCGGGCACGCTTAACTCGCGCTGAAAGGCCTCAAAAGCAGACCCCGGCGTACGGGCGCTGTCTGTTACCAGCAGAGACCCGCCGCCATGCAGCGCCATGCTGTTGACCAGTTGCCCCAGGCGCTGCCCTTTTTCTCCGGTAAAGACAAAGGGGCCACTATCGCCACCGATGAGCACGGCGGTACAGGGGCGTGGCAAATGTGCCAGTCTTTGCCGCCAGGCATCGGCAGCCTCGTTCAGACGTCCGCTCATAACACCATGAAGCGGCAGATAATTCTTTAGCACGTTTTGCCGATCCGGTAAAAAATACTGTGGCGTCGTGACAATCAGGTCAAAGACATCCAGAGGCGCCCACGGGCGTCCGACATGCACCAGCCGGGTTCTGCCGCCGGCTTGTTTGCGAATCCACCGCGCCACCGGCTCGTTGCGACGTCCCGCTGTGATAATCAGATCTGGCCAGGGGGGGGATAACGCACTGCAAGACGTCTTGTCGATTCCGGCCAGCGTCACAGCAAGCAGCCGATTGGTCAGTAACTCGGTCTTCCTGTAGTTGAAACGCTTGACGTCATAACGCCAGCCAAGGGCGTCTGCCAGCGCCAGCACCTGCGCATTATCACCTGCCTTGTAACCGGTGAGCACCCAGGTCACCGGCCTGGAGGCATCGCCCTGCACGCTTTCGTTCACCCGTCAACATGGACCCGTATTAAAAATCGCGAGCTTACATGAATCACCGGGGAACTGCAGTGCTAATGCTCTGTTGCGGTAAAAAATCGGTACAATGAAAGCTTATCAACCCGTATCCGTCGACAGGCGCAACCTTGGTCCTAAGCCGTTATATCACCGCAGAGATCACCAAGCCCATGTTTCTGGGCATCACTCTGCTGGTCATTGTTTTTACCGGTTACACTTTCGCGATAAAGCTTTCGGAGGCAGCAGACGGGCTCATCCCGCTTTCCGTAGTCGCCCGTCTCATCGGCCTGAAAAGCGTCATTACCCTGGAAGTGCTATTGCCCACTGCGCTCTACCTGTCCATTATTGCCGCGCTGAGCCGATTACATCGTGACTCCGAAATGGCCGCCATCAATACCGCAGGCGTTGGCGAAGCCCGGATTCTACGTTCGGTTATTGTTCTGTCTGTAACGATCGCTGTGATTGTTGGCGCCATTTCGATATTTGCCCGGCCCTGGGCTTACCGTCAAAGCTACCAGATCGAAGCCGAAGCCCGCGCTGAATTCGATATTCGCAAAATCGAACCCGGCCAGTTCATTGAACTGCAGGGCAGCAAATACGTTCTGTTTGCACGGCAAGTTGACAAGGACAAGGGACGATTGCAGGACGTATTCCTGCAGAGTGAGCAAGGTAAAAAAATACAGCTCATCTTTGCCAAGGAAGCCTTCCTGCCACCGGTTCGCGCCGGTGAACGCCGCAGCTTTGAATTCGTAAACGGCTACAACTATCTTCTCGACCAGCTCGGCAGCCAGGATACCACTTTAAAATTCAAACACATGACAGTCTACATCCCGACAGACAAGCAGGACACCAAATATCGAAGGAGAGCCGAACCCAGCATCAATCTTTACCGGTCTGATGCCCCCAAGGATATTGCCGAGTTCCAGTGGCGGCTATCCACACCGCTTGCAACTGTGCTGCTCTCCCTGCTCGCTGTTCCGCTTAGCCGCAGCGCACCCCGACAGAGCCGGTATTACAGTTTCATCTTCGCTATCCTGGTTTATGTCGGCCTTTTTAACCTGACCGGTGTGGCGCGCACCTGGGTTGAAGATGGCAAAGTACAGAGTTTTCCCGGCATCTGGTGGATCTACCTGGTTCCACTTTTGCTATTCGTCGGCTTGATGGCGGCGCCGACCTGGCGGCACCGGAAACGCTGACATGGGGATTCTGGACCGATACATTGCGTGGAAACTGCTGAAAGGCTGGGTGCTTGTCTGGCTGGTCATGACTTCGATATTCACCCTGCTGGGTTTCGTTGAAGAACTGGAACGCACCACGGAGCGCTACCAGATTGCCGACGCCCTACGGTTTATACTCTATACGTTGCCACAGCGATCGATGGACCTGGCCCCGGTCATAGCCCTTCTCGGCTCATTGCTGGCGTTGGCAGGGTTGAATAAAAGCAGTGAACTCATTGCTATGCGCGCCGCCGGCGTATCTGTATCCCGCTTCCTGCGCTCGGTTGCCATCCCAACGCTCGTTCTGGTCGCGGCTCTGTATGCCGTCAGTGAATTCATTGCAGCGCCCCTGTTCCAGCAGGCAGAAACCGAAAAAACCCTGATCAGATCCGGCAAGGCAAACCTGCTCAAGGGAAAAGGCCTATGGTCGAATAGTGGCTACCGCTTTTTCAATGTACGTACTTTAGAACACAGCCAGGTACCAACCAGGATTTACCTCTACGAGTTCGCGTCTGATGGGCGTCTACAGCATTTTGTGTTTGCCCGTCGCGCACAGCTCACCGATAGCCGGCGCTGGGACCTGCTGGACGTAGAACAAAAGACACTGGATGGCGATCAACTGAAAAGCAGACATTTGCCGAACCTGGAAATGGGCCCTTTCTGGTCACGCGAGGAATTGCCTGTACTGCCACTTTCTACAGCTGGCATGACACCAACGGGGCTGTACGAGTATTCGGACTACCTTAAATCGACAGACCAGCTGTCAGACCGCATCGAACAGGTTTTCTGGCAGAAAATCGCCCTGCCACTCACCACTGGCGCCATGGTTTTTCTGGCCGTACCCATCGGCGCCAGTGTTGGTGCGACAAGAAGCAGCGCCTTCGGAAAAGGTCTTGCCATCGGTGCAGGCGTTGGCATTCTGTTTTATCTGCTGTCGCAGCTTATCCAGACGGGGGCCTCGATGGCGGAAATACCTCCCGCACTTGCCGTTTTTCTGCCGGTGATGCTGGTGTTGGGTGCTGCCGGTGGCCTGATCAATCGCATGCGCTGAATTTGTCGCGCTGCCTCGTTAAAGGCATAATCTGCGTCTATTCTGATGCCCATAACGACAATACCTCCCTTTTTTCAGCCTTCCGAGCAGCCTGTATGAAATTAATGCTGACATTCTTCCGTGCTTACCCCTGGCAGACCGTTGTTATGCTGGTGGCGCTGCTCCTGGCTGGAGTTGCCGAGGGTATCGGCCTGTCGGCCCTGCTGCCACTGCTGAATATTGCCATTAAAAATAATGCCCGACAGAGGGGCGATGAGAACACAGAGCCGCCACAGAATGAATTCGAACGAATGGTCATCGACACTCTGAATGATCTGGGTATACATCCCACCATCGGAGCTCTTCTGCTCATTATCTTGTTGGGTATCACGCTGAAAAATCTGTTGCTGCTGGTCGCCCAGAAGCAGGTCGGTTATACCGCTGCACAGGTCTCAACAGACCTGCGACTGGAGATACTCCGTGCCGTACTCAGAAGCAAATGGGAGTATTTTCTTCACCAGCCGATAGGACGCTTGACCAATAGCCTGGCTACCGAAGCACAACGCTCCTCCGATTCTTTTATCAACGGCGCGACGGTGATCACCATTGTCCTGCAAGCCATTATCTATGCTGCTGTCGCTATCGCCCTTTCCTGGAAAGCAACACTGATAAGCCTCTCAGCTGGACTGATTGTCATAGGCATTTCCCATTTTCTGGTGCGCATGGCGCGTAAAGCCGGCAAAAAACAGACCACCCTGTTCATTTCCCTGCTCGCCAAGGTAACCGATACCTTGCAGTCGGTTAAGCCGCTGAAAGCCATGGCAAGAGAACACCTGGCTGATGCTGTACTTGCCATGAAAACATCGAAACTCAATAAAGCGCTGCGCAAACAGGTTTTCAGCACTGCAGTACTCAAAGCCGCCCAGGACGAAATGTTCACCATCGTTATCGCACTCGGCATGTTCGTGGCACTGGTAAAACTCGAAATGCCGCTGGCAACCGTGATGGTACTGGTCGTGGTGCTGGGAAAAATGCTCAGCCAACTGGGCAAAGTACAGAAGCAGTATCAGAAAGTAGTGATGGGTGAGAGTGCCTTTTGGTCGTTGAAAAAGGGCATTCAGGAGGCTCAGCAGGCCGAAGAATCTTTAAGCACAGGTAACGTACCAACGCTGAAACAGTCAGTGCAAGTGGATGCGGTCAGCTTCAGCTATGATCAACATCCGGTGCTGACCGATGCGAATCTTGAAATCCCTGCCGGCTGCCTGACCACCTTGATCGGCCCATCCGGCTCCGGAAAAACCACCATTGTTGACCTTGTCATCGGTTTGCTTCGACCACATTCCGGCAAGGTCTGTATCGACGGTATCCCGCTGACAGAACTTGACCTTAAGGCATGGCGCCACATGATCGGCTATGTGCCCCAGGAGACGCTGCTGTTACACGATTCGATCCTGCACAACGTGACCCTGGATGACCCTGAACTAAGCGAACAGGATGCTGTACAGGCCTTGCAGGCAGCAGGCGCCTGGGAATTTGTATGCCGCATACCGGAGGGCATACACAGTACCGTGGGGGAACGCGGTACCAAGCTATCCGGTGGACAGCGGCAACGCATCATGATCGCGCGCGCCCTGGTTCACAAACCCCGCTTACTCATCCTGGATGAAGCCACCAGCGCACTGGATCCCGAGAACGCGGCGGCCATCGGTAAAACCATGGAAGATCTGCGCGGCCGCTTGACGATTCTGGCGATATCGCATCAAACAGCCATGGTCGAAACGGCCGACCGTGTGTATCGCCTGCATGAAGGTGGCGTGTCATTGCAGGAAGACGGGAAGCTTGTCTAATAATTAATGCGGGTCTTCACTGGATCAAGTGGGTAAATTCCCACTACACAAGAGAATTAACCGCGAAGGACGCTAAGGCCGCGAAGGAAACAACGATTGAAGCATTGA
>Ga0209456_10001358_pt1 | contig 11969 bp, 3 predicted proteins | sample COG_11_FD_184755 | JGI IMG/M metagenome (GOLD analysis project Ga0209456, IMG submission 184755) | Pelagic marine sediment microbial communities from the LTER site Helgoland, North Sea, for post-phytoplankton bloom and carbon turnover... | ecosystem: Environmental > Aquatic > Marine > Neritic...
GGCCTGATCGACCAGAGACAGCTACTCGAGCTCGTCAACGCCGAACGCCGCCTCTTCGTCGACGAAGCGGGCAAGGCCAGCGGCGCGACTCGGGCCGCCTAGAACGCGATCTCGAGACCGAGCCCGACACCGAGTCCGACACCGAGCCCGACCGTAAACGCGATCGTGAACACGAACGCGAGCGTGAACGTGAACGTGAACGGGAATGCGAAGGCCGGCTCCGATGGTCCAACCGACCGTGTTGATGGGGCTGTGAACAGAGCGCAACAGCGAAGTCGATCTGTTCACGGTCGCGGACATTGCCGAAGCAGGCCTCTGACGATTTCCGCCGAATGGGTGATCATCAAGAGAAAGCGGAGAATAAATCAGCTGCCGGTTCGTCCACGTCCCGCATCACGCGCGCATTGCGTGTCGACGGCTTTTGGCGCGCGACGGTTCTCAGGGGCCTGCAGTCGTGTCATACGGGGGAATCGGTGATGCGCGCGTGGATCGCCACGCGCGGATGCACGCCGAGCACAGCGCTCGAAAGGAGATAGGAAGCCATGAAGGAATTGACTAACAGGCTCACCGAGGTTCTCGGTCCGGCTGGGTCTAGTGCCCTAGCCCATGCCTTGCTCGGGCTCGCGATACTCATCGTCGGTCTCTTCGTCGTCAAGCTAGCCGCCAACCTGCTGAAGCGGGTGCTCACGAAGATTCCTGCGCTGCACCGAACGCGGGACGACGGTAGTCTCACCGATTTCGCTTCGCCGATCGTGTCGCTCGTGAAAGCAGTGCTCACGATCTTCGTTCTAATCGCGGTGCTGGAGCACTTCGGACTGATGAACGTTCTCGATCCGCTGAAGTCGATGGCGAGCGAGTTCGCAGCTGCGGTGCCCAACATCATCGGTGCGGGAGTCATCGCCTATGCGGGCTGGATCATCGCGAAAGTCCTCGCGCAGTTGGCAAGCGTTGCGTTGGAGAAGGTGGACGAACGGGTGGCGGAACGCACAGGAAACGAAGAGATCAGCCTCGCCAAGTTTGGTCGGGCCTTGGTCTTCGCCGTGATCCTGCTCCCGGTCATCGTTTCTGCGCTCGGAGTGCTGAACATCCCCGCGATTTCCGTACCAGCGTCAACCATGATCGAAAAGCTCATGGCAGCAGTGCCCAACATCGTCGGAGCGGCCATCATCCTCCTAGTCGTCTATGTGGCCGCGAAGTTCGTGGTGTTCGTCCTCAATGGCCTCTTGGAGGGGATGAAGTTCGACGCCCTACCCGAGAAGATCGGCATCGACGGCCTGTTCACGGAGTCATTCACGCCGACGCGGCTCGTAGACATCGCGATCATGTTTTTCTCGATGTTGGCAGCCGCGGCCGCAGCCGTGAACGTCTTGAAAATCGAGGTGATCTCGGATGTATTCTCCTCGGTGCTGGAGTTCGGTGCCGGTTTGCTGATTGGCGGTCTCATCCTGATCATCGGCAACTTCCTCGGCACGTTGGCCTACGAGAAGCTGACCGAGCACGGAAGCCCGGGGCTCGCCAACATCGCCCGAATCGCGATCCTCGGCTTGGTGCTCGCGATGGGCCTCAAGGCCATGGGACTAGCCGACAACATCGTCAGCATGGCGTTTGGCTTCACTCTGGGCAGCGTTGCCGTTGCGGCGGCGCTCGCGTTTGGGCTCGGCGGTCGTGATGCGGCAAAGTCCATCGCCGACGATTGGGCTCGGAGAATCAAGGAGCGGTAGCTTCGGTTGACGAAGCACTGGGATCGGGTTGCGCTGGGGTCGCGGGCTGGGTCTTTTTCCAGCGGCCGTCGGTGCTGAACGCGGACCATGCCCATCTCACCCAACCGACGAGACGGAAGGCAAGCCACAGTGACCAGGCGAGCATGAGCAGGCGCCAAACCCAGATGCTTAGACTCAGGACTGCGGTCTCCGGCAGGTCGTTGCTGCTGCGGTCGATGTACCATTCGAGGCTGCCTCCATAACTGCCCGCGCCGGCGACTTGCATGTCGGGGCGGACCAGAAGGCCGTTGTGCACCGCCGCGTAGAAACACAGGAGGGCCAGGGTGCTCAGGCCGCCGAGCAAGACCTGACGCGCGTTGAAGGCGCGACGAGGGAGGTCGGATGGTTGGCTGCGGTGTTGCAGTGCGAAAAACCATGCCACGACAGGCACGGCGACCCAGACGGGCAAGGTCACGAAGCCGAGGCTCAATAGCAGCCAATCCCAGATGCGTAGCGGGCTTTGCGGCACGCGCGACAGCAGGAACGCGACGAGAAGGGCGAGCAAGAGGTACGGCCAGAAGAGGACTACCGCGCCCCATGCCGGGCCCTCGGTCCAGAGGAGCCAGCGATCATCGGGGAGGTTCACGCGCACGCGCGCGTTGACGACCGGCGCGCCCAAGCCGATTTGAGGAGTCTTGAACCAGGTCTCGAGACCGCCCTCTTGCTGAAATGCGATCTCCACTTGCTGCACGCCGGGACGGAGGGTGGTCCGCAGCTCGTTGTCCTGCATCTGCAGCGACCGCGGGCTGCCATCGATCGTCACGCTTTGGAGCTCGGCACCCTCGGGGAGTGTCCAGGCGTGCACGCCGCCGCTGCTGCTGCGCACGGTGGCGCTGAGCGTGGATTCGCTGCGTCGGAGGCCCGGTCGCGTCACGAGCGTGAGCGCATCGATCGTCAGCACGCTTCCCTGGGCGGCCGGGGGACGGTCGAAGCTCAGCTGGAGTTTCTCGCCGGGCCAGGGGCGAAACAGTGGTTGCCAGAGGCCAGCTTGGAAGTGCCTGATGGGAGGCAGCCCCGCATGCTGGCAGCGATAGATCGGGCCGCAGCGGAGCTCCCAGACTTCAGACCAGCGCACGTTCTGTGGCGCGACCAGTGCGAGCTCGGCGCTTGGTTCGAGGTTTGAGGACCAGCTGACCTGCGTCTCTCCCCGCGGAATGGTGATCACGATGTACCCATCCTCGACAATCGCATCGGCCTTGCTCACCTCCTCGCCGGGCAAGAGCGGTACGCGGACCACGTCGACTGCCGACGAGGGACTGATGCGTCGCACGGTGCTGTTCACGGTCCAGCGCACACCGATGCCGATCGTCCGCCTGACTTCGAACCAGGGTTGCAGGCGCACGGCCTCAGGCTGATCGGTCGCCTTGTCTTGGCTCACGAGCGTGCGTCGCAACTGAATTGATGCGTCGGCACGGCCGTTGTCTCGCAGGCCGTCGACTTCCCAGCCTTTCGCATTGACGCTCAGATGCTTGGGCTGATCGCCGAACGCGAGTGTCAGACTCTCGCCCGGCGGCGCGAAACCTTCGAGCCGCACGTGGTGCACGCCCTTTGCGAGCCGCAGCAGAGCGAAGCCATCGGCTGCCAGCGCGATGGCGCTGCGTGGCTCGCCGTCAACGGTGATCACGTTCGGCAGCCAGGCGCTAGCCGGTCCGGGCATCCGAAATGCGCTGGTCGCTCCCACGTGCACTTCGGCTTCGAAGACGATGCGCGAGCTGCTGGCATCGATACTTGCCCGCGCAACCGACACGCAGTCGGGGGCGCACTCCGCAGGCGCGGTCAGGCGTTTGGCAAGCTCGTGGAGGATGGCTTGCGAAGGTGCCCCTTCGGGGGCGGCTGGCTGTGCGCTGGCTGAGCTCGATGCGAGGATGAGTCCACCGGCAAGCATCGCGATCGCGGTACCGGTCACCGCTGCGCTCGGCCTTGCGGGAGGCAGCTGTGCACGCTTCCATCCACGCATCACGCCAAGCCCAAGAAGGACCAAGAGCAGGACGCGCACGATCGATGCCACCAGATTGGCGCGTGGCGAGATCAACCAGAGCTTCACGCGATGGAAGGACGGGACTGGACCGGACCAGTTGAGGACCCATGAGCCCGACTCCCAATCGGGGATGCCCTCACCGGTTTGGACGACCGCGTTGGGATCTTGCTGTTGAGTCATCGGCACCTTGGCTACCTGGGGTGAACCCGCGCCTCGGTAGCGTTTGGCTGACTTGCTCGGCGCGTAGGCTTCGTCATCGCGCTCTTCCTCGAGCGCGCCGGAAGCCATGACGGCCAGCTCGTCTGCAGCCGGCTGGCGTTCCATTTGGGCATCCCTCTGGGAAACTCTTGTGGATTGCATGCCGAAGCCGCCAAGCAATCGGATGGCGACGATTCCGAGGAGGCAAGCGGCGGCAACTATTCCGAGCGCCGTCCTCCAGGGAAGGCTTCGCACCTCGGCGGTGCGATAGGCCGCCACGGCAACGACGAGCACCGTCCACCCCGCAAGCCATGGCACGGCGTCCCATCCGCTCCAGTCTTCGCCCACTTGCGGAAACAAACCGATGCGCAGCTGGGCCACGCAGAACGGCACAGCGACTAAGACGAGCGCCACCCAGGCGCCCCACCAAAGCGTGCTCAGTCCGCGACTCCAGCGCGGGCTGTTGACCACTCGTCGCAAAGCCAGCAGCGCCAGGAGCACCACCCAGATGTAAAGCGGCGCGCCCGCCTGGTGATAGGTCAGCGTGAGCGCAAGAAGCGCGATGAGGCCCCAGATGGCGCCGAGCAGCCGAAGCGCGGCGATCGCCACCAGCGCCACGAAGAAGATCGCGAACACGTCCCAGCGCGAGAGCCAGGTTTGCGAGGTGTCGTCAGCGCCCGAGATCGCCAGCACGTCCCAGCCCGGCGGCAAGCGCAAACGCGCGCTGAGGCGCTCGATGTTCTCGGACCAACCCACCGCGGGGAAGGACGAGCGCGCATCGTCGAGCCGCGACTCCGCCGTCACATCGAGGTCGGCGCTTCGGATCTCGACCCCACGCGGCAGCCGGGCCCCCTGCTCTGGGCCTTCGGACCGCAGGTCGTTGATCAACTGGCCCTCATTGCCGAGTTTGACGTGCCCGAGCGTGCCCTCCTCCATAATCAAGCGATGGCTGCGCCGAAGCTTGCCCGTGATGTGATCGCGGACGGAATAGCCAGTGCCGTCGACGTCGAGCCACAGCTCGCGCACGAGCTGGACCACGTTTGGTTCGGCTTCGGCTTTCGCGCGGCGCGTGGTCTTGAACGAGAGCGATTGTTCGGGAGTCAAAGAGTACGCGGGAAGCTCCCGCCAGGCCGGAGGCAGCGATGCGCGGGAGGTGTCGACATTGGGCGCGCCCGAGATCTCGACCTGCCGCAGGCTTTCGTCAGCCGACCAGACCCAGGTTTCAAGCGCCGGCCAGGGCGAGGGTGGCTTCGGGGCGGCGAGCGTTTCGAGATCACCATCTGCCTTGGCGATCACGAAAATCTCGTAGGTTCCGGCGCGGACTTGCACACTGAGCCGGCGTTGCTTGTCGAGGCGCACAGGTAGCTGCGAGCTCACCGCAATCGGGACGGTCCGACCGAGCAGCACATCCTTGAACTTGAGCTCGCGCGCGCGGCCCGAGACGTGCAGCAGGAGACGTGTGGTGACCTGCATCGGGATCGCGTCTGAGATCATTCGGTGCACTTCGACTTCGAGGCCCTCCACCGTCGTTTCGACCTCTTCTTTCGCCCCGAGCCAGACCTCGCCGCCTTCTTCACGGCGTGGGTTGCGGACGCGTTCGCCCTTGATCTGCAATTGCACGATCGCCGTCTGAGTCGGCACGGGGAGAAGCTCGGGCGCCGTGCTCCAGCTGAGGTCGCCGGCGACGACATGCTCACCGGTTTGCAACCGGACTACCGGTTGCTCGCCTTCTTGAAGGACGACAACCGGCTGGCCATCCACGCGCACTTGCTGAGGCCACAACGTTGGGCTGCCGGGAAGCTGTACGTCACCATCGCGATCGAGGAAGAAGCGTTGCTCAAAACGCGCGCCCCCACCATGCACCGTCAAGGCCAATGGGCCCGGCCAGCGGCAGACGGCCGCGCCGCCCACCGTCGCGCAAAGATGGTCCGGCTTGGCGTGCAAGACCCAGGGCACCCAGGGTTTGAGGCTGTCCGGAATCTCCTCCGCTCTGAGCGGCTGCGCTGCGGCCCCCGTCGCCAGGAGCGTCGGCAAGAGAAGAGCCAGGATGAAGGACAAAGCACTACGAAGACGCATAGGGTTTCCTCTCGAGGCGAAGCTATCGCAGAGTCACGAGCTCAGACGAGAAACCCGACAAAGTCCGGCGTGATTCCCCGAGGCATTCTTGGTCGACGTTCGAGAGGGTGGTTTGGATCTAGCGAAGGCGGGCGCCTACGTTTCGCTCCTTCAGTCCTTCAGCCACCATCCAAGCGACACGTCATCAGACTCAGACGCTTGGCGCCGAGCTTGCCAACAGTAGCGCTCGCTTTGCGCGACTTCATCTACGCCAAGCAGTGTCCGGTGTTCAGCGCCGAAACCGACGATGCTCTCGTAAAGAGCGTTTGAAGCACCACAACGGGTCGAAAAGACATCTAAATCGACTCCTATTTCTGCGACGGGACCATTGAAATGACCGATACGTCGATTATACTTAAACTGTATTCAATTAATGAAACTGGAATTTTCAGTACTGATCATTGGAGCCCTCCTGGCTTGGGAACCCACTGCGCGAGCTCAGTGCGGAGGAGCTGGCACTCCAGCGGCCTTTGGCGCCTCGGAGTACCTCTACTGTGGGACGGACGCGAGTTGGGGCCTCGCGGACGCAGACTGCGCGACCGCTGCAGCGGGTTGGACGCTGACACGGGTCGACGACAGCGGCGAAGACGCGTTCATCCGGGGCCTAGGGGCCGGCAACCTCTGGATTGGAGGCGATGACCAAGCCGTCGACGGTGAATGGCGCTGGCGCGACGGCGTTCAGTTCTGGCAAGGGGACGACCAGGGAACGCCCGTGGGTGGCTTGTACAACAATTGGAGCGGGGGCCAGCCCAACGCCGGAGGAGATGAAGACTGCACGCGGATGAAGGGTGACGGAACCTGGGAAGACCGAGACTGCACCGACACCGAACCCTACGTCTGTGAAGGTCCTCCCATTTGTGGCTCGGGCGCGAGAGGTGCTGGCGAGGAGTGCGACGACGGCAATACCGTGGATGGCGATGGCTGTAGCTCGACCTGCATCCTCGAGAGCCCTCCGCCGTGCGGGGACGGTCTGATTTGGCTCGGAGAGGAATGCGACGACGGGGCCGCCCTCGGTGGCGACGGATGCAGCTCCACTTGTGAAATCGAGCCGGGGTACACCTGCACCGGAGAGCCGTCGACCTGCACGCCGGACTGCGCAGACGATTTCGAGTGGCGCAGTCAGATGGGCTCGACGACGACCGAATATTTCCTGTGCGAAAAATCGCTTCCGGCGAGTGAGGCAGAGGCGATTTGCGAGGGGCTTGGTTCGGGGTGGACGCTCACGCGGGTCAACACGGCAACCGAGAATGGTTACGTCGACGGATTGATCGGAAACGACCTCTGGATCGGGGGAAGCGATGAGGCCGTCGAAGGCACATGGCGCTGGCGGGATGGGGTTCAGTTTTGGCAAGGCGACGAGACGGGAACACCCGTCGGCGGGCTCTACACCAACTGGGACCCGGACGAGCCCAGCGGCGACATCACTGAAAGCTGCACACGACAAAAGAACGGTGGCTTGTGGGAAGACCGCAAATGCACTGACAACGAGAAGTTCGTGTGCGAGGGGCCGCCGATCTGTGGAAATGGCGCGGTGGCCAATCCGGAACAGTGCGACGACGGCAATACCGCGGACGGCGATGGCTGTAGCTCGACGTGCACGCTCGAGGGGCCTCCAACGTGCGGGGACGGTCAGATTTGGCTCGGAGAGGAATGCGACGACGGGAACGCCATGGGTGGCGACGGGTGCAGCGCCATTTGTGCGATCGAGCCGGGGTTCACATGCACCGGTGACCCGACGTCAACCTGCACGCCTGCCTGCACACCCACGGACTTGGCGTGGCACAGCCAGATGGGCTCGACGACGACCGAGTACTTGCTGTGCGCCACGTCGCATACTTTCAGTAATGCAGAGACGATTTGTGAGGAGCTTGCTCCGGGGTGGACGCTCGCGCGTGTGGACGACGCGACCGAGGACGGTTACGTCAACGGATTGATCGGAAACGACCTATGGATCGGTGGAAGCGATGAGGCCGTCGAAGGCACATGGCGCTGGCGCGACGGGGTTCAGTTTTGGCAAGGCGACGAAACGGGAACACCGGTCGGTGGGCTCTACAGCAACTGGAAGTCGGACGAGCCCAACGCAGGCGCAGATGAAGACTGCACGCGACAAAAGAACGGCGGCCAATGGGAAGACAAAAAATGCACCGACAAAGAGAGGTTCATCTGCGAGGGACCGCCGATCTGCGGAAATGGCGCGGTGGCCGTGCCAGAAGAGTGCGACGACGCCAATCTCGTGGATGGCGATGGCTGTAGCGCGACCTGCACCCTCGAGGGCCCACCAACGTGCGGGGACAGCCGGATTTGGCTCGGAGAGGAGTGTGACGACGGAAACGCATTGGGTGGCGACGGGTGCAGCTCCACCTGTCAGGTCGAGCCGGGCTATACGTGCACCGGAGACCCGTCGTCGACCTGCACGCCCGACTGCGCGGACAATTTCGAATGGCACAGTCAGTTGGGCTTTACGACGACCGAGTATTTCCTCTGCGAAAAATCGCATCCTGCGACCGAGGCGGAGACGATCTGCGAGGGGCTTGGTTCGGGCTGGACGCTCGCGCGCGTGAACGATGCGACCGAGGACGGCTACATCGACGGATTCATCGGAAACGACGTCTGGATCGGTGGCACCGATGCGGCCGTCGAAGGCACATGGCGCTGGCGTGATGGGGTTCAGTTCTGGCAAGGCGACGAAACGGGAACACCTATTGGCGGGCTCTACACCAACTGGGAATCGGGCGAGCCCAACGCAGGCGCAGATGAAGACTGCACACGACAAAAGAACGGCGGCTTGTGGCAAGACAAGAAATGCACCGACAACGAGAAGTTCGTGTGCGAGGGGCCGCCGATCTGCGGAAATGGCACGCTGGCTATCCCGGAACGCTGTGACGACGGGAACACCGCGGATGGCGATGGGTGCAGCTCGAGCTGCACGGTCGAGGTGGGCTACGAATGCTTCTGGCCGGATGACCTCGGGACGCCGAGCGTCTGCCAGCTTTCCGCCCATGTGGTGGTCGGGCGTGTCGAGCTCCTGGAGGTGCGCGGAGAGCCGTTGCTGCAGTGGGAAACGACGTCACAAAGTGGCACGCTCGGCTTTGTCGTGTCGCGCCGCGGCAGGGAGGGCTGGAAACCGCTTCACGAAGGGATTCTGTTGGCGCTCCCCGGTGCACCGCAAGGAGGGGTCTACAGCCTGCGGGACACCGGTGCACAGACCCGCCAGCCTGTCCGCTATCGCCTCGAAGAGATCGAAATCGACGGCGCACGAAAGCCGATCGGTGAGTGGCAGCTGGTCGCGCGTCCCGCAAGCGCACCCGTCCTCCGGGAAGGCGATTACCACACTGTGCCGCACGCGCTGGCGCCGCGCCGTGTCGAATCATCCAAGCGGTTCGCGCTGAAGAGCGATGCCTCGCTGCCGGCCAGCCGCGTGGTGCTCGACGTCACGCAAGACAGCGCCGTCGAGGTGTCCGTCAGCACCCTAGCCGAGCTTTTTGCAAAAAGCCCGAGCGAAGTCCGCAGCTGGGCGCTGGCCGGAAACGTGCGGATCACCGACCAGGCTTATGAGGTGCCGTGGTGGTTCGACGAAGCACGCGACAGTCTCGTCGTCGTTGGGCGGTCCCCGACGAACGTCTATAGTGCGGCGCGACCCTACGTGGTCCGAAACGCTACGGGCCGCCGCATGTCCGTCGAGCCAGGCGAAACTCCCGCAACTCCGGTCGGCATGGGCACCACACGACACCTCGTCGACTCCAATGCCTTTCCGGCGCTCGTCGTTTCCCCCGACCCCGAATCAGACTACTGGTTCGCTGCGTCGCTGAGTGCGCGGGCCTCGGGATTCGAGCAATACGAGACGGACATCAGTGTTCCCGATGCGGCCGTCGAAGCCGCCGTGCTACGCGTGCACCTCTACGGGGGTTGGAACCTTAGCGACGCAACCGCGCAACGCGTTGTGATCCATGTGAACGGGGTGCCGGTCGATACCGTCGAAGTTGCCGCGATTGGAGCGCACAGCTTCGAGATGGCGGTTGATCCCAGCATTTTGCACGCTGGCGACAATCAACTCTTGCTGGTGGCCGAGTCCGAGGTGCCTCCGGCCGTATCGGGCTTGTACGTCGATCGCTTCGAGCTAGAGCTCGACCGGGAGCTCACCACCCCGCAATCAGAGCTCGAGTTTGCCGCGCTGGAGACCGGCCCGCTGACCGTCGAGGTCGCCGCTGCCTCGGCGCAGGTGCTGGACATCACCGATCAAAAGAAAATCGGGGCGACGGTCGTAACCGACACCGAATTCAGCATCGCGTCGGTCAGCTTCGAAGCGGAGCAGGGTCACAGCTACCTCGTGTTCGAAGCAGCAAGAGCACCCAGCGCGATCCGTGGGACGGTCGATCTCGACGCGCCACCGAACGGCGCGAGCTACCTGGTGATCACACCAGCTGCATGGGTCGATGCCGCTGCGCAGTTTGCCGCGCTGCACGCGGCAGAAGGCCTCTCAACCGCGGTGGTGTCGATCGAAAGCCTCTACGACGCCTATGGTCATTCCGTGGGGACGCCACATGCGATCCATGACTTCCTGGTCGACGCCGACGCCCAGTGGGTCGACAAACCACGCTTTGTGTTGCTCCTTGGTGACGGCACGTTCGACTATCGAAGCCTCATGGGAATCGGCCCCGGTGCCATCGCCCCGCGGATGGTACAGACCAACGGGGGTCTCTACGCATCCGATGCATTGCTTGGCGACCTCGACGAAGATGGCCTCGCCGAGGTGGCGATCGGACGAATTCCCGCTCGGACCGCCGACGAAGCGCTGGCCGCCTTCGAAGCGCTGCAACGCTATCAGGCGCTCGAGTTTGCGGACTTTGGCTTGGCCGCGTTGATGATCTCCGGGGTGAATCGAGGCGCGAACTTCACGGACTCCATCGACGGTCTGCTACAGATGTTTCCACTTTCGCTCGAGACGCGGTGGATCCCCGTCGATGTGCTTGGCATCGAGCAGGCCCGAGCCGAGCTGGCGGTCGACCTGCAGCGCGCGCCGTATTGGATGCACTACACCGGCCACGGCGGGCTCGACCGCTTCGACGATCAAGGCGTGCTGATGTCCGAGGACATCCCCACGCTTCAACCTCTGTTGCCGCCCATCGTGACCGGCATGACCTGCGCAACCTCTCGCTTCGAGCTACCGGGCGTCGATGCGCTGGCTGAGCACATGGTCGACCCGGCCAACGCATTCGCGATCGCCTCCTGGGGCCCGTCTGGGCTCACGATGTCTCACGACGCAGCCAAGCTCGGCGAGGCCTTCGCTACTAAGCTCTTCAGCGACGACGGCGCAACACCCCGACTCGGCGATGTGATCGTCGCGCTGCACCAAGAACCCGCGCCGGCGTATGATCGGGACGCGCTGGCAGTCTATGTTCTACTCGGCGACCCGGCCCTTCGTTTGAAGTCACCGCCGGAGGGCAGCATCGTGGCGCTGCCGTTCGAACCGGACCCGGAGAAGACAACGCCGCCTACCGCTGGGTCGGAAACTGCTTCGCCTGCATCGGCCGCCGGCTGCGCCGTTCAATTCGGCGGGACCCCGACCTCGCTGCATTGGCTCGTGCTCGCCTGCTTGTGGCTCGCTGTTCGACGGCGCTCTCGCTCACGGGCCTGACCGCCTATTTCGGACTCCTGGAAGTCGGTGAGCCCAAAGCCGGCGAGACCGTTCTGGTGAGCGGCGCCGCGGGCGGGACTCGGTTGTGGCTGGACTGCTGCAGAAGGGAGCGGACGAAAGTCCGCGGAGCTGCAGCAATCAGTTGTGCCGGGGGCGGGACTCGAACCTGATCAGCCCACCATCCGTGCACCTCTCTCACTCGTAGCGATCTAAACCAAAACCCAACAATCGCTGGCACTTGCCTGCATCGCCGTGTTCACGGTTCGTCACTCAGTATCATTCG
>Ga0209456_10001359_pt1 | contig 11967 bp, 7 predicted proteins | sample COG_11_FD_184755 | JGI IMG/M metagenome (GOLD analysis project Ga0209456, IMG submission 184755) | Pelagic marine sediment microbial communities from the LTER site Helgoland, North Sea, for post-phytoplankton bloom and carbon turnover... | ecosystem: Environmental > Aquatic > Marine > Neritic...
TGGACGCCGACCTTCAAGACGACCCCGCCGATCTACCGAGAATGCTAGAGAAGATCGACGATGGCCTGGATGTCGTGGTCGGTTGGAAGGTCGAGCGCCTAGACCCACTCAATCGCAGGATCTTCTCGAAGGTCTTCAACAAGACCGTCGGGTTCGTCACCGGCGTACACCTTCACGACATGAACTGTGGCTTCAAGGCGTACCGCAAAGAGGTCCTGGATTCGATCCCCATCTACGGGGATTTGTTTCGCTTCATCCCGGTGCTCGCATCTTGGCAGGGCTTCAAGATCGGGGAGATGCCCGTCAATCACAGAGCTCGACAGTTTGGGCGCTCCCGCTACGGGCTCGAGCGCATCCTGCGCGGGTTCTTCGATCTCCTGAGCGTGTCATTCCTGACCCGCTACTCGCGCAGGCCGATGCATCTCTTTGGCCTCTTGGGCTTACTCTTCAGCGTGCTCGGGGTGTTGATCTGCGGTTACCTCGCCGTGCTCTGGTTCATGGGTCAGGGCATTGGCGACCGGCCCTTGCTGCTCCTCGGTGTGCTGTTGATCCTCGTCGGCGCTCAGTCTTTTTCCATTGGGTTGCTGGGAGAATTCATGAGCTTCCAGTACCACCGCAAAGACGCTCCTGAACGCCTGCCGGTCCTCGAATCGATCGGCGACCCGTAGGAGTGAAAGCGATCAGTCCCGGCTTGATCTAACCACCAGCAGCCTCTACAGTCGCATCTATACGGGCGAGGGCGGGTGACTATCCTTGAGCATCGACGTGTCTAACGACCGAATGTCGCAGGTTGTAGGCAAGACCGTGGCATGGCTTTCTCTCATCCCGATCGGACTGACTCTCGGTGGGCTGGCGGGTTGGCTTCAACTTCAGATTCTGCGCTATGGGAAACTGACAGACAGCCAGCTCTCTGTGTTCTGGGCGACGTTTATCTGCACCGGGCTCGTTCTTTCGCTCATCGGAGGTGTGATTGGCCGCGCTCGGCTAAGGTTGCGCGGGCCGATTCTCATCGGGGGAATATTGGTTCCCATGGCAGCGTTCCTTGTGTTGCTGCCCATCAACACCAGAAGAACGCCTGACGTCTATTTGCTGGTGACGGACGCAACGCGGGCGGATCATCTGTCGCTCTACGGGTACGAACGCGATACGACACCATTCCTCGAGGAGTTCGCTAGGAGTGCCGTCGTCTTCCGGAACGCAGTCTCGCAGGGGACGCACACCATCGTGTCCACGCCGAGCCTTCTCGCCTCCTGCTACCCAAGCCAGCACGGGGTCAAGAACTACTCTAACGTACTCGCTGATCGATTCAAACTCCTCCCGGAGTACCTCAAGGAGAACGGCTACGCGACGCACGCATACGTGACCAATCCGCACTTGCGGCCGGCCAGCGGCTACGCACAGGGGGTCGACCAATACGAGTACGTCAAGGCTTGGGATCAGACACCGGCAGCTGTGGCGAATCAGAAGTTGCTTTCTTGGCTGGATTCACAAGCCAGTTACACGCCTGCCTTTTCCTTCATGTTCTACATCGACGCGCACAATCCGTACAAGCCGCCGGAACCCTGGCGGTCGCGATTCGACCCGGAATGGGAGGGTGAACCCATTTCAGACTGGAAGCACGAGTGGGACCGACCGGATCCCAAGCGCCTACGCAACCTCGTAGCACAGTACGATGGAGGGATCGCTTACTGGGACGACGAGTTCAGAAAGTTGGTCCTTGATCTCAAGGCACGCGGTCGTTTCGATAACGCCTTGATCGTCTACACCTCAGATCATGGAGAAGAGTTCTGGGAGCATGGGTTCTGGGGTCACAACAAGGTGGTCTACGAGGGGCTGGTCCACGTGCCCCTGGTCGTGTCTTTTCCGGTTCCACTTCGGTTTCCGCCGCTTCCCCGAGTGTCCGGGGCCATCGATGCCGTGGTCTCCAGCGTAGACGTGTTGCCGACTGTCCTGGACTACATCGGCATTGCCCCGGACCCGACGATCGCGGGAACAACAGCGCTTCCGCAGGTTCTTGGTGCGGACGATGGGGCCACGCGCGTGGCGTACCTCGAGGAGATTCTGGATCAGTACGGGCCCTATGACATTCGGGGAGTCCGCACGAGCACCCGCAAATATGTTCGAGTGCTGAATTTCGAAGGCGACACCTCCGGCAGTGAAATGCTCTTCGATCTCGTTGAGGACCCGGGAGAACAGCACAACCTGGTAGATAGTGATCCGAATACTGCAGCGGTGCACGCCCGGCTGCTGGACGAATTGATGCAGCGAGCCGCTTCTGCCGAGGCCTTCGAAGTGGAGTCCACAACACTGGACGCAGAAACCATCGAACGTCTCAAAGCTCTGGGCTATATCAGCGACTGACGCGATTTCTTCGGTGAAGTACCGCGTACGCCGAGCTTCGCGCCTCGACGCAAGGACGGCACTAGACCGAGCTAGGGCACTAGGGTCGTTTGTGGCAAGCGTAGCAGGCGAACGTAAGCTGCTTGACCGTTGCCGAGGGCAGCTTGCGCTTGCGCGCGGCTGCGAGGATCGAGCTGAGAAAGGGGTAGCGCCACGGAAGCCAGGTGGGATCCACGGCTCGGGCGTATCGGGTCGTGACGAGCTCGCGCTTAGCGAGCTCGTCTTCCAAATCCTTTTGGTGCTCGATCACGAAGCGCTCGCGAAGCTTGGCCATGAGCCGCTTGGCTTCTGGGACAGGTATGTCGCTGCAACCATCCTGTGAGATGTCGAACGTCAGTGCCAGGACGCCCCCGGGTTTCAGGATTCGGTCGAACTCCTCGATGATTCGCGGGTACTCCTCTGTGTGCTCGAGTACGGAGATACAGGAAACGATGTCGAACGTATCGGCCTCGAAGGTGGTTTGCCTGATGTCCTGCACAGTGAAGGAGACGTCTTGGGAGCGCTCCTCATTCAGCCGTTGGTAGACCTCAGGCAGGCTCCCGTCCGTGTCACAACAGGTGAGCTCGAGAAGTTGGTGACGCTCGACCAGGAAGTAGGGAAAGAAGCTGACGCCAGATCCGGCATCGAGCATTTTCATCGTATTCCCCGCAACAGCTGAAGCCGTTTTCGCAACCTGGTCCGCGACGAACGGATATTCCCACTGGCGGCTCCACTGGTGAAGTGGGTCTCGAACCCAGTCACTACTATACGGTTGGAGCTCCCTCTTGTGCCTCAGAAGAAACTCGTCCGAGTACCTCTCGAGGTTCTTGAACTCAACACTGTCGAGCAACTGCTCGTAGTTGGCGATTGTGGGGACACCCTCGGGTATGTTCATCTCAGCTCCAGTAACCAGACCCAGCGCAACGAGCTCTGACAAGTGGCTTTTGAATACTATAGTAGTCTGCGGCGGCGGAGATAGCCGAGGCTCGGCGCACCCAGGAAAACGGCGACGATGAGGCTGACGACGCGATCGATGGTCGCGGCTGCCATGGTTTCAGCGAAGCTCAGCCCGGTGAATGCCCCGAGGGCTGCGACGAGAAGCTCTCGAATGCCGACGGCCCCAGGCGTGATGTTCACGATGATCATGATACTGCTCACCGACGCGAAGATGACCGCTGCAAGCAGAGAGACCTGCATCTGAAGCGCGGCGAAACAAATCCAGAAGCGGCAGCTCTGCAAACCCAGCTTGACGAGGGCGAGCACAACGAGGAGAAAAAGTTGCGACCCGTGGCGGCCGACTTGTCGCCAACCGTCTAGCAGCGTTCGGAGTCGATCCCACATCCAGGTTCCGTGGCCAACCATGGGCGGCGAAATCCTGAATGCCATGACCGGGCCGGCGATCGCCAGCGCGCATGCAACGGCAAAGACGGTTCGCCCTTCGCGAATGGTGTCTCCCGCGAGGGCAATCGCAGCGAGGCCGAGGATGCCCGCCGCAAGCGCTGTGACCAAGACTTGAGCACTCATGAGCGACACGTAGCTCGTGTAGGACAGTTCGCGGTGGTGTCTGAGAGCCCTCGCGCGGAGGACGGTGCCGGCATTGAATGGGGCATAGTTGAGGAGAGTCCCCCCTTGCGTCAGAGTGAAAGCCTCGGCGTAGTTAATCGAGGCACCTAGACGTCGAACAAGGTACTGAAACTCCCAGCTGCGGATAATGTCGCCAGCCACGGTGAGTGCGACCAGCGCCCCGACGTCGACTAGGTCAAGCGCCCACACACGCTCAAGGTCCTCGCGCCGTTGCCACAGGTAGTAAACGATGTAGCCGACCAGGGAGATCTCCAGGCCGAGCGCCAAAACTCGCCGTGGCGTCAGCCGGCGTCTCTCGAGCTCCTGTTCGCCCTCCACGACCAGCGCACCTCGCTCGGAAGGATCAACCATGTTTCTGCGGCTCAGCCTTTGGTTCCGGCCAGCGTTCCACTCTTCCACCGTTCGAGGATAGCGTCCGCGATTCGGGGGCAAGCGTTTCCGTCGCCATAAGGATTGTGTTTTCGGCTCATCTCATTGTAGGCGGCTTCGGAGTCGAGAAGTTCACATGCCTGTTCGACGATTCGCTCGCGCGATGTACCGACCAGCCGAACGGTGCCCGCCTCGACGGCTTCCGGGCGCTCGGTCTTCTCCCGAATGACGAGCACTGGCTTGCCGAGAGAGGGCGCTTCCTCCTGAATCCCGCCGGAATCCGTGATGATGAAGTTCGCTGCGTTCATTAGGTGGACGAAGCTCAGATACTCGAGCGGCGCTATGAGATGGATGTTGGGCACTTCCGCGAGCAGCTTCGATGTAGTTTCCCGAACTCGGGGATTCGGATGTACCGGGTAGATGATCTCGATGTCGTCGTAGCACTCGCAGAGGTCGCGGAGAGCGTGACAGATTGACTCCAGCGGTGCCCCCCAGTTCTCACGACGGTGTGATGTCACCAGAATCCACCGTCGGTTGGGATCCAGCCCTGTCGGGAGATAGTCGGACGGGGGATCCTTCTCGATGATGTGCAGTAGAGCATCGATGACCGTATTGCCCGTCACGACGATCGACTCGGCGGGTACGCCCTCGGCGAGGAGAGCTTTCTCGGCTGTCTCCGTCGGCGCGAAGTGGAGATCGGCGAGATTGCTAGTCAAGCGACGGTTGATCTCCTCGGGGAAAGGATTGTGTTTGTCCGCGGTGCGCAGTCCGGCTTCGACGTGGGCGACCGGGATGCGAAGGTAGTAAGCGGCAAGCGCGGCGATGAATGTTGTGGTCGTGTCCCCTTGCACGATGACGACGTCCGGTCGTTCCTCCTCATAGACAGGACGGAGGCCTGCAATCAGCCGCGCACTGAGGTCGAAGAGCGACTGCCCAGGCTGCATGAGGTCGAGATCGTGGGTGGGCGTTATGCCGAACAGGCGCAATACGGAGTCGGACATCTCGCGGTGCTGCGCGGTTAGAACCGTGATGCAATCGAAGTCGTCGCGCTTCTCGAGCTCTAGGATGACTGGCGCGAGCTTGATCGCCTCAGGGCGGGTCCCGAGGACGACGGCTGCCTTGCAGCTCATGGCGTGCGCTCGCTGACAGCTTCGCGGTAGTAGTCGAGGTGCCTGGCTACTAACGCTGGGGTGCTCCATTTCTCCAGAACACGGCGCCGGCCTTCGCGTCCCATTCTCTCTCGCTCGGCGACAGGCTTCGACAGAAGCTCTACGATCTTGTCGGCAAGGTCTTCAGGATTGGCACTCTCAAACAGTACGCCACACGATTCGTCGATGATCTCGGGAAGCCCTCCGACACGAGAAACTGCCATGGGTCTCTCGCAGGCCATCGCCTCGAGGGCGGCGAGGGAAGTCGCCTCCAGGAGTGACGGCACGACGACGGCATCCGCGGAGCTCAAGATCGGGGGCAGCTTGTGATTGGGAACGCCACCGAGGAAGTGAACATGGTCTTCAATCCCGTAGTACGCGATTCGCTGCTCTAGGTCTTCTTTTTCCGGCCCTATTCCGGCGAGGTAGAGGTCCACTGGAACTCGGCGCAAGATTGCGGGCATGCCCTCGATCAGGTAACGGACGCCGTTCTTTTCGACGAGACGTCGCGCAGCCACCAGGATGGCGCGATCTCCACGGCGCTCGATCGAAGGTGCCAAGGGCCGGAACAGGTCTGTGTCGATTGCGTTGGTATATGTCTCGATCCTCTGCCCGGGGGCCACACGGCGACACGCCTCAGCTAGCTCCTCGCTCGGGGCGAGTACCAAGGCTGCCGGGCTCAGCAGGACACGGAACAGCACCCGCCAGTGAGGCTTGTTGACCATCTTGAGGAAGTGAGAGGAATGAATCGTCACCACCAGCGGTTTGTTGCGCAGAAGCAGCGGCAGCGCGGGCACGATTGCTTGGAACGTGTGCGCATGCACGAGGTCGGCGTCGAGGCCCCGGCGCAGCGCGGCGGGCACCGATGCGAGAGCGCTGACGATCCAGCCGACTCGGCTCCTCTTCGGCATGTAGACCCGATCGACGGAGACGCCTCCACTCTCGATCTCGTGGGATGCTGAGTCAGGCTCCGTTCGCGAGGTCACCACCGAGATCGCGCACCCCTCGTCGGCGAGGCCATGGCCGAGATAGTAGACATGGTTCTCTATCCCACCGAGACGCGGTGGGTAGTAGATCGAGGTCATCAGTACTTTCATCTTCGCACGCCGTCCCAACAGTATTATCGCTCGCCCCGCGATGACGCCCCGCTCGTCGACCCGGTGCGGAAACTACGCTGCCCCGGGCGCCGTCTAGGAAGTAGCGGCAAACATGCACTCCGGCAACCCTAGGGTGGGACGCAAAGGTGCGCCTGAAGTCGTGTCTTTGTCGGATCGTGAGGTCTCGGGATCTTTGTTCGATCGCAGTGCTAGTGAGCATTCTTTTCGTTGGCTGCGGCCAAGACACGCAAGGCCGAGGCGCGTTCTCGATGCCCCATTACGCGCTCATCCCGAACGAGATGCTAGGGATGGTAGTCTGGATGCGCAGGGCCCAAAAACAGCTCGGCGTAGCGGACGCCGTTGATCTCCACCGTCAGCACCGGATCTCGCCCTTGGATGTAGGGCATCATGGGGGCAACCCCCCAGTTGCGCTGCCGCTCGGTGAGGAAGCTCAGGAAGTACTCGGCTTGTTTGGGTTTGCGCACCATCCGTGGCTGGTACCACGGGCGCAGACTCGAGACGTAGGCGGTCCTATAGACCTTCGCTCGCTCGCCACCCTCGTGGTGCTCCCGGAGATACAGTGCAACCTCGCGCAGTCCCTGAGTGCCGCTCACGGTGATCACCTCCTCGCAGCGGAGGCCCGGATACTCTGGGCACCAGGCTATCGGAAACGGATGGATGGCCAGTAGCCGGGCACCGCGCAGAACGAGCAAGAGGAAAGCGAACGACAGGCTGAACTGAACGAAGCGCGCGTCGCTGAACTTTGCGCGCAGCAAGTCAAAGACACCCAGAAACCCGCACGTAGACAACACGATCAGTGGAGGATAGAGGGCGAGCATGTACCGCCCACCCTTCTTAGCGCTGGTCATCAAGATGAGCAGCAGCAACGCGTAGGACACGAATAGCCCAAGCAGCGGGCGCCACTCCGGCTTACGAACTATGCCGACGAGACCAAATGCTCCGCCTATCAATCCCAACATCATCTCGGGCGAAGTCCTCAGGGCGAGTAGGACCAAGTAGTAGGCGGCTCCCGGATCTCTCGAATGTACCTTCCCCATGAAGAACAGGCGGTGCCCCCGCGACACCATGTCCGAAGTGCGAGAGACCAACTTTCGAAAGGTTTCAATCGGGTCGTGCAAGAGCGCCGGCCACAAGAGCACTGCTGTCACCGCGGTGCTGATCACGACCAACACAAGCAGCACGATGAGTCTCTTCCTTTGATCTCGTCTTCTCGCGATTTCGAAAACGAACCAAGACCCCAGGCCTACGCAAATAGTGATGCAAACGGCGCGGGACAACAGCCCGAGGCCCAAAGAGACCCCACAAGCCAGGGCCCAGCTGTACTTCCGTTCTCTGATCGCCAAAAGCCCAAAGAGCACGGCAAGCCACGCGAAGCCGGCGAAGAAAGTGTCGACGTGAAGGGTTCGCGAGTGGAACACCACGAAGGGTTCGGTGGCCATCGCCAGGCTACTGAGGATGGCCAACGCTTCACCTTCGGGTGACAACAAGCGCCGGAGCAGCGCATAGTTGGCCACCACGAGCAAGCTGGCAAAAAGCGCGATTGGCAGTTTGGCCGGGATGATGAACTCTTCTGACGGGGCTACGTCCAGCACTCCCGCCAGTTTCTGGAAGAAGCCACTCGCCCACATCAGCGTGACCCCAGGGTGGGTTTGAAACGTTTTTTCGTACTCGCCGCTGGCCAGTCCCTCCCAGAACTGCGGTATCCGCTTCGACCAGTACACGATCGCGTCGCCGTTGAGCATTGAGTCCAGCGAAAAGACTCGTGGCCACAACGCCACAAGGAGCAGCGTAAGTGCCCAGACCCAAGGCAAGCGGCTGGGGTGAGCGGTAAACCAAGCTTTGACCCGTTCGATCATACGCGCGCAGTATTGTGCTTTGCCTATTGGTATGCAGGCGAAAACGAGAACATAGATGAGAGGAAGCGGCTGGCCAGCACGACGAATCGATGGCGATGGGCGGATGAACCGCGGGGGGGTCGCCGTGCTGCCTTCAGCAAGGGCAGCCAAGGATGCGCCTCGGCTCAGGTGCTCGAAGACGAGCATGACAGCCACTCCCGACGGCCTGGCGGCCTTTGGGTTGATCAGGGTCCTGCTTAGCTCCCCCTTCGCAGCGCTATGAGCTAAGAAGCCGCATGAAGTGGCCGCGACAAGGAATGCGGATAGGCGGGCTCCGCTCAGAATGGCCCGTCGTAGGCCTCGTCTTCCTCGTGGGCGCTGTCTACGCGCGCACGCTCCTTCCCGGCATCCATCAGTGGGGGGACATCACAAAAGCTCAGTTCCTAGGGAAGTTCCTGGGGATGACCCATCCAACGGGCTACCCGTTGTATATCCTGCTCACCGCGCCGATCGCTAGGGTACCAATCGGCTCCCTGGCGTGGCGGATCAACGCTTTCTCGGCAATATGCGGCCTAGCGGCCGTCGTGCTCACCTACGGCATTGCCCGCCAGCAGCGTGTTAGACCCATACTTGCTGCAATCGTGGCCGGTGCGCTGGCGTTCAGCAAGACCGCTTGGTCGCAGTTTGTCGTCGCCGAGGTATACGCGCTCAACGCTCTCCTTGTGGCGGGTGTGCTCTTCCTCCTTCTCCGGTGGCTGCACACCGGTAACACCAAATGGTTCCTTGCGGCCTGTGGAGTGTACGCGTTGTCCTTTGGAAACCACCTGACGATGGTCACGCTCCTGCCCGCATTCGCGATGGCGACCATACTGGGGCCCTGGCGGCGCATCCTACGCCCGTCCATCGTGGGCGTAGTCGCCCTGTTCATCGCGCTCGGGGCGGCCCAATATGGGTACCTATTTCTCGCCTCGAGCAGCAATTCGCTCTATCTAGAGTATCGAATCGGGGACTTCGGAGAGCTAGTCGAGTTCGTGAGTGGGGAGCGATACCGGAGGCGGATGTTTGCGTTTGACTGGAAGGAATCCCTTACCGCTCGCCTTCCGAGGTTTGTCGCTCAGCTTGTTCGCGATCTTGGGCCGTTGGCCCTGCTGGCTCCGCTCGGTCTAACCACGAACAAGACCGCAACCGTGGCCGGTGCTGAAGGGGTACGCCTCGCGCGAGCGGACGTCGTCTTGCTGCTCGCCGCAGTGGGACAATTGGTGTGGCTGATCGGGTACGACATTCGGGACATTGAGGTTTATGCCATCCCCCTGACGCTCATTGTGGCGGTTTTTGCGGGCCAGGCGCTTGAGACCATCGCAAGCGAATCGACAGACTTCTGGGCACCTAGCCTCGCCGTGGCCATCGGTGTCAGCGCGCTCTTTCCGTTGCCGTTCGTAAACCGGCCTTCTCACGTGAGCTCTGCTCGGTTCGTCGAGCGGATTGAAGAGAATCTCAGCGTAATGGGGCGGGATGCGGTCATCCTCGATCCCATCTACTACAGCCCGCGGATGGCGTATGTGTATCGGCTTTATGCCGATCGCCTCTTTGAAGAAAAGAATCTTCATTTGTCCGACCACGCGAGCGTCAGTCAGGTTGTTCGGTACCTGAACGGAGAACCGACGCTGGTCGACTCGCACACCCGCGAGATGCTGCCAACCGGCCTCCGCCTCTTCGTCGCCCCCAGGGGCGCCGAGAAGGACTGGGGAAGGGACTTGAGTCTCGGCAATCGACAAGGCGAGCTTCGCGATGTCACCCTGTCACAAGAATCAGACCAGTAGCCCACGCACTACGGGAGCGCGTTCATACGGCCGAGATGCCTCTAATCCACGAAGCGAAATAGTTGAACCGTACGGTCTTTGGCGAGCAGCTCGAGCTTCCCCGCGTCGAGCCTGGCCTGGTGCTCTCGTCGCAGCCGGCCTCTGAGATCACGAGTGTCGAGCATGAGGTATTCGCTCTCTTTTCCGTGTTGGTATCTCCAGACGTCGGCTCGGTTGCTCAGGTGTGGACCAAGCCGAGCTGTGACGGTGACCGACGCGTTGGCCGGGATCTGGTCGACGAGCTTGCGTACCTCCTCGTACCGTCGCTCTTGTTGGGAGGTCAGGGTGTGGGGAATCCTGGCCCAGCCGCCGCGGAACGCGCTATTGGGGACGGCGCCGCCAAACTTCCAGCTCATGAGCAGGCTCGAGGCCAAGATGCAGACCAGCAGCACGGTGACGAGCTGGGCCCGGTCCAGGCCGATGCGCTCCGGCAGGTCGCCTTCGCGCAAACGCTGGATGGCGATCGGCGTCAGGGCGAAGAGCACCGGGAAGAGCACCACCGAGTACTGGAAGTGAATCGAAAAGACCGGCCGGCGGCTCGCCAATAGAATGTAGAACAGGCCAAAGACGGCTGCGAAGCGCCAGGGCTTGCCGAACAGCGGCAGGAAAGCAAGCGGAAGCAGCAGCTGGAGCAGGAAGATGACCTTCGCCTCGCGCAGCGCTAAGTCGATGGCGAAAGTCGGGTTGGTAAGCAGCGAGAGCAGTATGTACCCCAGAGCTTTCCCCTCTGGGCTCATGTCCTTGTAGTACCAGCCGAACCCGTATTTGCCGCCCAACGGATCGATCGTGCCGATGTCGCCGGCCCCCATGACGAACGTCTTGACCAAAACGAAGTACAGGGCGGCCACCCCGATCGTGATCCACCCCGCCCGCACGATGCGGGGGTCTCGGGTCAGAACAGCCGTGAATCCCACGCAGCAGACGAGCAATGAGGCGTCTTCTCGGACCAAGAGCACGAAGGGCAAAAGGACGAAGAAGGCGCGCACGCGGCCCGTGGTGAGCAGATACAGAAGCCACAGCATCGGCATGGCGAGCAGGGTCAAGGAGTGAAAGTCATAGAGGTTGGCGCCGTGCAAGGCTGGATAGAGCACCCAAGCCGCAGCTAGTGTCACTCCGGCCCAGGCCGAGCCGACGTGATGCCGGCCCAGTAGATAGGCCGGTACCACCCCTGCGCCGCACCAGATCGCCTGCAGTACAAGAATGAGCTCAGCCCGCGGATAGATCAGATAGAGCGGCGAGAGCAAGACCAAGATTGGATCAAAATGCCCCTCGGTGTGGCTTCCCGTGGGACTGAAGCTGCAGCCTAGAAAATTTCCGTGGCTCGACTGAAAGAAGATGTTGTCGTAAATCCCGAGGTCGAAGATGCGCGTCTGCAGGGCGTGATGGTTGTTAATCGAGAGCCGGGAAAACCAGAAGGAGTAGGCCACGAAGAGCCCGCCAACGATGACCCATGGCGCGATGGCTCCAAGTCGGACGCGCCACGTCGGAGCTGGAGCGCCCCAGCGATCGTGAACCCCCGCCCAGAGGAAGGCCACGGTGGGCAGCAGGCAGGCGGTCGTGCAGGTGATGAAGAAAAGGGTGTGGACCGGCCGCGATGATTCGACTCCCGGCTGCGACAGCGCCACCAGAAACGGGGCGGCGAGCGAAAAGGCAAAGAGACGATTGAAGCTCTGCG
>Ga0209456_10001360_pt1 | contig 11958 bp, 10 predicted proteins | sample COG_11_FD_184755 | JGI IMG/M metagenome (GOLD analysis project Ga0209456, IMG submission 184755) | Pelagic marine sediment microbial communities from the LTER site Helgoland, North Sea, for post-phytoplankton bloom and carbon turnover... | ecosystem: Environmental > Aquatic > Marine > Neritic...
AAACGCGCTGGGCGGGCGGGAGGAGTCCATGAATTTTCCTGATTCACATTCGCGGAGACTGACTGTTATGTTATAACATTCTGTCATGCAGCGCTTGATCCGCATCGTGGTTTTTTCTGCCGGCCTCGCGGCATGCAGCCTGTCCGTTTACGCCGATGGTCATCCGCCATCCCTGACGCTTGATGGGGAAGCAGTCCAGGGCGGGCTGCTGATCGGGCGTACCGATCCCGGAGCCAGGGTTCTGCTGGATGAGCGCCCGCTGCGGGTGTCCGCCAACGGCGCCTTCCTGATCGGTTTTGGCCGCGACGAGACGGAGCCAATGACGTTGACGATCACGACTCAAGGCGGCCGGCTGAGCCGCGAAATCACGGTCCGGTCTCGTTCCTACCGGATTCAGCGGGTGGACGGACTGCCGCAGTCAAGGGTCACGCCGCCGGCGGAGGTCAGTCGACGGATTCAGCAGGAGGCGGCGCGGATCCGCGCGGCGCGCAATCATGATGATCCGCGGGCCGACTTCGAAAGCGGTTTTGTCTGGCCGCTCCACGGACCGGTGACCGGTGTCTATGGCAGCCAGCGCATCCTGAATGGCGAGCCGCGGCGGCCGCATTACGGCGTCGACGTGGCTGCGCCGGTGGGCAGGTCGGTGGCAGCGCCGGCGGACGCGGTCGTCACGCTTGTGGATCAGGATATGTATTTCTCCGGCGGCACGGTGGTCATGGATCACGGTCACGGTCTGACCTCCACGTTTATCCATCTGAGCAAGATTCTGGTGGTGGAGGGCCAGGCGGTAAAACAGGGTCAGCCGGTGGCCGAGGTCGGCGCCACAGGACGCGCCACCGGGCCCCATCTGGACTGGCGCATGAACCTGTTCGAGACCCGGCTGGATCCGGCCCTGGTGGTCGGCCCGATGCTCGCAGAGACACCGGTGCCGGTGACGCCCTGAGTCCCCGGCGACCGGCTTCCGCACTGCAGCGGCCGTGATACACTCGGCTCAACATGGCTTCGCCCAAATCTGCGTACTGTGATCGTCGCCGCCGATAAGCTCGGCGCAGAGCTTGCCCGGGCACTCGCCCCGGTCTATCTCGTCACCGGGGACGATCCGCTCCTCACCATCGAAGCTGCCGATCGTATCCGCGCCACTGCCCGCCAGGCCGGATTCGAGGATCGCACCGTATTCACCGTTGAACGCGGATTCGACTGGCAGGAGCTGGCGGCTGCGAGCGCGAACATGTCTTTGTTTGCCGAACGTCGCCTGCTGGAGTTGCGCATGTCCTCGGCCAAGCCCGGTACCGTCGGCGCCAAGGCCCTGAGCGCCTATGCCGGAGACCCGCCGCAGGACAATCTGCTGCTCATCCTCGCGCCCCGCATCGACAAGAAAGCCCTGCAATCGAGTTGGGTGCGAGCACTGGACAAGGCCGGCGTCGTGGTTCAGGTGTGGCCGCTTGACCGCAGCCAGCTGCCGCGCTGGATCGCCGGGCGGATGGCCGAGGAGGGACTGCGGCCTGCACCCGGCGCTGCAGACCTGATCGCGGATCGGGTGGAGGGCAACCTGCTGGCCGCGGACCAGGAGATCCGCAAGCTGGCGTTGTTGATTGGGCAGGGCAACGTCAGCAAGGAAGACGTCGCCCGCGCGGTGACCGACAGCGCGCGGTTCGATGTCTTTGCGCTGGTCGATGCCGTCGACGCGGGAGACCTGGCGCGGAGCCAGCGCATCCTCGCCGGGCTGCGTGGCGAGGGGGTGGAACCGGTTCTGGTGTTATGGGCGCTGGCGCGGGAAATCCGCGCGCTGGCCGGTGTGGCCTGGAAGCTGGGGCAGGGCGATGTCGAGGGTAACGCCATGCGAAATGCCGGGATCTGGCCACGGCGTCAGCCTCTGGCTCGCCGCATCCTCACGCGGCAACCGTTGCCGGCCCTGCATGGATTGCTGCGCCATGCCGCGCGTGTGGACCGGGTGATCAAGGGCTCGCTGCCCGGGCGCCCGTGGCAGGCGCTGACCGATCTGGTGTCGGCCATGGCCGGCAGCGGCAGACAACGACGAGGTCGCGCTGCCTGATGGCCGGGTTTAGTCAGCTGGATCCGATGGCGATTTTCGGCGGCACCTTCGATCCGATCCACTACGGCCATCTGCGTACCGCTTTCGAGTTGATGGAATCCCTGGGCCTGCCGGAGGTGCGGTTCCTGCCGGCGGGTACGCCGCCGCATCGCGAACGGCCCGTGGCGGATGCCAGGGTCCGTCTGGAGATGGTGCGCGCGGCGACCAGCGGCCAGCCGGGTTTTGTCGTCGATGACCGCGAGTTGCACCGGGAAGGTCCGTCGTATTCGGTGGACACCTTGCTCGATCTGCGCGCGGAATACGCGCATCGCTCGATCTGTCTGGTCGTCGGTATGGACGCATTCCTGGATCTGCCGAAGTGGTATCACTGGCGGGAGATATTGCAGCTGGCCCATGTGGTGGTCGCGCACCGCCCCGGCTGGCGGGTCCCGGACATGGGTCCACTCAGCGAGCTGTTGGTGGATCGCGGCACGGGTCGAGCCGGAGATCTGCACGAAACCCGTGCCGGCCGTATCTATATCCATGCCGTGACCCAGCTGGAGATTTCATCCACCGCCATCAGAGAGTTTGTGTTCAACGGCGGCGACCCGCGCTTTTTGATGCCTGACGGGGTCAGGAAGACCATCCTTGATTCGGGCTGTTATGCCCGCCACACCGAGAGGACTTGATGAGCAGCCCAGAGATCACCAATACTGTACTTACCGCGCTCGAAGACATGAAAGCCAGGGACATCGTTGTTCTTGATGTAGCGTCGATGACCTCGATCACCGACGCCATGGTCATCGCCAGCGGCACCTCGGATCGGCACGTCCGCTCCGTGGCCGAGAACGTGATCGACCAGTGCAAGCAGCAGGGGCAGAGGCCGATCGGTGTGGAGGGTCTGGACGGGGGCGAATGGGTGCTGGTGGATCTCCAGGACGTGCTGGTGCACGTGATGCTGCCCAAGGTGCGGGACTTTTATAACCTGGAGAAGCTCTGGAGCGTAGCTGCGCACAGCAGCGCCGCCAGTCCCGCGGGCTAGCGCGCCGCTCGCCGCGCCCCTTCGCCGATGCGTATCCGCCTGCTGGCCGCCGGAACGCGGATGCCCGACTGGGTCGACGCCGGCTATGGCGCCTATGCGGCCCGCCTGCCCCACGAATGTCGTCTCGAACTCAAGGAAATCGCGCTGGGTCGCCGCAGCCGAGGCTCGGATCCGACCCGGGCAGTGCTCAGCGAAGGTGAACGGATGCTGGCGGCGGTCGGCTCTTCCGACCGCGTCATCGCTCTGGACGTGGCCGGTCGCAGCCTGGATACGCAACAGCTGGCGCGGCGTCTGGACGGGTGGATGCAGGACGGTCGCGATCTTTCCCTGCTGGTGGGCGGCCCGGACGGCCTGGCAGCGGCGTGTCTACAGCAGGCCGAGTTCCGCTGGTCGCTGTCTCCGCTGACCTTGCCCCATGGGCTGGTCCGGATCGTGGTAGCCGAGCAGCTGTACCGGGCGTGGAGCCTGCTTCGCGGGCATCCCTATCATCGGGAATAGTCCCGGTCCGGATGGACCGGCGGAGGTCTTGAATCTGATCTCTGAAGGCGTGAAACTGCTTCGGTGAATCAAGAGCTTATCGTTCTGGCGTCGGCTTCGCCCCGGCGCAGGGAGCTGCTGCGGCAAATCAATGTCGAGCATGAAGTCCGCCCGGCCAATGTGGACGAAACCCGGCTGCCCGGTGAAACACCCGATGAATTTACCCGACGCGTTGCGCTGAGCAAGGCAGAGCGCGTTCTCGATGAACTCGATGGTGCTGACGGCAGGATCGTGCTCGCGGCTGACACCGCAGTGGTCCTTGCGGATGAGATCTTTGGCAAGCCGGCGGACGCGATCGGGGCAGCGGCCATGCTGCGTCGGCTCTCCGGCCGTGTGCATAAGGTTGTCACCGCCGTGGCCGGGGCGCGCGGCGCGGCGCGACGAGTTGCCGTCAGCAGCAGCCGCGTGTCGTTCCGCGAGCTGGATGATGCGGAGGTCGAGCGCTATGTGGCCAGCGGCGAGCCCATGGGTAAAGCCGGTGCCTATGCGGTGCAGGGTTTTGCGGCCCTGTTCATCGAGCACCTGGACGGCAGTTTCTCTGGCGTCATGGGCCTGCCCCTGTTCGAGACGGGTCGGATGATCGCCGAACTCGGCGGTAGTCTGCGGCCGGCGATCTGGAGTCCACACGGTGAATGAGGAGATCCTGATCAACTGCACACCGCGGGAAGTGCGGGCAGCGCTGGTGGAGAACGGCGTGCTGCAGGAGGTGTTTATCGAGCGCGCCAGGCGCCGCGGTCTGATCAGCAATATTTACATGGCCAAGGTGTCGCGCGTGTTGCCAGGGATGCAGGCGGCGTTTCTGGAGATCGGTCTCGAGCGCACCGCCTTCCTGCATGCCGGCGACATCTACCGTGATCCCGTACATCGGGAGACGGTGGATGGGGAGATCGCCGACGACCAGCGGCAGCCCGATATCCAGAGTCTGGTGCGTGAAGGCGACGAGTTGCTGGTACAGGTGCTCAAAGACCCTATCGGCACCAAGGGCGCGCGACTGACCACCTTCGTCACTATCCCGTCCCGTTATCTCGTGTATATGCCGCGTGGGCGTGGCATCGGTGTCTCTGCCCGGATCGAGGACGAGGACGAGCGCGCGCGCCTGCGCGAGATCCTCGGCTCCGTGCCAGAGGGACAGGACGGCGGTTTTATCGTGCGTACTGCGGCGGAGGGGGCGGGGCTCGATGCGCTGCGTGCGGACATGATCTTTCTGCATCGGCTGTGGGACGTCATCAACGAAACTGCGCGGACTGCGTCGTCACGGCAGCTGGTGCACGAGGATCTGCCGCTGGCGCTGCGCATCCTGCGCGATCTGCTTGGCCCCGGGATCGAGAACGTGCGCGTCGATGACGCCGAGACTTGCGAACGGATGCGCAGCTTTGCTGCGATGTTTGTGCCCGAGCTGGCAGACAAGATCGAGGAGTATCAAGCCGCCAGGCCGATCTTCGATCTGTACGGCTTGGAGGAGGAGATCGGCCGCGCCCTGGACCGGCATGTGCAGCTCAAGTCGGGCGGCTATCTGGTGATCGAACAGACCGAGGCGATGACCACCATCGACGTCAATACCGGTGGTTTTGTCGGGCACCGCAATCTCGAAGAGACGATCTTCAAGACCAATCTTGAAGCCGCCCAGGCCAGCGCGCGACAGGTGCGGCTGCGTAACCTGGGCGGCATCATCATCATTGATTTTATCGACATGGAACTCGTGGAGCATCGCGGCCAGGTGCTGCAGGCGCTGGAGAAGGCGCTGGCCAGCGATCATGCGCGTAACCAGATCACCGAGGTGTCCGCGCTCGGTCTGGTCGAGATGACCCGCAAGCGCACCCGCGAAAGCCTGGAACATGTACTGTGCCGATCCTGTCCAATCTGTGAGGGCAGGGGTTCGGTGAAGACGCCGGAGACCGTCTGCTACGAAATATTCCGGGAGATTCTCCGCCAGTCCCGACAGTTCGAGTTCCAGGAATTGCTGGTGCTGGCGCATCCGGAGGTGCTGGAGCTTATCGTGGATGAGGAATCCGGCAGTCTGGCAGATCTCGAGGAGAGAACCGGCCGACCCATCCGTCTGCAGTCCGAGGCAAACTATGCTCAGGATCACTTCGATGTCGTTCCCATCTGACCGCGGCCGGAGCGGCGACTCCGCCTGAACGGAGCCCAATGGCCAGCCTCGCACGACGTCTGTGGAAATGGTTCGCCGGCCTGTTCGCGGGGCTGGCGATCCTGTCCGCGCTGATCATCGGCGCCTTCCGCGTGGCAGCGGACCAGCTACCCGAATATCGCACGCCGATCGAAGAGTGGGCGAGCGGCGTGCTCGGCTTGCCGGTGGAGATCGGCGGCATGGATGCGCGGCTCGGCTTCGACGGACCTGAAATCCTGCTGCGCGACGCCGCCATACTGTCCGCGGATAGAGACTCCGTGCTGCTGCGCGCTGACACCGCCAGTCTCAGCCTCGACGTCAGCGAATTGTTGTTTAGCTGGCGGGTCACCGGCGACCGCTTCACGATCGATGGCGCCGAGCTGGATATCCGTCGCGACAGCAGCGGCGAGCTCTTCATCCTCGGCGTGCCGGTGAGTTCGATCAAACCCCGCGGCCAGGCCGTGCTCGCCGACATCCGTTTGCGCGGAGGCCGGGTGGTCTTCAATGACGAGATGGAGGGCGGCGGCCGCTGGGTGTTCCGGGACGCGGATGTCGACTTAAGCGGCAGCGATGAGGCGCTGCGCGTGGACCTGTCTCTGGTCCCCCCGGGGGAGCTGGCGCGCCGCGTTTCCGGATGGACGGTGGCCACAGTCAATGCGGTGGGGGTCTATTCCGACTGGCGGATTTCGCTGTGGTTCGAGGAGCTGGATTTTTCTGCGCTGCACCGTCTGGCGGGCCAGCAGGACCTGCCGAACCTCGCCGGCGAGGCCGATCTGCGCCTGTGGCTGGATCTGCAGGGGACCACTGTGGTGCGGGTATCGGCGGAGACCGTGATTGAGGGTCTGGCCATGGCGGATTCGATGACCGCTCCGGAAGGTGCCGGTTATCAGCTGATCGATGGCCGTTTCGACTGGGATCGGCTCGAATCCGGATGGCGGCTGCAGGCCACGGATCTGACGGTACGGCGTGCCGGCCGCGATTGGCGCAATCCGCTGATCGAGGTGCGCAGTGGGGTGGACGAGGCAGGAACCCGCAGCTGGGCGCTGGCGGCCGAGCGTATCCGTCTCCAGGACTTGATGCCCCTGGTGCCGCTGCTGCCCGACGAGGCCCTGCGCGATGCCTTGTTCTCGCTCAATCCGCGTGGCGATCTGGAGCAGATCGAGATGGCCGTGGAGACGACCGCCGACGAGACGCCGCAACGCCGTATGGAGATGGATGTGCTGCTGGACCAGGTCAGCATCGATCCATGGGAGAAGATCCCGGGCGTAACCGGGCTGATCGGCCGCCTGCGTAGCGACCCGCGCGGCGGACGTATCGAGCTCGACATGGGGGACGCGTCCCTCGATTTCCCCCGGCTGTTCCGGGCGCCGCTGAACCTGACCCGATTAAACGGTCTGGTGGTATGGAGCGAGGGCAGCGACGGGATCACCATCATCGGTGACGAATTCGACGCGGCCAGCGCGGATCTGGATCTGCAGCTTGGTTTCAGGCTGCGTCTGCCGGTAGGGGACGAACCGGGCGTCATCGATCTGGACGCGCGGATGCGTGAGGTCGATCTCGCCAATGCATCGCCCTATCTGCCCGCCGGCATCATGTCGCCCCGGGTGCTCGGCTGGATGGATCGTGCGCTGATCAGCGGCACGGCGAGAGACGTGGAAGCGGTCATCCGCGGACCGCTGAAGGGGTTTCCCTATCGCAACGACGAGGGTTTGTTCCGGGTCACCTTCGACGTCGATGACATGACGCTCGACTACGCCAATGGCTGGACCCGCGGGGAGTCGATCCAGGCCGAGATGAAGTTCGAGAACGAGGGTCTGAGCGCTACGATTCAATCAGGTCAGATGGCGGGATTGACCCTGGATGAGGTCCAGGTCTCGCTACCCGATCTGCCTGCCGGCCAACTGTCCGTGCGCGGCCCGGCCCGCGGGGAATTCCGCGATCTGCAACGCTATCTGCTCGACAGCCCGGTCGCAGCCCGGCTCGGTGAGGGCTTTGCCAAGCTCCGTATCGAGCAAGGGCTGGCAGAGGCTCGCGTCGATATGCTGCTGCCGCTGCGTGACCTGCCGGCGAACCGGGTCAACGCTGATATAGATATCAGTGATGCGGTGCTCGGCTATGGATACATTCCGCATTCGCTGGAGTCGGTAAACGGCAGGTTGCGGATGCAGGGTCGAGAATTTTCCGGGCAGGGCTTGACCGCGACCTTGTTCGGCGAGCCGGTGACCATCGATGTCGTGCCCCGCGACGACGGCTCGACCCGGGCCCTCGCCAGCGGGCGCGTTACCGCGGAACGGCTCCTCGACCCGGTGGGCGTGCCGCTGGCCCAGCATCTCGAGGGCATGAGCGATTGGCGGGCCTACGTTCACTTCCCCGGTCCGGAAACCGGCGATGCCTTCTATATCCATCTCGACAGCGAACTCGAGGGCATGGCTGTCAATCTGCCGGCCCCGCTGGCCAAGACGGCCGCCGAGCGTGTCACGCTGGGCATCGATTACCGCTTCCCGGAACCCGGCACGACCGTGTGGGACATGACGCTGGCCGATCGCCTGTCGGCAAAGGCGCGCTTCGATTTGCGTGACGAGGCGATGCAATTTCTTGGCGCCACCGTGCAGTCAGGGAGCCAGGATGTACCGGCGCCGACGCGTGCCGGTCTGGTCATCGGTGGCTATACCGAGGCGCTGTCGGTGGATGATTGGCTGGAGGTGGATTTCGGCGAGGGTGAGGGCCCCGGCCCGGAGCAGGTACTGACCGCGGTCGATCTGTTCGTCACCGACCTCCGGGTGATGGAGCAGCATGTCAGCGATGCATCGGTAAAGTTGGTGCAAACCGACGGTGTCTGGCAGGCCCGGATCGACAGCGCCAACATGACCGGCACGGTGATGATCCCGTTCGATCTCTATGGGGACGACCCGGTGATCGTCGACATGGAGCGTCTTGCTGTCGATGACGAGGAGAGCGACGGCGGCGGGGGCACCCTCGATCCCAAGCTCGTACCCGCGGCCAGCATCAGCATCGTCGATTTCTCGCTGGAATCCACCCGTCTTGGCAGCCTGGACGGATCGATCGAGCGCATCCCCGGGGGCTTCAGCACTGATGGTCTGACCATGCGAGGGGAGGGCTTCGAGCTCGTGCTGACGGGTAGTTCGGTTCTTTCGGAAGAGCAGGACCGGAGTCAATTCACCCTGTCCTTTAACAGCGGCAATGTGGGTCGCGCGCTCGAATTCATGGGTTTTGCCAGCGGCATCGATGCCGAGAAAGGCGTGTTCGATGCCGATTTTGGCTGGAGCGGCGGGCTGCCCCCGTCTGTCCTCGCGGTCGCCGAGGGCACGGCGAAAATCAGCCTCGGGCAGGGCAGCCTGAGCGAGGTGGAGCCGGGCACCGGACGCGTATTCGGCCTGCTCAGCGTCCAGGCTCTGCCGCGCCGGCTGGTGCTGGATTTCCGTGATATCTATCAGAAGGGTTTCTTTTTTGAGAAGTTCCGCGGCGATTTCAGCATCCGCGAAGGTAAGGCATATTCCGATAATCTGATCATGAAAGGACGTTCGGCGGACATCGGCATCGTCGGCACCGTCGATCTGGTCGATCGCAGTTACGACCAGATCGCCGTGGTCAGCGCCGAGGTCGGCAATACGTTGCCGGTGGTCGGCGCCATCGCCGCGGGCCCGGCTATCGGCGCCGGTCTGTTCGTGCTCAAGGAACTGTTCAAGGATTCACTCAGCGGTATCGTCGGCGCGCAGTACCGGATCACCGGGCCCTGGGACGATCCCGAGGTCGAACGGATCAGCGTGGCTGACGCTGAGGCGGATTCAGCAAGCGGAGGTGACGAGACGGGCGCGGGCCGACCGGGTCCCGTCTCCGGCCAGGATGAATGAGCGTGACGCCTGAGATGCCATCGGGCCGCTGCAGGGTGGCGGCACTGCAGATGGTGTCGGGGCCTGATGTCGAGGCCAATCTGGATACGGCCCGGCAACTGCTGGAAGAAGCGGCGGCAGGTGGCGCCAGTCTGGCGGTGCTGCCGGAGAATTTTGCCTGCATGCCAATGCGGGAACAGGATCGGCTGGCGGTGGCCGAAGACCCCGGGCGCGGGCCAATCCAGAACTTTTTGCGCCGCTGCGCTGGCGATTTGGGTTTGTGGATCGTCGGCGGGACGCTGCCGTTGCGCGACGCCGCGGCGTTGCCGTTCTCGGCCTGTCTTGCCTATGACGCGACCGGCGCGTTGCGAGCGCGCTATGACAAGATCTACCTGTTCGATGTAAGCCTTCCCTCGGGTGCAGAGCGCTATGCCGAATCAGCCTGGGCCGCTGCCGGGCGTGCACGGGTAGTCGTGGACTCACCGGCAGGTCGATTAGGACTGGCGGTCTGTTACGATGTCCGATTCCCGGAGTTGTTCCGCGGCATGCTCGACCGGGGGCTGCAGACCATCGCCCTGCCGGCGGCTTTCACCGCCGCAACCGGGCGCGCGCACTGGGAGACGTTGCTGCGGGCACGCGCGATCGAAAACCTGAGCTGGGTCATCGCCGCGGCTCAGGGCGGGCGTCACGCCAACGGCCGCGAGACCTGGGGCTGCAGCATGGTAGTCGATCCGTGGGGCGAGATTGCGGCTCGTCTCGACGAGGGTCCCGGCGTGGTGTTTGCCGATATCGATTTTGATCGACAAGCCGAGATCCGGCAGGCCTTTCCCGCACTGGAACATCGTCTGTTGCAGCGTGACTTCGAACAGGATGAGGATTGATATGACCGAGCAGGCCCTGCAGATCGCGCGTCAGCGGATACTCCATCCCGCCGGTATCGATGAAGACGATATAGGCCGTCTGCTCGGCGCGGTGATGACGCGATCCGTCGATGCTGCCGACGTCTATTTTCAGTACAGCCGCCACGAATCATGGAGTCTCGAAGACGGGATCGTGCGCGAAGGGGGCCACAGCGTTGACCAGGGCGCCGGTATCCGCGCCATGAGCGGCGAAAAGACCGGCTTCGCCTACTCCGACGAGATCGTGATGCCGGCACTGACCCAGGCATCCCGAGCCGCCCGGTCTATCGCCCGGCAGGGACAGAGCAGCCAGGTCCAGGCCTGGAAGGCCGGTGAGGCGGGACATCTGTACGCGCCGATCGATCCCCTCGATACCATGGCGGATCATGACAAGGTGGCGCTGCTCGAGCGCGTCGACAAGGCTGTGCGCGCTATGGATGCGCGCATCCAGCAGGTGATCGTCACCATGGCTGCCGTGCACGACGTGATCGTCGTGGCCGCCTCGGACGGCACGCTGGCTGCGGATGTGCGGCCGTTGATCCGCATGAATGTCTCGGTCATCGTCGAGCAGGACGGGCGTCGCGAGCAGGGTTATGCGGGCGGCGGTGGCCGTCACGGATATGACTGGTTGCTGGAGGACGAGCGCTTCCTGGAATTCGCCCGCGAGGCCGTGCGCCAGGCGCTGGTGAATCTCGAGGCCGAAGACGCGCCGGCCGGCACCATGCCCGTGGTACTGGGTCCCGGCTGGCCGGGCGTGCTCTTGCATGAGGCCATCGGCCATGGCCTCGAAGGTGATTTCAATCGTCGCGGTACCTCGGCCTTTGCCGGACGCATCGGCGAACGGGTCGCATCGCCGTTATGCACGGTGGTCGACGACGGCACATTGCCGGGACGGCGCGGCTCGCTCAACGTGGATGACGAAGGTACGCCCACCCAGTGCACCATGCTGATCGACAAGGGCGTACTCAGGGGTTTTATGCAGGACAAGCACAACGCCCGTCTGATGGGCGCCGGAGCCACTGGCAACGGCCGACGGGAATCCTTTGCTCATCTGCCGATGCCGCGGATGACCAACACTTACATGCTGGCAGGACCGCATGACCCGGCTGAGATCATCGCCAGCGTGGAGCGAGGACTCTATGCGCCGAACTTCGGCGGCGGTCAGGTCGACATCACCTCAGGCAAGTTCGTATTTTCCGCCAGCGAGGCCTACCTGATCGAAAATGGCCGTGTCACCCGCCCGGTCAAAGGCGCAACCCTTATCGGCAACGGCCCGGATGTGCTCACCCGGGTCAGCATGGTGGGCAACGACCTCCAGCTCGATGCCGGGGTCGGCATCTGCGGCAAGGAAGGTCAGAGCGTACCGGTCGGCGTGGGTCAGCCGACCTTGCGGATCGACACCCTGACGGTAGGTGGGACCGGCTAGAGCGCGCGGGGATGGCGTCTCGAACGGTGTTCGCATGTGGTCA
>Ga0209456_10001361_pt1 | contig 11956 bp, 6 predicted proteins | sample COG_11_FD_184755 | JGI IMG/M metagenome (GOLD analysis project Ga0209456, IMG submission 184755) | Pelagic marine sediment microbial communities from the LTER site Helgoland, North Sea, for post-phytoplankton bloom and carbon turnover... | ecosystem: Environmental > Aquatic > Marine > Neritic...
CCACCGGCCGTTCCTCGATGATTTCCCCCTCGGCATCGGCGGTGGTTGTCCGGATACCGAACCGGCAGGTCACAGTGTAGTGCTTGTCAGCATCCAGCAGGAAGCCGGATATCTTGGTCGCCTCGCCGAAGCAGATCGGCAGCAGGCCGGTGGCCAGCGGGTCCAGGCTGCCGGTATGGCCGGCCTTGCGGGCAGCGTAGAGTTTCTTGACAGCCTGCAGCGCGGCATTGGAGGTCAGTCCCGCCGGCTTGTCCAGCAGGAGGATGCCATTGACCCGGCGCAGGTTGCTGCTGCGGTGACGTCTGCCCATAGTTACCAGATGCTCTTGAAAACGTTTTGTTTATTGCAAAGACGCAATATGCGTAAAGAGATCAAATCTAGAGAGATTGTCATTCCCGCGAAAGCGGGAATCCAGTCCCAAGAAATGACTCGCAGGCATGGGATTGACAGCTTGAAGGTCATTTGCACAATTACACATGGCACACGTTACAGGCATCATTGCCTTGATCAAGACTGGATCCCCGCCTGCGCGGGGATGACGAAGAATTTCTTACCACGATTCTCTATGTTCTCTGTGTGCTCTGTGGTGATTGGTTTTATCTCTGCGACCATCCGGTGAGATTATTCATCTAGCCTTGTTCATCGTCACCCTTGTCGCTGGCAACCGCGCGGTTGATCAGGGCACCAATGCGGGCGCCTTCCTCGAGTGACCGGTCAAGCATAAATTTGAGCTCCGGGACGGTCCTGATGTGCAACAGCTTCCCCAGCCGGTGGCGCAGGAAACCAGCGGCATGTTTCAGTACCTCGATGGATTCCGATGCCTGCAGTTCATCGCCCAGTACCGAGACGTACACCTTGGCGTGGCCCAGGTCGCGCGAGACGCTGACTGCCGAAATACTGACCATGCCCAGCCGCGGGTCCTTGATTTCTTCGCGTATCAGCCCGGCCAGCTCGCGCTGGACCTGGTCGCCGACACGACGTGACCTGGGAAATTCTTTGGGCATGACAAATGCAGCAAACCGGGGACAGACCCCGTTTTATTTCGAGAAAATCGGCAAACCGGGGACAGACCCCGTTTTATTTCGAGAAAAGAAATGAAACGGAAATAAAACGGGGTCTGTCCCCATAAATCTGTCCCCATAAATCACAGCGAACGGGCGACCTCGACGCGTTCAAATACCTCGATCTGGTCGCCGGCCTTGACGCTGTAGTTTTTCACGCCGATACCGCACTCGGTACCTGCCTTGACCTCGTTGACGTCATCCTTGAATCGGCGCAGCGACTCGAGTTCGCCCTCGAAGATCACCACGTTGTCGCGCAGCACGCGGATCGGCGAACTGCGACGCACCACGCCATCGACCACGATGCAGCCGGCGATGTCGCCCAGTTTGCGCGACCGGAACACTTCCTTCACCTCGGCCAGGCCGATGATATCCTCGCGCACCTCCGGTGCCATCATGCCGCTCGCCGCGGATTTGACATCATCGATGGCGTTGTAGATGACGCTGTAGTACTTCAGGTCGATATTGTTATCCTCGATCATTCGCTTCGAGGAAGCATCGGCACGCACATTGAAGCCGATAATAATCGCATTCGAAGCAACGGCCAGGTTGACGTCCGACTCGTTGATGCCGCCCACGCCGCTGGAGACCACCTTGACCTTCACGTCCTCTTCCTCGGATGTCAGGTGGGTCAGCGCATCGCTGAGCGCCTCGGCACTGCCCTGCACATCGGCCTTGAGCACGATATAGACAGTCGGCGTCTCGCCCTCCGCCGCCCTGGTGAAGATGTCCTCGAGCCGCGCCTGTTGCTGTTTGGCCAGCCGCGCATCACGCGACCGCTCCGAGCGCAACTGTGCCAGCTCGCGCGCCTTGCGCTCGTCTGCGACCACAATCACCTCATCGCCGGCACTTGGCACCGCAGACAGACCCAGCACCAGCGCCGGCATGGATGGCCCGGCATCATCAATCTGCTTGCCGGTCTCGTCGAACATGGCACGGACCCGGCCGTACTCGGTACCGGTCAGGATCAGGTCACCCCTGCGCAAGACACCGTTCTGCACCAGCACCGTGGCCACGGCGCCGCGCCCCTTGTCGAGGCTGGACTCGACCACAATACCGGTAGCGGGACAGTCATGGACAGCCTTGAGTTCGAGGATTTCGGCCTGCAGCAGTATGGCATCCAGCAGGTTATCGATGCCTTCACCCGTCTTGGCGGAGACCGGCACGAACATGGTGTCACCGCCCCAGTCTTCCGGCACGACCTCCAGCGCAACCATCTCGTTCTTGACGCGATCCTGGTCCGCCTCGGGCTTGTCGATCTTGTTGACGGCCACGATCAGCGGCACCCCGGCCGCACGGGCGTGCCTGACGGCCTCCTGCGTCTGCGGCTTGACACCGTCATCCGCGGCAACCACCAGGATGACAAGATCGGTTACGCCGGCACCGCGCGCGCGCATGGCGGTGAAGGCTGCGTGTCCCGGCGTATCCAGGAAGCTGATCATGCCCTTGTCGGTCTCGACATGGTAAGCGCCGATATGCTGTGTAATACCGCCGGCCTCGCCCTCTGCCACCTTGGCGGCACGAATGTAGTCCAGTAACGAGGTCTTGCCGTGATCGACATGGCCCATGATCGTCACCACCGGCGGACGCGGCCGTTGCTCGCCGGTAACTTCCTCGACCTGCTGTTTCAGCTCCGCTTCCAGCACATTGTCCTGGACCGGTTTGGCAATATGACCCAGCTCCTCAACCACGAGCGTTGCCGTGTCCTGGTCAAGCACCTGGTTGATGGTGGCCATGACGCCCATCTGCATCAGTGTCTTGATGACCTCGGCAGACTTGATAGACATCTTGCGTGCCAGCTCGGACACGGGAATGTTTTCCGGAATGCCGACCTCGTGTATCACGGTTGCAGTCGGCCGCTCGAAGCCATGCACGCCGGTGGACTCGATCGTGACGCGTCGCGACGGTCTGGCCTTCTTCTTGCGACGCCCGCCCTTGCCGGCCGCAACATGCAGCTCCTTGCGCCCGTACTTGGTGTGCTTGTCCTCGTGCCGGGCCTTGCGCTCCCCTTCCGAGGATTTCCGCTGGCGCGCCTCATCCGCCTCGGCCTTGGTGCGTGCCTCGGCCGCCGCAAGTGATTGCTGGCGCTCCGCTTCGGCCGCCTCGGCCACCTGTTTGCGTGCATCCCGCTCGGCCTGCAGCCGTGCTTTCTCGGCGGCCTGCTCTTCTTCCTGTTGCTTGCGTGCCGCTTCCTGTTTTGCACGCACCTCGGCATCACGTGCATCGATCTCGGCCTGGCGGTGCGCCCGCTCCTCTGCCTCCTCGTCGAGGCGTTGCTGTTCTTCGGCTACCAGGTCCGCACGTTTCACGTAAGTGCGCTTCTTGCGCACCTCGACAGTGACCGTACGCGCCTCCGGCCTCGTGCTGCGCATCGATCCGCGCGCCGCCGGCCCGCGACCGGCGGGCACCTTTGCGCGCAACTCGCTCTGGGTCTTGCGCTTCAGCGAAATCTTGCTGGGACCGCCCGCCGACAGCGAACTCCGTTTGCCGTGACTCTTGCGCAGGAAATCCAGCAGCTTGGTCTTCTCGGTATCGGAGATGGTCGCGTTTTCGTCGCTGATATCCAGGCCCGCCTCGCCCAGCTGGACCAGTAACCTGTCCGGCGGGACGCCGACTACCTCGGCAAATTGTTTAACTGTGACTTCTGACATTGCCTGTCTCGCTCCTTACGCTTCGGTACTGCTCTCTTCGGCGAACCACGGTGCCCGTGCCGCCATGATCAGGGCACCGGCACGATCCGCGTCCATCCCCTCGATATCCATCAGCTCGTCGACCGCCTGCTCGGCAAGATCTTCCATGGTCACGACACCGCGACCGGCCAGTTCGAAGGCGAGCTCCGAGTCCATACCATCCATCGTCAGCAGATCCTCCGCCGGCTTGGTATCACCCAGTTTTTCTTCTTTCATAATAGCCTGCGTGAGCAGCACGTCGCGGGCGCGGCCGCGCAACTCCTCGACCATCTCTTCCTCGAATTCCTCGATGGCAAGCAGCTCGCTGTTCGGCACATAGACGATCTCCTCGATGGAGGAGAAGCCCTCCTGTACCAGGATCGCGGCGATTTCCTCGTCGACGTCCAGTTTTTCGATAAACAGCTTCTGCAGATCGGCGGCCTCGGCCTCGCTCTTCTCCTCGGCCTGCGACTCGTCCATGACATTCAGCACCCAGCCGGTCAGCTGACTGGCGAGGCGCACGTTCTGCCCGGCCCGGCCGATCGCCTGCGACAGCTGGTCCTCGGCAACGGCGATATCCATGGTGTTGGTTTCCTCCTCGACCACGATAGAGGCGACCTCGGCCGGCGACATGGCGTTGATAACGAACTGGGCAGGGTTGTCGTCCCACAGGATGATGTCGACGCGCTCGCCGGACAGCTCGGTGGACACGGTCTGTACGCGCGATCCACGCATACCGACACAGGCACCGACCGGATCGATACGCGGGTCATTGCTCCTCACCGCGATCTTCGCCCGCAGTCCCGGATCACGCGCGGCCTTCAGGATGTCGATCAGGCCCTGGCCGACCTCGGGCACCTCGAGCTTGAACAGTTCGAGCAGGAATTCGGGGGCCACACGACTGACGAACAGCTGCGGTCCCCGCTGTTCGGCACTGACCTCGCGCAGGTAACCGCGCAGGCGGTCGCCCGGCCTGACGGCCTCCCGCGGGATCATCTCCTCGCGCAGGATAATGGCCTCCGCATTGCTGCCCAGGTCGATATAGACGTTGCCGCGCTCCACGCGCTTGACGATGCCGGTGACCAGTTCCCCGACACGGTCCTGATAGGCTTCGACCACCATGGCACGCTCGGCCTCGCGCACCTTTTGCACGATCACCTGCTTGGCGGTCTGCGCACCGATGCGGCCGAACTCCACGTTGTCCATCGGCTCCTCGATCCAGGAACCGTGTTCCAGCTCCGGATCGAGTTCCCTGGCAGCTGCCAGGGTGTACTGGCGCCCGGGGGCATCATAGACGAGCGCCTCCTCGTCCTCTGCAGCATGCTCGGCCAGCGACTCGTCGATTACCTGCCAGCGACGGAAGCTCTGGTATTCGCCGGTTTCGCGGTCGATGGCGACGCGCGCCTCGATATCGCCAGGCGCACGCTTGCGCGTCGCTGTGGCAAGCGCGCTTTCTATGGCCTCGAAAATAATCTCCTTGTCGATACCCTTTTCGTTGGATACCGCGTCAACGACCATCAGGATTTCTTTACTGTCCATCTCCGCAATCTCCTGAAACCTGTATCACCCTCAGTATTCCGGCACCAGACGTGCCTGCTCGATCTGTTCGTATGGCAGGCTGATGTCTTCACCATCCTGCTCGATGACCACCATACCGTCCTCAATGCCCGCCAGCCGGCCCCTGAACCGGCGCTGTCCATCAACCGGGTATGCCATACGCAGCTTGACCTCGTGCCCGGCGAAACGGTCGAAATCCTCCGCCTTGAACAGCAAGCGATCCAGGCCGGGCGACGAAACTTCCAGTGTATAGTGACCGGGTATGGGGTCCTCTACATCCAGCACACCGCTCACCTGGTAGCTCACCTTCTGGCAATCATCGGCCGAAATACCCTGCTCGCTATCTATATATACGCGTAACAGGCCGCCGCCCTTGCTGCCGCCCTGGTACTCGATACCGACCAGCTCGTACCCCATGGACCGTATCCCGGGTTCCAGCATCTTGCCCAGCTGTAATGGGTCCTGCCTCACGCAATTCTCCGGACCGGATTCCGGAAACAAAAAATGGGCCAAAGGCCCATTCCATGAACACCGGAATTGTTGTTATCGGGAGTATAGCAAAAACCCATACTCCGGCCCAAACACATGCCGCAGCATGCTTGCGGCCTGTACAAAATGGTAGCGGGGGTAGGATTTGAACCTACGACCTTCGGGTTATGAGCCCGACGAGCTGCCAGACTGCTCCACCCCGCATCATCGGCCGGGAAGTGTAGCGGCTGCACCGCACTAATTCAAGCACCCGGGCGCAGGAAATTGCCATTCGCCGGCGTGGCTCCGTCCTCCCGGCATATACCCGTCCGTCCCCGGGGCATTGACACCTGTGCATGATCAACGATTTAGAACACCTGCAAACACACCAGGCGAGGATTTGCTGCAAAAAAAAGCGCCCCTTGCGGGGCGCCTGGTGTCAAACACAACCAGCTGAAATCAGCGGGGTGAAACGCCCAGTGCCTGCAGCGTTTTGACATTGAGGTACCTGTCTACCGGCAGGCCCTTGTCGCGCTGGAAGGCGTTGACCGCGGCCATCGTCTGTCCACCGATGGAACCGTCAATCGGGCCCGGATTGTAGCCGGCCGTCTTCAGGGCCTGCTGTATCTGGCTGATCCGTGTGCCGGTCATGTTGGTCTTGCACAGAATTGAACGCCATTCCATGAAACCTTCCTTTTCCAGCTCCTTGTACTGCACTGTCTTGTATTCAGCCGGAATTTCGGTGACCTTTTCGGCAGGCCCTGCAACCAGCTTGCGTACCTTGATGGTCTTGTAGGCGGCAGGAATCTCGACCTTGCGCGAAGCAGCCGGCGTTTTGACAACCTTGCGCGAGACAGTCTTGTACCGGGCAGGTGTTTCGGTCAGACAGATCTTGGCACCGGTACGGGTCGTCGCAGGCTCTTTCCTGTTGTGTACTTCATGCCAGGTAAAGGACGCATCGGCCAGCTTCCTGTTCACCTTGACAGTCCGGTAGGCGGCAGGGATCTGGGTCTTCATTTCCCTGGGAGCAGCCTCCAGTTCACGCACCTTCACCGTCTTGTACTCTGCCGGTATATCGATGCGTTTGGTCGTGGCCGGGGTCTTGAGAATGCGTTTCCTGACCGTTTTGTAGGTCGCGGGCACCTCGACCAGACACATGATCTCGCCGGTTGACTGGTCAATGCGCTGGATCGGGCCGCTACCCTTCTGCCAGGTGGTATGGGCCGGCTTGTCGATAATGGTCTCCTCGGTCCACTCGTAGGCGGCCGGTACCTGCACCATTCTCGAGGATGCCTCTTTTACCAGCACCTGCTTCTCGGTCCAGCGATACTGCGGTGCAGTCACATTGACCTGCTCGGTTGCCTCGCTGACCAGTACCTGCTGATCGACGGTTTCATACTTGGCGGGTCGAAAATGTTCGTGGTAGCACATGCCCGGTGTGGCAGAATCCAGGTCGATGCCGTATTTTTTAGCGGTGGCAAGAATATCGTCGCTGGCCGGAGCCGCATTTCCGCCCAGACTGGTACGCCAGACGCGGGTGGCATCCGCCACCTTGACCTTCTCTGTTTCGACCCCGTAAGTCGCCGGAATCGTTTCCATACGGCTGGAGCTCTCCTTGACCAGCACCTTTTCCTGAACCCACTCGTATTTTGCAGGAATGATATCCACGCGCTTGTCAGCATCCTTGACCAGCATCTGCTTGCTCAGGGTGCGATGCGTTGCCGGCACCCACAAACGTGCGTAGCATTCACCAGGCTTTGCTCCGGGCGGCAGCAATTCACCGCCAGTGGATGCCTGTGCGCCGCTGCCGGAACCCAGACGCGCTGCAGCCAGCTCGCCCTCAAGCCGCGATATCCGGGCTTCTCTCTCCTTCAATTCAGCATACTGGTCGGTGGTAATGACCGCGCTGTCCTGCGCCGTGCGGGTCTGCGTCGCGGAACAGCCCGCGAGTGCAAGCGCCACTACCGGCAATACCAATTTTGTCGTCATGCTAGCCATATTCAATACTCCCCGATTATATTTGTCGTCACGGAACAGTCATTGCGGAATGAATGACATTCCCTGACCGTGTGATGATTCTAGCCGATCGCATGCAGGTAAAAAGCCGGCAATTGTTAAAGTGTGTAAAACAGCGAGCAAATGTTAACTTGTGTGAAAAGCCCTTGTTAAACAGGCGGAACAGCTAACGGGCCGGCAGCAGAACGGGGCATGACGGGAACAGGATATTTCGTGCAAAAAAAGCCGCTGCCGGTGCGGTGTTCATATATCAGTATGTCCCGGCAGGGCGTGCAGTGAAAGACAGAACAGCGAACCTTTGCCAGGCGTACTGTCCACGCTGATGCTGCCGCCATGACGGGTCACGACGGCATCCACGAATGCCAGGCCGAGACCGGCACCGGTAATATCCGCATGTTGCGGATTGCTGATTCGCTTGAAGCGGTCGAACAGCACGGGCAGCGACTCGGCCTGGATGCCGTAGCCTTCGTCGGCAACGCAACAGCGATAATCATCACCCTCACGTGACAGGCGCACAGTGACGGTGGTGTGCGGCGGGCTGTACTTGATGGCGTTCGTGAGGAGATTGATCAATGCCCGCTCCAGCAACCCGCCCTCGCCGTTTATCCAGGCATCCTCGGTGTCGATTTCGTCAATTAGCTTGATATCCCTGGCCTTTGCCTGTGCCCAGACCTGCTCGTGTGCATTCCATATCACCGCGACCAGGTCGACTTCACTGAAGGTATACTCGTCGCTGCTCTCGGCACGCGCCAGGTGCAGGAACTGTTCGGCCAGCAACAGGGTCCGTTCGGTGTTGCCCTGCATGCGTTCCAGCAACTTGCCGAGCCCGCTCGACGGTTTTTTGCTTCTGGCCAGCTCCAGCAATGCCAGCATCGACACCAGCGGCGAACGCAGATCATGCGACAGGAAATTGAGCAGCTCGCTGCGCTTGCGCTCACTGGACCTGAGATTGGTGATATCGGAGAAATTAATCACCAGGGCATCGGTATTCTCGCCGTGCACGCTGAGCGGTGAAATCTGTATCAGCAAATCCCGACCACCGGTGTGCCGTGCATTACCCTGTACCCGTTCGCCGGCCACCAGCACCCGGCGCAGCAGCCCGTCCCAGTCTGCGCCCTCCTGCAATTCCACATCCTGCAGGTATGCGAGCAGCTCGCCATCCGATAATTGTGCACCGTCATCGCCAGCCAGGTACCAGGCCGCACGCTTGTTGGCGATCAGGATCTTGCCGAAGGCATCCGCCACGATCACACCGTCCGGCATGAAGGACAGGGCATCCTCGACGAAACGGCGCAATTCACGCAATTGACGGGTCGCCGCGTTGACCTGCTCGATGCGCGACTGCAGCAGGTCGGCGGGACGCCGGGTGCGGTCGATCACACCACGCAGATGCCTGGCAAAGCCCTGCAGCAGGGTGCGCTCGCTGTCACTCGGCTCGCCACCCTCCTCCCAGAACAACACCAGCGTGGAGCCGCTTTCTTCTACCGGCGTGGACCAGCTGCGGCTGTCGGTATTCCACTGCGCCACCGCGCCCGGCTTGCTATCGACAGGCCGGACAACGCCCTGCTCAAGCATGACATTGCCGTTCGCATCCGTCTGCGACCATCCCCGCAAGGGCAGGATGCGCGCGAGAAATGACAGCGCGGTGTGTGTATCAGCCTCCTGATGTATGGCAAGTTCGGCACGCTGACGCTGCAGGTCATCCAGTTCCTGGTCGAGAAACCGGACGGCGCGCTCGAGCCGGCGCCAGCTCCACAGGGGATAGCCCAGCGTGATGGCGGCCAGCGCCGGCACCGGTGGAAACCAGTGGCGCATGAAAAACAGCAGGGCTGCAGACAGGCCCAGCGTTCCGATTAACAGTATGGCCGCGAACAGCAGGCCGTTGCGCGGACCCAGATACGGGTAGACAAACATCGGCAACATGGCAAGCAGCAGTGTCATGATCAACACCACGCGCCGGTCCGTCACATGAATACGCCCGCCACTCAGTAATGCCTGCAGCATATTCGCGTTGATCTCGACACCGTGCATGGAGTGGCTGTAGCCCGATACCGGGGTGGGCAGCGCATCCCCCAGGCCGGCCGCGGTCACCCCCACCAGCACCAGCTTGTCGGTAAACGTACCGGGAATGAAATCACCGCGCACCACCTGCTCGTAGGAGAGCTGCTGGAAATTGCCGGGGGGGCCGGTATAGGGGATCAGCAACTCGCGGTCGCGGTACCAGACACCCGGACGCGTGGCGCTTTCATCCACGGCCTCCGGGTAGATAGGCACGGCGATGCCGGCAACCTGCAGCATCACCATGGTGAGGTGTGGCCAGTAACTGCCGCCGAGGCCTTCATAGAGATACATGCGCCGTGCAATACCATCCGGGTCCAGTTCGACATGCACGTGACCCATTGCGACAGCCTGTTCCGCGAACAGGGGATATGGCAGTGTCTCGGCCGGAATACCCCCCTGGCGGCGTTGCTCCATCAGCACCGGCAGGACCACATTGCCGTTGCGGCCAATGGCCGCGGCCAGACGCCGGTCACCCCGGGGGTTTGCCTGATCCGGTTCGGCAAAAATAATGTCCAGCGCAATGACGCGCGGCTTTTCCTGTGCAAGCCGGTCCAGCAGTTCGGCATGGATATCGCGTTGCCAGGGCCAGCGGCCGAACTCTGCAAGGCTCTGCTCGTCGATACCGATGATGACGATTTCTTCGCTGGCCGGTTCTGCCAGCAACTGCAATTGCGCGTCGTAGAGCAACCGGTCCCAGCGCCACAGCCATCCCTGGTATAACAGCAGCGCAGCCAGCCCGCCCAGCAATGCAGCCAGGACCAGGCGCTCAACCGGCGCCAGGTCACGCGGTGTCGTCGGTGCGGTCAAGGCAACAGCAACACGCCAAACGGTAACAGTAACTGCCAGAGATTGCCGGGAATGGAAAACGACTGGGTCGGAGACCACGGGCTGGTATAGCCGGTGTCGTCAATTGCACGTACGCGGAAAAAATATTCGCTGGCACCGGGACGTTCGATGGAGATCGCCGGACTGTCGGTATAACGGTCAAGCGAGGGGGATGGAAACCCGGGATCGGTGTCGAGCTGGAACTGGTAGCGCATGCCCGCGCCGGCATCCCGCCAGTGAAAATCGATCTCGCTTTCCCCCAGCGCAGGCGCCTCGGGTGCCGGCACATCGGGGACCGCGCGGTATTCGAATGCCGAGGCATCGCTCCACGGCCCGCGGCTGCCCGCTTCATCGATGCTGGCAACGCGCCAGAAATAGTGCCCGGGGGCCAGTCCCGTCGACGGAGTATAGCGTTCACCGCGATAGGCCGACTCATCCACAATCAACTGGCCAAAGGCATCGTCGCGAGACACCTGGAACCGGTACCGGTCAATGTCGGCCGGTCTGGACCAGCCGAATTCCGGTGTTGCAACCCGCACCATGACATCGTCGCGCAGTCCGATCAGCACCGGTGGCTGCGGGTGGGCCACCACCGTAAACTGCCGCACGCCATTCAGTCCTTCCAGCCCGTCGTTGTCGATACCGCGCACGCGCAGGGCATACTCGCCGTTCGGCAGGTCACCGAAGTATCCCCGTGTGCCGGTGCTGGTGGCGCTCACCAGCAGACTGTCGAACGACGCATTGCCTGCCACCTGAAAACGGTAGGCCTCAGCCTTGTCCAGGGCGGCCCATTCGAACTGCAACGGCAGGTGCTCGAGCACAGCCTGTTGCGGTGTCAGGTCCGGTGGCGGCAACAGCGGCTTCGGCGCCGCGGGCGGCGCGCCCGCCTTTGCCAGCACACCAAAACCTTCCGGGACCCTGCGCTGTTCGCCTTCACCCGACACCACCACGGTGCCTTCCAGCACCTCGCTGCGTGACACCGGGCGGCCGGTTTCGGCCGACACGCGAAAATCCGTACCCCGTACAGCCGCCACCGCAGCGGGCGTGATGATTTCGTAGCGGCTGCCGCCACCCCTGGCCGGCTTTACCCGGGTGTCGACCTGCCCGCCCTGCAGACGGATGCGGGTATCGACCATGCCGGTCTCGCCGTAGGCACTGAGGCTGTCCAGGAGGATCTCGCTGCCGCCGAGCACCAGCAGCTCCGAGCCGTCGGCGAAGCGCACCGTGGCATTGCTGTTGTCATCCACCAGCAGTCGGTCACCACTGTGCAGCTCGATACCGGCGGCAGCGGGCAACTCT
>Ga0209456_10001363_pt1 | contig 11948 bp, 15 predicted proteins | sample COG_11_FD_184755 | JGI IMG/M metagenome (GOLD analysis project Ga0209456, IMG submission 184755) | Pelagic marine sediment microbial communities from the LTER site Helgoland, North Sea, for post-phytoplankton bloom and carbon turnover... | ecosystem: Environmental > Aquatic > Marine > Neritic...
ATCTCGGCGAATGCGGTATGGAAGCCTATCCCGAATTTATCGGGGCGCAGGGTTCCGGCAAGTAATTACTCCATCACCTCCAGCTTACGGGCGCTTCGGCGCCCGTTTTTTTGGATGTGTCTATTATCCGTGTCATCCCCGTCCCCGCCTTCGCGGGGACAGGCTCCGGCGGGGATCCAGTCCATCCGCGTACAGCCTGCTGCAAGATAAGAATTGTTTGCTAAATGCTGGATTATGGGTTTGACCTGTTTGGCGCTTTTTGCCGCTGGATTCCCGCCTCGGCAATTGCTCCATGCATTGCCTAAAGCGCCTACTGTTGGTGCTCTACCTCCTGCATCCCTGCAGTCGTGCGCGGGAATGACGGGGTGAAAAAACTATCCCCTGTTTCTCTTGCCTGATGACGAATATTTTGATGCAGGAGCGGACCGCGTCCGCGATTCGCTCCTGCGAGGCGTGATTCCCAGGCACTGGCACCAATTCGGTGCATCCTCTGGTATGATGCTGCCCTGCAATTAGGGAGCAAAGCAATCGGAGGAAAACAATGAAACTAGTTACCGCAATTATCAAACCCTTCAAACTCGATGATGTCCGCGAGGCCTTGTCCGAGATTGGCGTGCAGGGGATTACCGTCACCGAAGTGAAAGGCTTCGGCCGGCAGAAGGGCCACACCGAGCTGTACCGCGGTGCGGAATACGTGGTCGACTTTCTGCCCAAGATAAAACTCGAGATCGGCATACCGGCCGACAAGGCCGATGCAGTCATCGATGCCATTACCCAGGCCGCCAATACCGGCAAGATCGGCGATGGCAAGATCTTTGTCTCGAGTCTCGAGCAGACCATTCGCATCCGTACCGGCGAAACCGGCCCGGAGGCGCTCTGATAATCATTGGAAGACATTACTTTCCCGTCATTGCGAGCGCAGCGAAACAATCTCTTCTGTTCAGAACCAATCATCCGGGGATTGCTTCGTCACTTCGTTCACAGCAGTGACGCGGCGTGCAATTTTAATCAGAGGTTTTCTGCAAAATAAAATCACCGGGGGAAATACTATGAGCCTTCTCAATTCGAAGGGTTACATGACGGCACTGATTTTGCTGGGTGCAGGCCTGCTACCGTCAATCGCACTGGCTGACGAACTGAGTGGTGCCGACACCGCCTGGATCCTGACCTCCACGGCGCTGGTGCTGTTAATGACCCTGCCCGGTCTCGCACTGTTCTACGCGGGCCTGGTGCGCGCCAAGAACGTGCTGTCGGTGTTGATGCAGTGCTTTGCCATCACCTGCCTGGCATCCGTGATCTGGTTTGCCTATGGCTACAACCTTGCTTTCGGCGACGGTGGCTCCATGAACCAGTGGGTGGGTAGTTTCGGCGATTTCTTCATGACGAATATCACCCGCGACAGCCTGAGCGGCACCATACCCGAAACGGTCTTCGCCATGTTCCAGATGACCTTTGCCATTATCACGCCGGCGCTTGTCGTTGGCGGTTTTGCCGAGCGCATGAAGTTTTCCGCCATGCTGTGGTTCTCCGCCCTCTGGCTCACCATCGTATACGCGCCGGTCTGCCACTGGGTGTGGGGCGGCGGCTGGCTGGGTGACCTCGGACTGCTGGACTTTGCCGGCGGCACGGTGGTGCACATCAACGCCGGTGTGGCGGCGATTGTGGCCGCCATGGTGCTGGGTAACCGCAAGGGCTTCGGTACCACTGCCATGCCGCCGCACAACATGACCATGACACTCACCGGTGCGTCCATGCTCTGGGTCGGCTGGTTCGGCTTCAATGCCGGCAGTGCACTGGCCGCCAACGGCGATGCCGGCATGGCGATGCTGGTCACGCATATCGGTGCGGCTGCCGGTTCGCTGGCCTGGATGTTCATGGAGTGGGTGCGCCATGGCAAGCCGAGTGTGCTGGGCATTGTCACCGGCATGGTCGCGGGCCTCGGCACCATTACGCCTGCTTCCGGCTTCGTCGGGCCCATGGCAGCGCTGATCATCGGTCTTGCTGCCGGTGTCATCTGTTACACCGCGACCAGTTTTATCAAACGCGTCCTCAAGATCGACGATTCGCTCGATGTGTTCCCGGTGCACGGTGTCGGTGGCGTACTCGGCACCCTGTGTGCCGGCCTGTTCGTCGGCACGATGGGTGGTGTCGGCCTGGCCGAGGGCATGACCACCGGTGGGCAGGTCTGGGTGCAGTTCATCGGTGTGGTCTCGACCTTTGTTTATTGTGCTGTTGCGACCTGGGTCATTCTCAAGGTGATCGAGGCGGTGATCGGCCTGCGCGTCGACGAGGATGAGGAGACCCAGGGTCTCGACATCGTGCTGCACGACGAGACGGGTTATAACCTGTAAGGGTTATTCATTTCGTTTGCAGGGAGAGGGCGCCAGACGGCGCCCTTTCTTTTTTTGTGGAATAAAGATCTGCCACAGAGAACACAGAGAAAAATAAACACAACGATATTAAAACAGCTTCTACCGTCATTCCCGCGCAGGCGGGAATCCAGTCCCGGAGAACACAGAGTTTATTAATGCAATACCCATGACAAGCACCCTGTCATTCCCGCCCCCGCCTCCGCGGGGACAGGCTTCGGCGGGAATCCAGCCCGAAACAATGTTACGAAGTTTATTATTGATATCTTCAAATTACGATGGGAAACGACTGGGCAGCAAAAGCATTCAGGCGCGCCGCATCGTTTTTGGCTGGATTCCCGCCTGCGCGGGAATGACGGTAGATATTATATTTTTCTCTGCGCTCTCTCGGTAATTGCTCCTGCGTTACTCTCGGCTCTGGCATCCAGCTTCGCTCTACTTCGTCCATGGCCCTGGCCAGCCTCTCGACCCGGGCTATGCCCATAATAATGGTGTCACCTCCTGCCTGCAGTCGTGCACGGGAATGCCGGTAGAAATTTTATTGTTATATTTGTGTTTATTATTCTCTCTGCTCTCTGTGGCAAGAGTTTTAGTTCTACAATTTATTATGCGACCCGTCGCAGAACGGCTTGTCGGCGCTGTGCTTGCAGCCACACAGCCATACCTTGCGCTTTTCCGTGACCTCGAATCTTACCGGCTCGAAAGCAGTGCCCTTGTGTGAGCCATCGCAAAACGGCTGGTCCTTTGACCGGCCGCAGGCGCACCACCAGTAACAGCCGGGCTCCAGCTCCAGTTCATACGGGGATTTTTGTGCGATTTCCGGTTCTGCCATGCTGTTCTCCTCTATATAGTATGTAATATGACTAGCGCCATGCCTGAGCCGAGCCATCCCGAAGAGGCGAGTAAATCATTGCCACTCCTGCAGATCAAGGACCTGTCGCGTACGACCTTTACTCCGGTCACACTGGATTTACAGGCAGGCGAGTGCCTGTGCATCTACGGGCCGTCCGGTTCCGGCAAATCACAGCTGCTGCGTGCGATCGCCGAGCTCGATCCGAGTGAAGGCGAATTGCGGCTGGACGGGGTACTGTCGACCGACATGACGCCCGCTGAATGGCGCCGGCAGGTCGGCCTGCTGCCGCCCGAGAGCAGCTGGTGGTTCGACACGCCGGCAGCGCACTTTCACAATGGCATGCCGGTTGCGCTGCACCGGCTTGGCCTCGACGAGGAGACTCTCGCGCAGCCGATAACGCGCCTGTCGAGCGGGGAAAAGCAGCGCCTGGCTCTGCTGCGACTGCTGGCCAACCAGCCACGCGTGCTGTTGCTGGATGAACCGACGGCCAACCTCGATCCGGAAAATGTGCAGCGGGTCGAGGCCGTCATCGAGGATTATCGCCGCCAACGGGGTGCTGCGGTACTGTGGGTCAGCCATGACCGGCAACAGGCAGCCCGGGTGGCCAGTCGCTGCCTGCAGATTGAAAACGGCAGCATCCGTGAACTCGAGGTCGACGCACAGTCATGATCACTCTGAGCTATCCCGATCTCACCGTTGCTGCACTGCTGTTGTTGCAGGCTGCCCTGTCACTCCGGGTGGCCAGCCGCTGCCTGCAGATTGAAAACGGCAGCATCTGTGAACTCGAGGTCGATGCGCCGCCATGATCACGCTGAATTACCTAGATCTGTCCATTGCGGCATTGCTGGTGTTATTGCTGGCTGCCCTGTCGCTGCACATGCGTACCGGCGTAAGCAAGCAACTGCTGATCGCGGCCGCGCGCACGGCAGTGCAACTGAGCCTGATCGGACTGGTGCTGAAGGCACTGTTTGAAAATGCCGGGCCCGGCTGGGTGGCGCTGATGTCGCTGGTCATGCTGCTGGTCGCCGGTCGAGAGGTCATGGTGCGCCAGGGGCGCCGCTTTCGCGGCTGGTGGGGCTATACCGTCGGTACGTTCTCGATGTTCCTGTCGTCGTTCGCCGTGACCATCTTCGCCCTGGTCGTGATCCTGGGCGACACACCGTGGTATACGCCGCAGTACGCCATCCCGCTGCTGGGCATGCTGCTGGGCAACACCATGAGCGGCATCGCCATTGCCATGGACCGCCTCACGCAGTCCGCCTGGGAGCAGCGCGCCACCATCGAGGCACGCCTGATGCTCGGTGAACACTGGGACACGGCCATTGCCGAGTACCGGCGACAGGCCGTGCACAGCGGCCTGATTCCGATTATCAATGCCATGGCCGCCGCCGGCATCGTCAGTCTGCCCGGCATGATGACCGGCCAGATACTGGCCGGCGCACCCCCGGTGGAAGCCGTCAAGTATCAGATACTTATCATGTTTCTGGTCGCTGCCGGCACCGGGCTGGGTACCCTGGCGGCGGTCGGGATCGGCTCGCGTCACCTGTTCGATGCCCGTGAGCGGCTGTGCCTCGACCGCTTAAGGACGCGCTGACGGCGGTCGATTAACTATTGGCGCCTGCAAGGCGCTCCCACGCAACAGAAACACTGCAGGAGCGCAGGTATGCGCGAACGGGTGAGGCAAATTTGTTCGCGGACAGCGTCCGCTCCTGCAGGTTTCTCATCTGATGTAGGAGCGCAGGTATGCGCGAACGGGTGAGGCAGATTTGTTCGCGGACAGCGTCCGCTCCTACAGGTATTTTTATCTGGTGCAGGAGCGCTCTTAACCTTCGCGGGGACAGGCTTTGCATGGCAGCTACCGGCATCCATGGCCGTTGTACGAACCGCACCTGTAGTCCTGTCTATTGATGCAGGCGCGCGCCGCAAGCACGAAACGATAGCGAATGAATATTTATGAGCATCATCAATAAACTCACCGGACTCTTCATGATGTTGTGCGTCCTGCCGGCAACCGCGGACATACATCGCTGTACCGGTGCCGACGGCACGCTGTTATTCAGCGACACCCCCTGCGGCGAGGAGACGACCACCTTCGGAAAGTACCGGCCGGCCGAGTCACACGGGGTGGCGGGAAACACCAAGCGCGAGCGGCTGTTGAAGGCGTTCGAGGTAGAGCGTCGACAGGCACAGCAGCAGGCGGACGAGGAGGCGGCGTTGCAGGCCGAGCGCACAATGAAGTGCCGGCATGCGCGTGACCAGTTGCGTATAGTCAACCGGGCCGGCCGGATCTATAACACCGACGATGACGGCAATCGCGTGATCCAGTCAGATGAAGAGCGTGCGGCAACGAAACGCGAGGCAATGGATTACGTTGCGCACTGGTGTGACTGATCCCATGATACCTGTCATTCCCGCACCCGCCTCCGCGGGGAGAGGAATGACATGAATGTTGAATCGCGCCTGCAAGGCGCTCCTGCACCAGATAAAAATACCTGTAGGAGCGGACGTTGTCCGCGAACATATCTATCTCGTTTGATCGCGCATTCCTGCGCTCCTACAGGTTTTTATCAATCATGTAGGAGCGCCCTGCAGGCGCGATTATCAGGTCACTCCAGCGCCTTCGGAAAAAACTCCGGCATGGCCAGCGCCGCGTGGTGTATACCGGCATTATAGTACTGCGTGTTGAAGGACTTGTTCATCACATCCTGTTCCCGAAAGCTGCCGTCAAGCGATCGCCTGGCTGCCATCGTGGCGGTCCACCAGCCGGACGGGTAGCAGGGTTGCGGGAAAAACAGCGAGCGTGTGTCGGTAAAACCGGCCGCGCGCATTGCCTTGTGCATGGGGTTGATGATCTCCATGTGATAGAGCGGTGACTCGCTCTGCTGCACGATAATGCCGTCATCACCCAGCGCGTGCAGGCAGTCGCGGTAAAAGGCCTCGGTGAACAGGCCCTCGGCCGGACCGATGGGATCGGTGCTGTCGACGATGATGATATCGACCGAGCCCGGGTCCGCATCGCGCATCCACTGGATGCCGTCACCGAAGAAAAATTCGGCACGGCTGTCATTGTTGGACACACACAGCTCAGGGAAAAATTCCTCTGCCAGGCGTGTCACGCGTTCGTCGATTTCTACCTGCAACGTGTGTGTCACGCGGCCGTGTTTCATGACCTCGCGCAGCGTCCCGCAGTCGCCGCCGCCGATGATGACGACATTCTCGGGAGACGGATGCGTGAACAGCGCCGGGTGCGACATCATCTCGTGGTAGATGAAGTTCTCGCGCGCCGTCAGCATAAAGAATCCGTCTATGACCATAACATTGCCGAATTTCTCGGTCGCGTAGATATCGATCTTCTGAAAGTCGGTCTGTTCCGAGTGCAGGTGTTCGCGCAGCTTCACCCCGAAGATGGAGCCGCCGACCTCGTCTTCCTCGATAAACCACTGGTTCTGATCCAGCATGTAACCTCCAACAATAAATAATGCCTGTAGGAGCAGACGCTATCCGCGAATGAAACTATTTAATATATTCGCACACGCGGTGCGCTCCTACCCCGATCGAAGCGACCGTAGGAGCGGACGATGTCCGCGAATAAAACTATCTAGTTTATTCGCGCACGCGGTGCGCTCCTACCCTGATTGATAGGATTGTAAAAAACGGACGTTGTCCGCGAACATCCGCCTCACAGATTCGCGCACGCGGTGCGCTCCTACCCTGATTGATATGACCGTAGGAGCGGACGCTGTCCGCGAACAAGCTGGTCCGGAGTAAATTCGCGGCCAAAGCCGTTACTGCGCCATTGCTATTGGTTCGGACTCTCATTATCGTCCCTGACCATGGCATGGACAACTGAAGATGCACTGCGGCAGTACAACATACCCGGCTGGGGGGCGGGCTACGTTGACGTGGGCGATGCGGGGCAGCTGCTGGTCCGCCCGGCCGGGCACCCCGACACGCCGGCGGTTGATCTGCTGGCGCTGGCCTCCAGGGTGCGCGAGGCCGGCCTGGCCTGGCCGGTGCTGGTACGCTTTACCGGTATTTTGCATACCCAGGTCGACCGCCTGTGCGAGGCATTCCGGCGGGCGATGCAACGGCATGCGGTCGACAGCCGTTATACCGCCGTTTACCCGATCAAGGTCAACCAGCAACGCCATGTGGTCGAACCCATCGTGCAGCATGGCGGTGAGCACGTCGGTCTGGAGGCCGGCAGCAAGCCGGAACTGATGGCGGTGCTCGGGATTGCACCACCCGGTGCCACGGTGATCTGCAACGGCTACAAGGATGCCGGTTATATCCGGCTGGCACTGATCGGCTTGCAGCTCGGCCATCGCGTTACCCTGGTGATCGAAAAACTCTCGGAACTGGACGTCATCGTTCGCGTTGCCAATGAACTGGGCGTGCGCCCGCGGCTGGGCCTGCGCGTGCGCCTGTCGGCGGCAACCGGCGGCAACTGGCAGAACACCGGTGGCGACCGTTCCAAGTTCGGTTTTACTGCGGCCGGCACACTGGCACTCCTGGAACGCATCGAGGCGGCGGGTCTAACGGATTGCGTCCACCTGCTGCACTGTCACCCGGGTTCACAGATTACCGACCTCGCCGTGTTCCGGCAGGCCATGCAGGAAGTGGCGCATACCTGGGCGGAATTGCACGGCCTTGGCCTGCCGCTCGACAGCATGGACGTGGGTGGGGGGCTGGGTATCGACTATGAAGGGACGGCATCGGACAGCCTGTGCTCGGCGAACTACGACATGGCCACCTATGCCGATGTGGTCGTCGGTGAGTTAGCCGGCATCTGCAAGTCGCGCGGTTTGCCTGTACCGGAATTTCTGACCGAGTCCGGACGGGCGCTGACCGCACACCACGCCGTCCTGCTGGCCAATGTCATCGATACCGAGCAGGTGCTTGCGAAGGCAGACGGTGTGGATGACGAGACCTGTCTGCCGGTGTGTGAACTGCATGCCTGCCTGCAAGGCAGTGAGACGACCGATGATATTTACCGCCGGGCAAATTCGGCGCTGGCAGAATTACGTACCCTGTTTGCCGCTGGAAATATAACGCTCAAACAGCGTGCGCGAGGAGAGACCCTGTATTCCAGTGTGTGTGAACGGTTGCGCGACCGGCTCGTGGACGCGGGCAGCAACTCCGCCATGCTGGACGAGATCAACCGCAAGCTGGCCGACAAGTATTTCTGCAACCTGTCGGTGTTCCAGTCCATGCCGGATGTGTGGGGCATCGACCAGGTGTTCCCGATCGTACCCCTGCAGCGGCTCGATGAGGAACCGCAACGGCGCGCCACCCTGCATGACCTGACCTGTGATTCTGACGGGCATATCGAGTATTACGTCGACAGTGCCGGCATCGAGCACAGCCTGCCGGTGCATGCGCTCAGAGAGGGCGAGGACTACCTGCTGGGTTTTTTCCTGCTCGGCGCCTACCAGGAGATACTCGGCGACATGCACAACCTGTTCGGTGATACCGATGCAGTCAACGTCGAGCTGACGGCGGCGGGTGACTACCGGTTGGTAGAGCCGCGTCATGGCGATTCCGTCGATGAGTTGCTGCGCTATGTGGAATTCAAGCCAGCGAATCTGCTCGCCACTTTCCGGGACCGACTGGAGGCCGCACCACTCGATGACGGGCAACGGCAACATTACCTGCGGCTGTACGAGTCCGGGCTGACGGATACGACCTATCTTGAGAATGAATAAAAGATGGTGCGATATGAATCCTCAATTATTGAATTAGTTAATGTCATTCCCGCGAAGGCGGGAATCCAGTCCGTAACAGTGCGGTGAAGGTCGGTATTATCTGGTCGCAATCTTTGTAAAGACTTCTATTATTATCAACCGGCCATATTAGTGTTTATCAGATGATCTGAAGTAATAAATACGTAATGTGGTTTTATTTAAGACTGGATCCCCGCCTTCGCGGGGATGACATTAGAAGAGGGTACGGATCCCTTTTCTTCTTTTTTAACCAGGAGATGAGTTTATGAAAACCGGCATCATCGGTCTCGGCGCCATGGGCGCCCCCATGGCGCGCAACCTGCACCAGGCCGGCCACCTGGCGGCGATCTGGAACCGCACGCCTGACAAGGCCCGGCAGCTCAGCGATGAACTCGGTGTGACCGTTGCCGCATCACCGGCCGCGCTCGCGGAGGACTGTGAGCTGATCATCCTGTCAGTATCGGCGGACGCGGACGTACTGGCCATGATCGAGGCGCTCATACCGGGCCTGCAGCCCGGCAGCGTGGTGCTGGACACCTCGACGGTCAGTCGCGAGACTGCAAAGCAGGCAGCGCAGATGCTGGCGGCGATCGACGTTGCCTTTCTGGATGCACCGGTCTCCGGCGGTATCGAGGGTGCGCAGAAGGGCACGCTGGCCATGATGATCGGCGGCGATGCCGAGATGCTCAAGCGCATTCGGCCGGTACTGGAGTCCATCGCCGGGCGCGTAGCACACATGGGCCCGCTGGGCAGTGGACAGGCGACCAAGGCGGTCAACCAGGTAATGGCCGCCGGTATCAACCAGGCGGTAACCGAGGCACTGGCTTTTGCCGAATCACTGGACTTGCCGCTGGAGCAGGTGATCGAGGTGGTCGGCTCAGGTGCCGCCGGCAACTGGTTCCTGACCCACCGTGGGCCGACTATGACGCAGGGCAAGTTTGATCCCGGCTTCCGCGTGGCACTGCATCACAAGGACCTGGCCATCTGCAAGCAGATGGCCGCTGAGTTCGAGGTGGCCATGCCGCTGGTCGAGATGACCCTGATCCATTACAGGCGTCTGATGGAGGCCGGCTTCGGCGACGAGGATATTTCGGCGCTGTATCGGGAAAAGCGTCGCTTGTTCAACCAGCAGGATGATTAGCGTGCCTTGCGCTTCGCTCTGCGTGAGTCGGGTTGTTGATGAGCCTGGGTGTACAGGTCCAGTAGTTGACGAATCATCTTTTGATAGCGCGTGTGATGTTTCTTTGCCTCGCGCTTGAAAAATTCAACACTTGAACGGCTCAGCGCAATGGTCACCTTGACGGTATCTTCATTGTAGACAAGCTGATCGGGTGGCGGCAGGAAATCCCGGATGACCTCGGGATTGCCGATCGGTTCATCGGTGTATTTTATTTTCTTGCTCATAGATACGCTTGCCCCTGCGCCAGTAACCGGCGCCGAAAATCCGTATCCTGCCGTTGCGCCAGCTGAAGCGTACGGTCAGGATGCCACCATCGACCTCACCGAAACAGAAAAAGCGTGCCTCACTTTCACTGTGCCTGCGATCTACAGCAATGATGCGCTGTGGATCCGAGAAGGCATATTGTGCCCGTGAAAAAGAAACGCCATGTTTCGCCAGATTCTCGAGTTCTTTCCTGTGGCTCCACTCAATATGGGTACTCATGCTGTATAGCAGAAATATGGCAAGAAGTACATATTTATGTATGGCTTATTTGCCAGCATCCAGCGGACTCCGCACCCCGCGCCCGCCTCGATTCAGTACGTGGGTGTAGATCTGCGTGGTCTTGACGTCCTTGTGGCCGAGCAGCTCCTGCACGGTGCGGATGTCGTAACCGTTTTCGATCAGGTGGGTGGCGAACGAGTGCCTGAGTGTGTGTGTGGTAATGCGTTTGGTGAGCCGTGCCTCAAAGGCCGCCTTGCGCAGGGCACGCTGCAGGTTCTTGTCATGCAGGTGGTGTCGTCGTATAACGCCTGATACCGGGTCTACGGACCTGTTCTTCGAGGGAAATACATATTGCCAGCGCCATTCACGGTGTGCATTCGGATATTTTCTGTCAAGTGCATGCGGCAGATAAACAGATCCGAAACCGTCTTCAATATCATTGTCATGCAGAACCTTCGCATGCTCCAGTTGATGCTTCAATGGCTTTACCAGGCGATCCGGTAATATGGTGATACGGTCCTTGTTGCCCTTGCCTGATCGTATAGTGATCTGCCTGTATGAAAAATCTACATCGAGTACTCTTAGCCTGAGTGCCTCGCTTATCCGCATACCTGTGCCATACAGAAGATGCGCAAGCAGCTTGTTTGTACCTATCATTCTCGACAGGACAGCGCCTGTTTCGTCCTTCGTGAGTACGACAGGCAAACGCTTTGGCCGTTTGGCCCGCACGATTCCATCAAGCCATTCGAGTTCTACGCCAAGTACGTTCTTGTAGAGAAACAGCAAGGCAGATAGCGCCTGGTTTTGTGTGGACGATGCAACATTTCTTTCTGAAGCGAGCCAAGAGAGAAAAGAGGTTAGTTCCGGTTCGCCCATATCCTGAGGGTGTCGCTTGCCGTGTAAAAATATATACCGTTTTATCCATTGCAGGTAAGTTTTCTCGGTACGCAGACTATAATGACGGATGCGCATTTCCCGGCGTACTTGATCGAGCAACTTGGAATCAGACATTGGAACCTCCTGTTCCGTCTGATTATGTTTGAAGGCCCCAATTAAGCTATTATGTAAGTGATTAAATTCGGGTAGGACTTTTATTACACCCTAAATGACCCGCTTAAGCCGGACATTTAGGTCCACTAATTATAGTTAGATTCCTACAGACGACCGAGGATGATTCCTAAAACAAAAACCAGAGTTGTCTGGATGAATGATCTAGCAGTAGCTGATATTCATGGAGTGAAAAAAATGGTAGAAAAGTGAAGTGAAGCGAGTCTGGTTAAGCCACGCTTCAACCAGTACTCGCTTCACTTCGCTTTACCCATTATATTTTTGTGCCCGTC
>Ga0209456_10001364_pt1 | contig 11946 bp, 12 predicted proteins | sample COG_11_FD_184755 | JGI IMG/M metagenome (GOLD analysis project Ga0209456, IMG submission 184755) | Pelagic marine sediment microbial communities from the LTER site Helgoland, North Sea, for post-phytoplankton bloom and carbon turnover... | ecosystem: Environmental > Aquatic > Marine > Neritic...
AACCAAACCCGCTAACCAGCACTCCCACCACCCCCCAAAACATGCGCGGCAGCGCGAGCCCGCAGGGCGAAGCCCGGCGCGAAGCGCCGCCAAGCCAGCGCGAAGCGCCTGGCGCGGAGGCACGCTGCTCACTCGCGTGAGAGTGATACTGGGATTACGGGTGGGGGTGGGCGGGTCGGATGTAATTAAACCAAACCACCCAACCAGCCCTTCCCCCGCCCGAAGCCAAGAGCGGCAGCGCGAGCCCGCCCGGCGAATCAGTTGCGCAGCGCCCCCTATAAAACGCAAAAGCTGCGCGCCCCTACTACCGAAACCGGCAAAAACCTAAGGACTCGCGCTGGCACGAGGAATGCAGCGATTAGGCCCGGACGAGATGAGCATCTCCCCACAGCCGTCCGTAGCGGACTCGTTCTCATCGCTCGTTGTCGACGAGGGCTCCGAGTCCGATCTCAGCTTGAAGGACGGATCGCGCGTCGCCGTCGTGGGCGGTGGCCCCGCGGGTTCGTTTTTTGCTTTCTTTCTGCTCAAGATGGCCGAGGCGGTCGATCTCGATCTCGCAGTCGACATCTACGAGCCGCGGTCGTTCAAGCATTGCGGACCGGCCGGCTGCAATCACTGCGGGGGCATCGTGTCCGAGTCCCTCGTCCAGATCCTGGCTACCGAGGGCATCAACCTGCCACCTAAAGTAGTGCAGCGCGGTATCGAGTCCTACGTGGTCCACATGGACGAGGGCAGCGTCGCGATTCAGAGCCCATCCGGCGAGCAGCGCATTGCTGCACTATATAGGGGCAACGGGCCGCGAGGGGGTGGCGACAGCCCGTGGGATAGCTTCGACGGCTACCTGCAGCGCATTGCCATGGACCGCGGCGCCAGCGTCGTGCGCCGGCTCATCACCGCCGTCGAGTGGCGGGACGGCCGTCCCTGGCTTCTCGGCGCAGACGGAGAGGAGGAGGGCTACGACCTCGTCGCGGTCGCGAGCGGTGTGAACAGCAACTTTCTCCAGCTGCTCGAGGACCTACCTGCGGCGGTCGCACCCCCCAAGACCACGCGCACGTACATATGCGAGTTCCGGTCGACGCCGGAGGAAGTGTACCGCGTCCTCGGTAACGCCATGCATGTCTTCATGCTCACCATTCCCCGCCTCGAGTTCGCCGCGATCATTCCGAAGGGCGAATTCGCGACCGTCGTCATGCTGGGTGACCATCTGGACCAGGAGCTGGTACACGCGTTCCTCAACGATCCGGTGGTGCGCCACTGCTTTCCGACGGGAGCCACACCGTGCGTTTGCAGCTGCTCGCCCCTGATCAACATGGGGCCGACGAAGCGGCCGTACGGTGATCGGGTCGTCCTGATCGGCGACAGCGGTGTCACACGCCTCTACAAGGACGGCATCGGAGCCGCGTTCCGCACTGCCAAGGCCGCCGCCTCCACGGCGATTCTCGAGGGGGTTTCGTCGGAGGCCTTCAAAGAACATTATTGGCCCACATGCCGGGGAATCGCCCGCGACAACGCCATCGGAAAAGTGATTTTCGGCACGACGACCCTGTTCAAGATGTCGAAGATCTCGCGCCGAGCCATTCTGCGCATGGCGGAGCGCGAGCAGGCAAACCCCGATGCGACCCGCCACATGAGCTCCCTCCTCTGGAACATGTTCACCGGCAGCGCTCCATACAAAGAGATCCTGCGTGGCACCTTGCACCCCGGTTTCCTGGCCAACATGGCGCTCAACCTCGCGGCCGGGGTGGCGCCGCCGAGTGAAAGCGGAAAGGTGGCCTGACCATGGATACGGGTACGGGTGCGCTAGGTAAATTCTATTCCGATCGCGAGACGATCGTGCGCGAGGGTGAGGTCGGAGACTGCATGTACGTGGTGCAAATAGGTCGCGTCGAAGTCGTCCAGGACACCGACGCCGGGGAGCAACACCTCGCGTTTCTCGAAGCCGGTGACTTTTTCGGTGAGATGGCCGTGTTCGAGAAGGAGACTCGCTCGGCGACGGTCCGCGCGCACGGCGAGGCACGCGTGCTCAAGGTCGACAAGAGGGCGCTCCTCCGCCGAATCAAGGAGGATCCGTTGCTGGCGGTCAACCTGCTTCAGACCATGTCACACCGCATCCGCGACCTGCAACGAAGAGCGAGTGCTCCGCCGCGTGGCGCACCCTCGAGCAACGCACCCCCAGGCAGCGGTTCCCCAAGCGGTGGGCTACAGAGCAGCGGCTCCGACTCCGCCAAAGCGGCGCCGGCGGCCGACAAGCGGATCACACCAGCCTTTCGCCCAAAACAAGTCGAGAAGACCGCGCCCTGTCAAACCGGGTGTCCCAATTGCGGAGACATCCGCGGATGGATCGGTACGGTCGCCCAGCGCGCGAAGACAGGGCTGTCGCGTGAAGCAGCGTACACCCGCGCCTGGCAGATGATCACCGACGTGAATCCGTTTCCGAGCGTGCTCGGGCGCGTGTGTCCCCATCCGTGCGAGGAGCACTGCAACCGCTCTGAGCTCGACGAGCCGCTTGCGATCAACGCGATGGAGCGCTTCCTCGGTGACTGGGCGATCGATGCCGGCCTGCCGCTCCGTCACCTCGGCGACGGGCCACGGGACGAGTGGATTGGCGTCGTCGGCGCCGGACCGTCCGGGCTCTCCTTCGCCTACCAGATGGCCCGGCGCGGCTACCGGGTCACCGTCTACGAGGGGAAGTCGCAAGCCGGCGGCATGCTGCGATACGGCATCCCCGACTACCGCCTCCCGCCCCGGGTGCTCGATGCGGAGATCGCCAGAATTGTCGGCGTGGGTGTCGAGCTCGAGCTGGGCACGCGCGTTGGGCCGGACATCACCTTCGAGGAGCTACGGTCCCGGCACGCGACCCTGTACCTCGGGATCGGCGCGCAGATGGGACGCGGCCTCGGCATTCGGGGAGAGCAGGGCCCATCGGTGTGGACGGGCACGGACTATCTGGCTCGCGTGAATTGCGGGGAGGAAGTCGAGCTCGGGGCCCGCGTCGTCGTCGTGGGAGGCGGCAACACGGCGATCGACGCTGCTCGAACGGCGCGCCGGACGGGAGCGGAGGTCACGATCCTCTACCGGCGATCGCGAGACGAGATGCCGGCAATTCAACGAGCGGTCGATGACGCTCTCGAGGAAGGAATCGAGCTCGCGTTCTTGGCAGCCCCGGTCCGGATCGAACGAACGCAGGACGAGAAGCTGACCGAGATCATCGCCTGCCGCATGCGGCTCGGAGAGCCCGACGACTCGGGTCGTCGGCGGTCGGTCCCGGTCCCCGACTCGGAACTGTCGTTGCCGACAGATGCGGTGATCGCCGCGGTTTCTCAGGCTCCGGTCCTCGACGGCTTCGAGGCCCTCGACGCGGACGGGCAGTGGCTGCTCATAGGCAAAGGTGGCGCGGTCGGCGATCACGTACTCGCCGGCGGTGACGCCCTCGGCCTCGGGATCGCGGGAAACGCGATCGTCCAGGGGCGGCGCGCGGCCGAGGAGCTGCATGCACGCCTACGAGGGCTGTCATTGTCAGAGGTCAAGGCCGACCGGCGGATGGACGGCCGCCCCCCGATTGCGGCCGACGGAGTCATGCTCGACTGGAAACCCCCGACGCTTGCCGCTCACCCACCCAAGCTGACGGGTCCCGAGCGCGTGGCTCGGGGTGGAGCCGAGGTGGCTGGCACGATCTCGGAAGAGGAGTTCCTGGCCGAGGCGAGCCGTTGCTTCTCCTGCGGGTCCTGCATCGGATGCGAGCAATGCTCCATGTTCTGCACCCCCGGATGCTTCTCGAAGCTGGAGGAGGTAGGGCCCGGAACGTACTTCACGCTCGCACTCGATCAGTGCCAAGAGTGCGGGAAATGCATCGAAGTATGCCCGTGCGGATTCCTCGAGGTGACCGAAACAGAAAACATCCCGTATTGACGCTATTGCTCGATGCAGTACAGGCGCAGCTCAGTGGAGCACCCTGGGGTGGCGTTTGCGGTCCAGTTGGCGTTTATCAATGCCGTGGTTCCGCATAGCCCGATCCCGACGGAGCCACTCGTGAACCCTTCGCAATCGTCGTTCGTATAGGATAGTCCGTCGGGCAGAGTTCCAGTCCACACGTCCCCGCTGCGCACCCGCTGGGTCGCATCTAGATTGATCGGAGCGAGGATGGAATCATCGACTAGATCGTTCCAATCGTTGGCGATGAGAGTTCCGTCCACCAAGACATACGGAACGCTCGACTGAGTGAGGCGGTCCGAGACTGGCGATGAAATTGTCGACAACCAGGCCTTGAATTCGCCCTGCAGGCCCGCCGCAGCAGCTTGAGACGCGCACAGCTCGTCCGCTCCCGTGGTGCCACCAAAATTGGCGTCTTGAATGGTGTCCGTAACGAAGATTCGGCGCTGAGATACGCCCGAATCCATTCCCGATTCGGGACGTGATTCGGTGGATGTACAAGCAAGAAGGCTGGCCATCGCCAGGAGGAGTAAGGGCTTCATTCGGAGGGGTTTTCGTATCCCTACGCCGCGACCACCGGCAACTTCGCCGTGACCGCTTGTTGCGGGTAGAACTGCTTGCAGTAACGCCGGTATTCCGCGATCGGGCCATCGCCCTCTGCCAGTATCGGCTTCTCGACGTAGCGCTTCGCTTCCCAGATCGGGGCGTCTTGGCCGACCTCCCGGTTGAGGCCCCACGCGGCGATTTCGCGGATGAGATGCGTGACCGGGCGCCCTCCCCAATGCTTCATCGAAATCGCAGTGCGTAGGATGATATTGTCGTCGTCGACGGGGCTGGACAGGACCAGAGCGTTGATCTCGGCTTTGAAGCGCGGCAAATCGATGCGCACCAGCGAGTACCCGAGCCCGTGGACTTCGACTTTGAACTTTGCGATGAAGGGGAGCTTCTCACCGAATAGGTAGTACCGGATTCCGTAGGCGCCCTTCAGCAGATGGCCTTCGACCTCGAGGTCCCCCTCGGTCCAGGCGCCGCCAAAGCCGTGGACCTCCACGAAGTGTCCGATGTCGACGCTGTTCTCGCTCGTCTCCTGCGGGTGGCTCTTGACCTTCATCGTGCGCGTGCTGAAGGTCGTCCAGCCGTCAGCTGGGCCTGGCAACTCCGGAACATCCCAGTCGGGCTGCTTCCCTTCCGGGTGGTACCAAGCGAAAATGTAGCCGTTGTGCTCGTGAACCGGCCACGTGCCAAGAACGGCCTTGCGCGGGACAGCCTTGCCGTAGGCCGTGCGTACGCAGCGGCCATCACCACCGAATTCAAACCCGTGGAATGCGCAGCGGAGGTTCTCGCCCTGCACCTTTCCAGCGCCGAGGTGCGCTCCCAAGTGCGGGCAGTAGGCGTCGGTCAGCCGGGCCTCACCTGATTCGGTTCGGTAGAGGATCAGCTCCTCTCCAAAGTACTTCACCGGCATGACTTGGCCTGCCTGCACCTCCCCCGAGGTAGCGACCACGTACCACCCGAGAGGCATCCCCGGGAATCGGAATTTTTCGCCCAACTTTGCTCTCCTATGAGGCGGCACAAACCGCCCCTTTTCTCTCGCAGGCGAATGTAGGCTCATCGGGGCCGTCGGGCCGAAAAACCGGGTGAACGGTAAGAAGGCGAGGGTGAATGGTAGGGCCATCAGGGCGAACGGTTCGGGCGACAGCTCATACCTCGAAAAAGTCTGGCATTCCTTGGATATTGGCGCTCACCGGTCCTGATCATTCTCTTTACAAGACCGCTGAAGCCGATATTAAGCGGCCTGTGATTGCACACCTGTTAGGCCTGCCGGACACCCCCGGCTTCATGTTTCTCGTGTTCGCTGGGGGGGGGATGCTGTACTTCTTCCTGCTGGCTTCGGTAGCCTACTACCTCTACTTCAAGAAGTTTCGCGCCCGCTTTCATCCGGACTACGAGCTCGATCCCAAGGAGATGAAGTCAGCCCTCAAGTGGGTGGTCATCGGGATCATGGGCAGCGCGGTCTTCATGATCCCGATCCATATGCTCATCGCGGGCGACCATTCGAAGATGTACTACGACGTGAGCGAGTACGGCTGGGCTTGGCTCTTTGGGCAGGTCGTGGCGCTGTTGATCTTCACCGAGACGCTCATCTACTGGACCCACTACGCCTTTCACCGTGTGCCCTGGCTTTGGAAGCACGTTCACGAGCGGCATCACAAGTACAAGGTGCCTCAGCCCTACTCGGCGCTCTCATTCAATCCAGCGGACGCATTTCTGCAAGCTGTTCCACACCACATCGCTGCGTTCTTCTTCCCGATTCACGCTTGGGTTTATGTCGCTTCAGTCACGTTCGTGACGTTGTGGGCGGTTTGCATTCACGACCGCGTCAGCTTCTTCCGCTGGCCTTGGCTCAACTACACCGACCACCACACGCTTCATCACTGGTACAGTGACTTCAATCTGGGGCAGTACTTCACGTTCTGGGATCGGCTGGTTGGCACCTACCGAAGCCCAGTGATCGACTACGAGGACGTGCCGGAGCACATCATCTACCGGCCTAAGAGCGCGACACCGTCTGTAAGAGCTCCGACGGCGCTCGGTGGCCGCTCGGCCAACCGCCCGCTCGGGCTCAGCGGGTGATTCTAAAGTCCGTGTATTCGCCTGTGTAACTTCGCCAGCGTACGTCGACGTCGTCGACTCGCGCAGTGGAAGGGCCGGCGTACGCCCAGGAGAGGAAGTCCTTCACATCGTCTTCTTCGCCCTCGGCGACGATCTCGACCGAGCCGTCGGTGCGGTTCTTTATCCAGCCGCTCAAGCCGTGCTGCCGAGCCTCTCGCTGCGCGGTCGCTCGAAAGTACACGCCCTGCACACGGCCCCGGACGACGAGGTGAATTCGTTTCTGGCCCATCGCTCAGTTATTGCCCATCGCGTCGGCGCCGCAAACCTCAGCCGTAGCGGACGCCCATCACGTGCAAGTAGCCGAAAACCGCGAGCTTGCTTGCATGGCTCCCCACCGACCCTCCGTCTTCGGCAGCCAGGCCCTTGGCAAACGCAAACGCTTCAGCGACATGCACCGCCACCAAGCCCAAGAACACCATTTTTCCGATGGACGTCTCCGGCACGATCGTCGGTATTAGAAATGAGAGAAGGCCCCATGTCCACACGGCTAGCACGGTGACTTTCCCAAGTGCAATTGCGAGCTTCATGCGCGGAGCATACTCAATCCGGTAGCCGCATGACACCCGGCAATGGATTCTCGGGAGCGTCGGCTGGAGCGGGCACGTTCAGCAGGGCAGCAAGCGTTGGGGCGACCCGCAGCACGTCTTGAACTTCCTTGCTGGTCCGGCGCTCGATCGCTGCGCCCCACATCAGGACGGGAACACCGCGGTCATAGTCCCAGGGCGTTCCGTGATTGGTTCCGCCTTGTTCGGAGAGCGCGTCAAACCAGCCCGGCTCGGTCACGACATAAAGGTCGCCGGGTGGGTCATCGGGAAGGCTCGCTCCAACTAGCCGTTCGAGGTCGTTGTTGCTCGAGCGCAGCTCGGGATTCCGCGCGTCGTAGACCGTCTTCACGCCCTCCACGTCGGGCATGGCTTTTCGCAACGCCTTGGTGAGCTCATGGTGATGCGCTTTCCCGGCTGCGGTGTATGTGAACAACGGCGAGACGTAGCCTGCTATCCAGTCGCCTTTGCCCAATGCTGCATCCGCAGCGTTTTCGGCGGCTGCAGTCAGCGCTTCGCTCCGCACGCGGCCTCCTTTGCGGCCGCCGGCGCGGGCACGTTCAGGCAACTCTGCGACCCCGTGGTCGCCGGTGAGCACGAAAGCTACAGGTCCGCGGGCTTCCAGGAGCCGCACGAAATGGGTGAGCGCTCGGTCGATGCGCCGCAAGTTGTCCGCGTACTCCCAAGAACGAACACCCCAGATGTGCCCGACGATATCGGTTCCCGAGACACCCACCATCAGAAAGTCCGGCACGTCGTCGACACCCATCTGCTCAGCTTTCACGACCGCATAGGCGGCCGCGATCAAGTATTCGCTTGCCTCGGGCGTTCCGGAGAACGCGTACCACGGGTTGGGCGCGTCGCGCGGGTCATGCGGGAACGCCGGGTACATTTCCCCGGGAGATGCATCCGGGCCGAGGTGTTCTTGAAGCTTGCCCGCATCGGCGGGCTCCCAAGTCTGCAAGAGTGGTTCGACCGGGTTGGCTCTTCTGAAGTCGCGGAGCCATTCGGGCAGCCTTCCCTTGGGCGCATAGTACTTCGACGTCGTCATGGCGTGCGCCACCGCGTCATAGAAGACGGCGATGCCGGGCTTCTGGCCGACCGGCAGCACCGCCGAGCGGCCCTTGATCGATATCCCCACGATGCGCGCCTTCCCATCGCTCTCGCGGTGCAAGACGTCCGCGACAGTTTCCGAGCGAAGTTGCGAGGGACTGACAAAACGATCCTCGTTGCCGATGACCGCGTGCTTGCGGTCGTCGACCGTCTTCCGCGCACCAAGCTCCGGATCGTAGACCGCGTTGGCCACGATTCCGTGCACCGCAGGGGTGGCCCCGGTCGTGAGCGAAGCGTGCCCCGGTGCCGTTTGAGTCGACGCGTAGGGATACTCCGCCCTGTGATACGCGCCGTCTTCGTAGGCGCGGCGGATCACGCTGTCGCTTGGAAGCAATGGCAGCTGTTGGTCGAGCACCCACGAACCGAGTTGGTCGAGCACGATCAACACCACCAACTTCGGGGCGACCGTCGCCTGAGAGGCTGGCGCTGGTGGCGAAGAAGTCTTCTTTGCCGCGGATTCGGTCGAGGGTGCGGTGGTCGCGCACCCGGGAGCAGCGATCGCTGCCGCTGCAAATGATACCGCCAGGACGAAGCGCGCGATTCCCCTCAATCTGATCGTCACGGGGGGAACTTAACGTGGCAAGGGGCTCGCCGCTAGGCGCCCGAAACACCGTGCTAGGATCGACCATGAGCGGCCCACTTCGATCCATCCATGCGAAAGCGCGCATCGCCCGAGGTTGGTCGATGGGCTTCTACATTGCTGGCATCGCGGCGCTGGGTGCGGGATTGCTCGTCGGAGGCATCGTTGCGGCGGCGACTGGCTCGGCTGCGGGCCTCACCGTCGCGGCGGTGATCGCCGGTGCTGGGGTCGGGACCGGTGGCTTGAGTCTATGGGAAAGTCGCCGCTTCAGTCGGCGCGCCGCCCGACTCGAAAGCACGATCTCCGAGCAACGCCTGTTTGCGCTCGCGGAGAAGCACGGCGGTACGCTGCAGGTCCTCGACGTGGCCCGTGGCCTGCGTGTGATGAGCGCGGAGGCCGAGGCCCTTCTCGATGGCTTGGTCGACGAGGTGCGCGTCTCGATGCAGGTCACGGATGCCGGCGAGATTCATTACGTCTTTGTCGAGCTCGTGGATGCTGGGCAACCGCGCATCCGGGTCGATGTCGTCGAGGCCGAAAGCCTCGAAGAAAGCATCGCGGCTGAATCCGACTCAAAGAAGCGGCTAACAGACTGATATCATGTTGCTATTTGCCAACCGGCCTTGCGCTGGGCGTCCGCCGGCTCGATGATTTGCCGGCGGGGGTCTCCTAGGCTACATACGGCGGCCTCGCTCAGCGACGGAGCACGACAGCAATGAAACCCGACATCCACCCCGAATACAACACGATCACCGTGCACTGCGCATGCGGCGCGTCGTTCGAGATGCGCTCAACCAAAAGCATCGATCAGGTGGACATCTGCTCGGAATGCCACCCGTTCTACACGGGCAAGCAGAAGCTGGTGGACACCGCCGGTCGCGTCGAGCGTTTCCGCAAGAAGTACGCGAAGGCAGGCAAGGGCGACAAGGCCGAGGCGGCGCCCGAGACGCCCGCCGACAACTAGGCGGCCGTGTCCCGCAAGGGCGCCATATTGGCCACGATGGCCCAGCCCTACATCGGTGGTCAGGCGGTCATCGAGGGTGTGATGATGCGCGCTCCGGCGTGTCTGACCGTAGCCGTCCGTCGCCCGGACGGCACGATTGCGCTTCGCGAGGGTCCCTACCGCTCCACCTGGTCGAAGAAGCTCTGGAAGCGTCCCGGGTTTCGGGGCGTTGCGATGTTGGTCGAGTCGATGACGATGGGCTTTTCGGCGCTTCAGTTTTCGGCGGAGCAGCAGATGACCGAGGAGGAGCTGGCGCAAGACCAAGGCTCGGGGCGGTGGGCCGTGGTCATCTCGACCCTGCTCGCGCTCGGGCTCTTCATCGCCCTGCCGCAGTTCCTCGCGAGCTTGACCGCGAAGGGCGCAGGGTGGGACCTCGGCCTGACCGACACCGCTTTTCACGTTTTGATCGGCGGGTTCAAGCTGTTGATCTTCATCGCCTATCTCTTTGCGATCAGCCGAATCCCCGACGTGCGGCGCCTGTTTCAGTATCACGGCGCCGAGCACAAGACGATTCATGCGTACGAGAAGAAGCTGCCCCTCACCGTCGATAACGTGCAGGCGCAAACCACGCTGCACCCGAGGTGTGGGACGACCTTTCTCGTCGTCGTGATCGTCGTCTCGATCATCCTCGGCTCGCTTGCGGCGCCTCTCCTGATGCCCAACGTCGAAGGGTGGCTCGGCCAGGTGGCTCTGCTGGTCATCCGAATCGGGCTCCTGCCGATCATCGCGGCGATTTCCTACGAGCTTCAGAGGCTCAGCGCGCGTTTCTGTACGACAGGCTGGCGCCGGATGGTGCTCTATCCCGGCTTCTTGTTTCAGAAGATCACCACCCGGGAGCCCGACGACGACCAAGTCGAGATCGCCATCGCCGCCATGGAGACCGCCGCATGGCGCGACCGCATCCAAGAAGAGGCGCCCCACGGTGAAGAACCGATTGTCTTTGCGAGTTTCGCCCGCTTCAGGGAAGTATTGAGTGGCGATGGCTCCTTGGGCGCCTCCCGCGCGGCCTAAACATGCTTCCCACCGACAAGCTCGAGTCGCTATCGGCTCGCTACCGAGAGATCGAAGAGCTGCTCTGCCAGCCCAATGTGGTGTCCGACGCGAAGCGGTACACCGGGCTGACCAAAGAGCGCGCCGAGCTGCAGCAAGTCGTCGAGGCTTACACTCGGTACGGTGAAGTGATCGAAGACCTCATGGGGCACAAGGAAGCGCTTTCCGATCCGGATCTCCGCGGGCTTGCGGCTGAAGAGATTCCCAGCCTCGAAGAAGAGCGCGAGCGGCTCGAGGCGGCGATCAACCTGTTGCTCTTGCCGACGGATCCCAACGACGAGCGCAACACGATCCTCGAAATTCGCAGCGGCACCGGCGGCGAGGAGGCGGCTCTTTTCGCGGCCGACCTCTTTCGCATGTATTCGCGATACGCGGAAGCCCAGGGCTGGAAGGTCGAGGTCATGTCGATGAGCGAAGCCTCGGCTGGCGGCCTCAAGGAGGTCATCGCCTCGGTCTCCGGGGACAAGGTCTATTCGCAGCTTCGCTTCGAAGGAGGCGTGCACCGCGTGCAGCGCGTCCCAACCACCGAGTCGCAAGGCCGCATCCATACCTCGACCGCCACCGTGGCAGTCCTTCCCGAGGTCGACGATGTCGACGAAGTGCACATCGACCCGAGCGACCTCGAAATCATGACGACCGCAGCAGGCGGCCCCGGCGGCCAGCACGTCAACCGCACGCTGTCGGCCGTGCAGATCAAACACATCCCAAGCGGAATCATGGTCCGCTCCGAACAACAGCGCTCCCAGCACCAGAACAAAGCCAAGGCGTTGCAAATCCTGTCGGCGAAGCTCCTAGAAATCGAACGAGAAGCCCAAGCCACCGCGATCAGCTCCGAGCGCCGCAGCATGGTAGGCAGCGGCGAACGCTCGGAAAAGATCCGCACCTACAACTACCCCCAAAACCGAATCACCGACCACCGCATCCAACTGACGCTGCACAGCCTCGACCAAGTCATGGAAGGCGACCTAACCGGCCTTTTCACGGCCTTGAGAAGCCACCACCAAGCCGAGCTCATGCACCCGGATGACTAAAAAGGGTTAATTCACTGACACTGACCG
>Ga0209456_10001365_pt1 | contig 11937 bp, 7 predicted proteins | sample COG_11_FD_184755 | JGI IMG/M metagenome (GOLD analysis project Ga0209456, IMG submission 184755) | Pelagic marine sediment microbial communities from the LTER site Helgoland, North Sea, for post-phytoplankton bloom and carbon turnover... | ecosystem: Environmental > Aquatic > Marine > Neritic...
CTATGGCTGAAGAAAATTTGGCATGGCTTACAATTAGGAGAAAATATGGAAATACTAGTAAATGAAGAAATTGGGGGCAGAACCCTCAATATTCAAGCTGACAAAGTCGCCAAGCAGGCGTCCGGTTCGGTCGTGGTTCAATATGGAGATACAATTGTGCTCGTATCGGTTGTCGCCGCCCATGAAGAAAGGATCTCGGATTTTTTGCCCCTGACCGTTGAATATCAGGAAAAAATTTATGCGGCCGGGCGGATCCCGGGCAACTATTTTCGTCGTGAAATCGGGCGTCCCAGTGAAAAAGAAACACTGACCGCCCGTCTGATCGACCGGCCGATCCGGCCTCTGTTTCCAAAAGATTGGCGCTATGAAATCCAGGTCATCGCAACCGTATTATCCATGGACCAGGAAAATGACCCGGATACCCTGGCAATGATCGGAGCTTCGACGGCACTGGAGATTTCAGACATCCCGTTTGCCGGCCCGATCGCCTGTGTGCGGGTGGGCCGAATCGACGGACAATTAAAGATCAATCCCCCTTCCTCTGAATTGGAAAATAGCGATATCAACATCATCGTGGCCGGCTCCAAGACAGGTGTCGTGATGGTAGAAGGCGGCAGCGATGTGGTCAGCGAAGCCGATATGCTTGAAGCCATATTTTTCGGTCACCGCGAAATGCAGCCTTTGATTGATTTACAGCTCAAATTAAAGGAATCACATGGCCAGCCGAAACGCACCTTTCCCGCACCGGAGAAAGATCCGCAGCTGGTCGATACCTTAAATGAAACGGCTGCCGGGCGCGTGCGTGAAGCGATATTAATTCCGCAGAAAACAAAACGCTCTGCCGCCGTGCGCGAACTCAAGGCCGAAATATTTGAGAACCTGGGCGAAGACTATGAGGACCGCAAGTCAGAAGTATACGCCATTTTAAAAGACATCCAAAAAACGACTAGTCGGGACCTGATTTTGAAAGAGAACCGTCGAATCGATAATCGTAAATTTGATGAAATCCGGCCGATCACCTGTGAGGTGGGTTTGCTGCCCAGACCGCACGGCAGTGCACTTTTCACCCGGGGTGAGACGCAGGTACTGGGCGTATTGACTCTGGGCTCCGGACAGGATGAACAACGCGTTGAAACGCTGTACGGAGAAGAGTTTAGACCCTTTATGCTGCATTATAATTTCCCGCCCTATTCCGTCGGTGAAACCCGACGCATCTCCGGCCCCTCACGCCGGGATATCGGGCATGGCGGATTATCCACCCGGGCGATTGAGAGAATTTTGCCGGATAAAGAAACATTTGATTATACCATTCGACTGGTTTCGGAGGTTCTGGAATCCAATGGTTCTTCATCGATGGGTACCGTATGCTCCTGTTGTATGGCATTGATGGACGGTGGTGTTCCCATCAAGGCCCCGGTGGCCGGAATTGCCATGGGCCTGGTAAAAGAAGACGATCAGGTTGTTATCCTTTCCGATATCTTGGGGGATGAAGATCATACCGGCGATATGGATTTTAAAGTGACCGGCACCGAAGCTGGAATCACAGCGCTTCAAATGGACATCAAAATTCATGAACTGTCCAAGGAAATCATGCAAAGCGCTCTGGAGCAAGCCCGCCTGGGACGGATTCATATCCTCAACAAAATGCTGGACACCATCAGAGAGCCGCGCGAAGAAATTTCACCGTATGCACCGACGATCACGACCATTAAGATCAACCCGGATAAAATCCGCGAGGTCATTGGACCCGGCGGTAAAATTATTCGCGGAATTCAAAGCGAAACCAATACCAGTGTTGAAATCGATGATTCCGGCTTGATTAAAATCGCCGCTTACTCAAAAGAAGAAGGCCAGGCTGCGATAAAAATGGTAGAAGATCTGACCCAGGAACCCGAAATCGGCGCTATCTATGAGGGCACCGTCGTAAAGACCACCGATTTCGGTGCTTTCGTGCAGATCCTGCCGGGCACAGACGGTCTGGTGCATATATCCCAGCTGGCCAATCGGCGCATCACCAAAGTAACCGATGTCGTCAAAGAAGGGGATTCGCTCAAGGTCAAGGTCTTGGAAATCAGTCGGGATGGCAAAATCCGTCTCAGCCATAAAGCGCTCCTGGAAGAAAAGCATGGCCGCGACCGTAAATAGGACCGAGTTAAAAAACGGCATCCGGATTTTAAGCCAAAAAATGCCGCACACCCGTTCGGTGTCCATGGGTGTCTGGGTTAATGTGGGGGCCCGTGATGAAAAACCGGCTGAAAGCGGGCTTTCTCATTTTATCGAACACATGATTTTTAAGGGCACCCGTCGGCGATCCGCCTATCAGATTGCCAAAGAATTCGATGCCATCGGCGGTCACACCAATGCATTTACGACCATGGAAAATACCTGCTATCACGGCAAGGTAATGGACACCCATATGGATACCATGGTCGATATCCTCTCTGACATTTTCTTGAATTCCTTATTCGATCCCCAGGAAATCGAAAAGGAACGCCCGGTGATATTGCAGGAAATAAAAATGGTCAAAGAAAGCCCGGATGAATATGTTCATCTGCTTTCGGGAAAAAATTTCTGGGGGGACAACCCCCTGGGGCGCTCGATTCTGGGCAGTCAGGAAAATATCATCCAGTTTGACGCCCATCAGATCAAAAATTATTTCCATCGCCTGTATCAGCCGGATCGCATCGTGGTCTCGGTCGCCGGCAATGTGGACCATAAACATTTAACCGATCGACTGGAGCCGGCTTTTGAATCCATTAAACCCGGCAACCAGATCAGCGGTCGCGTCACCCCGCAGAGCCAGGGACTTGTCAACGTAAACCATCAGGATTTAGAGCAGGTTCACATTTGTCTGGGAACGCCGGGGCTTTCGATCAAGAATCCGCGGCGTTACGCCTGTTCCTTACTCAATACGATCCTGGGCGGTAACATGAGCTCGCGTCTTTTTCAAGAAATCAGGGAAAAACGCGGATTGGCCTATACCGTCTATTCATTTATGATGTCCCATGCAGACACCGGCATGTGCGGCATCTATTTGGCGGTGGATCCTGCCAAAGCACTGGAAACCACTGCCCTGGTGCTCAACGAATTCGACAAGCTCAGTTCAAAACCGGTATCGTCTGCCGAACTCAAAGGCGCGGTCGAATACACCAAGGGAAGTTTGCTGCTGGCATCGGAAAGCAATGAAAATCAGATGGTGCGCTGTGCCCAAAATGAAATTCATTTTAAACGCGACATCAAACTGCAGGAAGTCATCGAGCGGATCGAATCGGTGACGGCTGCAGATATTTTGGAACTCTCCCAAAGCATCTTTGTCAGAAACAAAATGGGATTAACGCTGCTGGGACCGGTTAAAGACAAAAAGCCCTACGAAGATATTCTGTAAAACTGACCCACCGGTTCAGATGCGCAGATTCATCGTCTCGATGTTCATCAGGCTTATCTTAAATATCAGGCTACTGGCGACTGGCCAACAAAAGGTTTCAGTGTTTAGGTGTCAGTCTTTGGCCCTTGGGGCCTACCTGCCAGCCTCGAAGCCTGAGACCTGGAGAGATTTCCTGAGCTGTTGAAGATTCGCTGTAGCCAGCCGAGCCCTGACACCTGACACCCGAACCCTAATAATAATTCCGCCCGAACCGGAATATCTGAAACCACACAGCCATGAACCATAAGCCGGTGATTAAAATTCGTCGCTTGCGTCCAGATGCGGACGCCGATATCCCCCTTCCCCGTTATATGACCGCTCAATCGGCAGGCATGGATTTATGTGCGGCCATACAGCAGGACCTTATTATACACACAGGTGATCGCGCCCTGATCCCCACCGGTTTTGCAATCGCTCTGCCAACTGGCTTTGAGGCCCAGATCAGACCGCGCAGCGGACTGGCCATAAAGCATGGCATCGGGCTGATCAATTCCCCTGGTACCATTGACGCCGATTATCGTGGCGAGATTAAAATCGCAGTTATCAATTTAGGCCCGGAACCGTATACGTTTAAACGCGGCGAGCGTATTGCGCAGATGATTGTTCAAAAAGTATATATTGCTCAATTCGATATCGTCGAAAAACTGGATGAAACCGAGCGCGATAGCGGGGGGTTCGGCCATACGGGCAAATAAAATCATTACCTGAATCTTGAATGAAAATTAATGAGGATGAAACTTGAATTAGAACGAGTGCGGCAATGCACCGATTACAATCTGGCGGTTTGCGTTTTGGCCAGCGGCAGCCGGGGCAATGCCATCTTCATTTCAGACGGCGTTACCGGCATCTTGCTCGATGCCGGTCTGTCAGCCGCTGAAATAAAACGGCGGCTAAAGTCACGGGGACTCAACCCCAGGGATCTGGACGCCATTTTGCTCAGCCATGAACATAGCGATCACGTCCAGTCTGTTGGCGTGCTTTCGCGCCAGCTAGAGCTGCCAATATACCTCAGCCGTAAAATTAAAAAAAAGGCTCGCCTCGGCAAGGCGGTTCACGAAATCCGGACCTTCGAGTGCGATGTCCCCTTTCAGATCAATAATTTGAGCGTGTATCCATTTTCCGTTTCCCACGACGCCGCAGATCCGGTGGGATTTACCATCGGACAGAACGGCCGCCGCATCGGTATCGCAACGGATCTGGGCATCGCCACACCCCAAATAAAAGCGCAGCTGCAAGACTGCCACTTGCTCATCCTGGAAGCCAATCATGATCCGGAGATGCTGATGAACGGACCCTATCCATGGCCCCTGAAAAAACGGATCCAGAGCCGCCGAGGGCATCTGTCCAATCAACAGTCAAAACGTCTGCTCAAGGAATTGCAACACCAGCACCTTGAGCACGTCGTTCTGGCGCATCTGAGCGAAACCAACAACAACCCCCAAAAGGTGCTGGACGAAATTTCCGGTGCCTTCAAGCGCTGCAAACCGCGTTTGACTGTTGCCAGCCAGCACCACAGCAGCGAAATCATCTACCTCAAATAACCGTTTTCGGGACATTTCGTTACCAAAATTTGTCATTAGTAATAAGCTGCTAAACAATCATTTGGAGTACTCCATTACTCCCGCTTTTTTAAAATTCTGATGCGCGCTAATGTCCTAATGCCTGTTAACTGTCTCATGGTTTATATTTCTGTCTGCTGTTATCTGACCTCTAACCTTTGATAACACGCATCATTGACATCTTTTGATAAGTGACTACGTTAGATTCGAAAGCCAATAGACGCCATATCTTTATAAATTTCAATTGCTTTGGAGATTAATGGCCGAAGGTTAATTCGACGGTAAATCAAAAATACCAGAAGTGTTGTGGGTATAAATTCGGAGGTAATTAAAATGGCCAATAAATATGCAGCCCGGAAGAGGTTTGATGAAGGTGTTGCGGCCTATATCAAAAAGGACTTTAAGACAAGTGTTGATCTCCTGACCCGGGCCATAAAATATGACGCCTCCCTGGCGCTTTTTTACGTCAGCCGGGGGGCAGCCCGTTTAAAATTGGAAAAAGCGGCTGAGGCCATCTCCGATTTTGATCGGGCCATTGATTTGGATCAGGATTATGTTCGGGCCTACCATTTACGCGGGTTGGCCTATGAAAAATTGGGTGAATTTGCCCGGGCCTTTCAAGATTTTGATCGCGCTCTGGAGATCGATCCTGAATATGGCGCCGCCTACCACAGCCGTGAAACCATGCTATCCAATCCGAAGCAGCCTGACCTGGCCTTTGAAGATTTTGAGATGGTCAATCACCTAACGGCCATGCGTTTGAAGCAATTTGACGAGAAAGTGCCCAGTGACCTGGCAATATAGGGTGCAGAGGACAGAAGTCAGAGGTCAGATGACAGGACAATCAACGGGGTTCGATGCCCGCGGCGCTGATGCCATGAACATAATATTTGGCATCATTTAAAAAGTGCAAAAAGATCACCACAAAAGCAATCGAGGCTTGAATCATCAGGGGCTTATTTTGATATAGAATATCGAGTTGACGGCGCAGCACTTTTTTAGAATTAGAAGCGAAATAGGTTGAAAAAAGACCGTCGAGCAACTGCTCGCGATCCGGCTTGGTGACCAGATCAATTCGGCCGCTAAAACAATAGTCCATGGCTTCTAAAATCAGTTTACGCTGTTCGGGTAGCTCCTTGAAATGGTAGCCAAGTAAATGCATCAGGGTTCTTTGCGCTTCCTTCAAACTGGCATCACAGACCGCTTCAAATAGAACGCGCAGAGCGTGGTCATTGCCAATGGACTGATGCTGGCGGATCAGGGAAAGCAAAACGGTATTTTTAAACAGCTGGTGCATCCGACGGGCACCGTTCATGGCTGAAGCCGGGGAATGTTCATTTGAGGGAACATACCCGCGATAATTATTGACGAACATCAGCTGAAACACGTTTTGAAAAAAATCAACCCCCGCCAAAGGATCTTCCAGGTCGATGCGCATGTCCAGAGTGTTGTCCAGACGATCGGCCAGCTTAACATGCACCAGCTGCGGTGAATCGCTCGCACTTTCCAGCAGCCGACCGATATATTGATAATAAGATTCCCTTTCGGTTCGCGTTAGTGCAATAATATAGCTCAGCAGCTCAGCTTCAGCTTCATCCGGCATGCGCTCCAAAAGGCTATAAAGCCGGCCCTCCATGTCCATCCACTGACTCGTGTCGAAATCATTGGAATTGATATCTTCCATAATGTCATGAAACAAGACGCTCAGCAGCCCGACAGCGTTCAACCGCTTTTGATTGCGCGCAAAAATAGCCGTCGCGCGCAAGGGGTGCAAGACCGCCATGGGCCCCAAGTGACGCCTTTTTTGCTGATAGGCACTGAAAAGATAGCCGAGCGCGTCCATGATAAGACCTTTTTTTTCCCGGTCTTTTGAAGCATTGCGATCCAGAGCCTTGCCGCCGATGATATACATCATGACATTATAGCGGTTTAATGATGCGGCACTCAGATTATAGTTGAGTACTGACGATAACTTTAAAAATTCGTTCAGATCATACTGCGGCATGGGGGAATCCCTCTCGGCCTGTTTTCGTTTTTGATATATTGGCGCTAAATGGTTTAATGGGCAAGAGTTTTTTTATGCACATCGCTTTTGATGGTGTCAGTGTTCAGGTGTCAGGTGTCAGCCTACAGAGATCGGCCTGCGATGAGCTCGGCCAAGTTGAGGTCGGATGACAGAAGACAGATAGTAAAACTTGGAACAGGACGTCCCTTTTTCTGGCCTCTTTTTTCTGTTCTCGACTCGGCTGCTTCGGCCATGAGCTACTTTCGCCCTGCCTTCGACATGAGTTCAGGCCGAATGGAGTTCGTCGCCGGCTGTCATCTGTTAACTGACACCCGAAACCTGACACCTGAAACCTATTTGAGGCCAGAAACCAAAATAGTGAAACAGAAAATTTGGATCCGAAAATTGGGTGAACCGCTCGAACCCAATTTTGGCACGAAACGGAAGGATTATTGAAATTCGGTGGCTAGTTTTTCAACAGATGTGGCAATCTCAGCGATGATCGGGTTTAAGCGGGCATTTTCAAACCCTAAATAATCCAATATGGGGGGGTCAATTTCAGATGATGAAGCTGCATCCCCGGATGTGAACCCCGCTTCATTAGCGGCAAAATCCGCCAGGTGGACAATATAGGCCAGCTCGTTATTTCCGGAATGCATCGGGTAGTGGTGATAGCGTATGGCCATTGATTGGGTTTCAGGATAGCGCCAAAAACGCGAAGCGCGCGACATGACCTCTGCATGATCAAAGCCTAAAATTTTCTTTTCAGCCTCGGTAAATTTGCAGGGCGTACCGTTTAAATAGGTCTTAAAGTCTTCATGGCGCTCCTCAACATAGGGATCGAGTATAATTTTCCCGGCATCATGCAGCAGCCCAGCAATAAACGCATCTTCAACCCAATCGCGATTGATCATTCCGCTAATAGTTTTAGAGCCCAGGGCAACCGCCAGCGAATGTTTCCACAGATCGCCAGGTTTTAGCTGATAACCCTTTAATTTTTTACTTAAAAGCCGCGACGAAGCGGCTATCGTAATCAACTCACCCAGGGTTTTTTGTCCGAGCAAAATGGAAGCATGCTGGATCGATGACACCAAACCGCTCAAACCATAATAAGCGGAATTGGCCAGGGCCAGAACCCGTGCAACAATGGCTTGATCATGTTCGATGACCGCAGATAATTCCTTGAGACTCGAGCCGGGATCTTCCATAATTTCACGAGCTTTCAAAATAATATTAGGCATTGGTGGCAACTCCACCAGACTGCGCAATATTTTACTTTTCAGCGACATGATTTCGGGGTTCTCTGGGGTTTCGGAAATCGGTGTGGTTAAACGCGTCTCTAAGTCGGTGTCCACCGGTGCCCTACCGATAAGCGACACATCTTCGGCCGGAAGCGTAAGCTGAATCTGGACGTCGGCTTTGCACAGCGAACATGCAAGCTCCAGGGCCCGTTTATGGGTTACAATTAGATCGCTGGAAATCGTATTGATTTTCAGGCATTTAGGGCATTCAATTCTCATAATTAAAATTTTTCAGCCATTCGATAATGAAATCAAGTTTCAGCGCATAGACGCCTAAAAACTTCTTTATATTCAATCGGCATTTTTTTTTAATTCTTTAGGTTGCTTAACGCACAACGCTTCTATGAGGATACCTGCGCTGCGCATTAACTGGCAATATTGCGTCCGGTTAAATGCAACCGCGTCGCAACCGTCCAGATTAATTCAAAGGCTCAACCGGGTCCGAGACGGCGTTAACATTGCGCATGAATTCAAGATCGCTTTTGCTTCTTTGAACCATAAGGGTTTCGACCGCCTCCTTGTGCAGTCCCATCAGGATTTTATAAACATTGTATTTGGTCTTGCAAAAAAAGATATCAAACGGCTCCTTTTTGCCATCTTTCCGGTAAATGCGGATGCCGGGAATATCATCGGTTTGAATGTATTCACTATCCGCATTTATCAGCAGGGGTTCGATATCGCGTTTATTTAGCCAGGGTATGCAGGCGCCTGCCATCCCCAAATCCGGATTCATGATCGACCGAATTTTTTCGGTTACCCCACCGACCGCCAATATAATGTCGCCGGTCAGCGAACCGGTGACCCCGTAACGCTGATTGACCGGCTGTTTTATAAAATCAGATATGAGTGCAATATCCATGGCCACGGATGCACTGTCACCTTCCACCCCACCATGAGCCTGAATATATTCCACATACATTTCATATCCGACATACGGGGCTCCGATTTTATTTAATACCTTTTTTATGGAGGCTCGCACATTTTGTGCTGCGGCCTTGGCAATATCACCGATTTTGCCCGGCGCTACAACTCTATCAGCGGCGCCCAGATTAATCTGGCAGTGGATGGGCAAAGGTTGGCCTAGCATCTGGTTGCTGGAATTGGAGTGGATGACGGCCAGGCCAACAACATAACCGATGGAATCCGTCATAGAGCTGATATACTTTTTTAAATATTTTTTCTGTTGGCCGTATTCCTGAAAAAGGCCGCCTTCCAGACTTAAATGCTCCTTGAGCGCCTGCTTGACATGTTGTGCTTGAACCAGAGGCGCATTTTCAAAAATAGCTTCAAACTCAGCAGATTTGATCACACCATTGATCGGGCGTAAAATACCACTCAATTTCCCGTCTGATGCCCGACATCTCAGTTCTTTGATGATTTCAAGAACAGCGCTTTTGTCAAATTCGCGTTCCTGCAACTTAAAATCCGCCGGCAGTGATTTACCGTAGATCGTTTCACTGCGCTGCTTGACGCTTTCGTAGCCTTCGGCTGCGATGACATCCCCCCATGAATCCTTAAACTCAGTGCCCAGATTGATAATTTCTTGTTTAACATATTGTGCGACCTGGCGGATGCTTTCGGTAGTTTCCGGCACAGCACTTTCCATGTGGATAATTTCGCCTTTATCTTCGATTCGGCTCAGAAAGGCGCCCTCGCCCTCTTGTTGAAGATGCTGCAGGGTATCGTGGTTGCAACAGGCAACGATGATGTTATCGGCTTTTAGATGGTTTTCCGATCGGTCGGCAGCACCGCTGCCGGTATTGCGCCCGCCTTCGAGGATATAGCGCTTGTTTTGCATCACTTCCAGTAGTTCGGCCATGTATCCGACTTTGATCAAGGTCTTTAATTCATCGATATAAATGATCGGCGACTTGGCGTGAGCCCCCAGGTAGGTCCGTTTGTGACAGGGGGTTTCAAGATTTCCGGATTGGTATGGATCATGGCGAAAGCCACCCTTCATATTTCTGGCATCCGGTTCGGAGACACGGGCCATCAGGTCTTGATCTTTACGCGGATCATATAAAATATCGGGTACCATATCATACAAGTGCTTGACCGCATTGCGGCGGTCTGCAATGGACTCTCTTTGAATTTTTTCCTGAGCGCGGTGATTGTTTTCTTGCATATACATGAAGATGGCGCCCATGCCGGTCAGCCCAGCTGCAATGAAAGCCGGTGAATAAAAAATTCCAACGCCGGCAGCCACGACGGTCGCCCACAGAAGCGCCCTTTTGGCTTTACGGGCGGATTGAATTTGATCGGAGAGGTTGAACTCTTCGACGGCATCTTTGGCCGCATCAATCGCCTGATTGAAATTATCAAGTAAGGGTTCGATGAGGTGCGGTGTTTCATAGGCAACGCGCACATGGTTCTTATCTTTTCCAGGATACCCAATGATGGCTTCCTGAGGTCGTAAATAATCTCCCAGGGATTCCTGCAAAACTTCCTTAAACATGTTGGCCAGCATGGACTTGCCGGTTCCCGGCCTTCCAACCATGAGAATGTGCCCGCGGTTCTGAGCAATCTTGCGAATCGCCCGCTTGGCCTTATCCTGAAAAATAACCCGATCAACCGGATCCGCAGGGACTTCAATCTGAGCGGTGTTCGCAAAAAAATCAAGCCGCTCTTCGAGGGTGCTCGGATAATCCAGGAGCTCCTTTATCCATTCGTAATCATTGTCTTTATAGTCACTCTTCATGGTTGAAACCTTCTATAGAGTCCAGCAGATAATACATTCCAGCTTCAGAGCCCTTAACGCGGTTTTGAATTTCGTTATGGACTTGCGGCAATTTTTTCCGGAGCATTTCAAGGGCCCGCAAATCATGTAACACTGAAATCAGCGTGGTCATGTTCTCTTCAAAACCATTGTATTGCGGGATATAATTAAACGAAATTCCAATTTGCATATAATTCAGCGCCGGCCGAATCAAATTGCGCTGGTTTAGATCGATTTTGTTGGCGTTTAGAATGTCGCGGAAGATTTTGGGAAATGGAGACTTGGCATAATTTACTTCAAGCTTTTGGTTAAAAAACAGCTTAACGGGTTTGGCCTGGTTTCGAATGCAATTCTCAAAAGCTGAAATCAATTTTACGTCGTCGGCCAAGGCCTGCTGCAGCAAAAACAGGTATTTTAACAGATCGTCATTATCCAGACGGAATTCTATCGTGTTATCTGAACTGAAAACACAGCATTGCGGTTTCCCATTGCGCTCAAAGACGATCAACCGGTGGCTATGGTCAGGCCGGTATGTACTGAAATCAAAAGCGCGCATTTCAAACAGACCATCGCCAATATATGCCTTTCGCAGTAACACACCCACATTTTTGGAGATATAGTTTAGTATGTATTTTAATTTTTCTTCAATGCTGCCTTGAAGCTTTAAATAGGTAAGGTTCCCGCCAAGGTCTTTGCAAATTCCGATAACATGAGCAATCTGATGGGGGTCGAGTTGCGACAGGCGCCGGCTGACAGGATCATAGGCTCGCAGTGACTCATAAATGTGAAATAAATGGCTTTGAAACGTTTTGTCCTTGAGCGGCGGAATCCATATCTTGCTATGGGATACGAGCACTTCCGGCGGGATCATATGGCTGTTCCATACACTGCGCAGACGCCCGGGCAAAAGCCGCTTCAATTTTTCAATAATT
>Ga0209456_10001367_pt1 | contig 11929 bp, 3 predicted proteins | sample COG_11_FD_184755 | JGI IMG/M metagenome (GOLD analysis project Ga0209456, IMG submission 184755) | Pelagic marine sediment microbial communities from the LTER site Helgoland, North Sea, for post-phytoplankton bloom and carbon turnover... | ecosystem: Environmental > Aquatic > Marine > Neritic...
CGTGCACTCGGGGAAATTGGTTCTGGTACTTGTCGTTATAGTTTCTTTTGTGGGTTCTTTATAATTAAGTCAAACTCGGTAACTGTTTGCAGAAGTCATTCAATGGTCCTCTGCGGGGGTAATTGACATAATTAGTCCCCCTATCCAAGGCGTCCTACGCTCATTGGTGGATGCCAATCTTCATACTGCTTCTTGTAGGCTTTTAAGTGCGTTATGTTTACACGCTGCACCTTATAACCATCTGTTATGCTGACATTATAGTCTCCATGCCAGTCTACGACTACATAAGGTCCCTTATACTGGTGTCCCAGTTTCAGGTTAGAACTGACATGGTCATAAAGGAGTACGTAGTCTCCTTTCTCATACACCTTGGATACTAACTTTCGGTTGAAGGACTGGGCTTGGCCCTCCATGTTACTTCCAGTAACTTTTCTCACTAATTCGGCTATTCTGTTGCACTTTACTCGTTGCTCTTCTGCATAGGCTGTCGTGCATGGTTGACCCTCCTCAGTAAAGCCCCCATAAATGAGGTCTAAAGGAAGGTTCCCATCCGTACATCTAGACAAGAACAACTTATAAGGTGTAGCGCCGGTGGTACGATGTGGAGTAAAGTTGTACGCCATTCGAACAAAAGGCAGGTATCGATCCCACGTATTATGAGATGACCCTACATAATGCTTCAGAATGGTACGAACAGTGCCATTAATCCGCTCGACCTGTCCATTGGACCAGGGGGTATACGGACAAGTTCTTGTCTTGTCAATGCCCCAGAGTCTACAAATTTCTTGGTAGAGTGCGGATTCAAACTCTGGTCCCTGATCAGAGTGCAACCTTCCAATGGTACCATACCGACTAATTACTTCATTCACTAAGACATCGGCAACTGTGGCAGCGTCGTGTCGTCGCAAAGGAAACAATTCTATCCACTTGGAGTAGTAATCGGTATAAATCAGGATGTATCGATGGCCCTGGGAAGTGGTCGGCCAGGGACCCATCACATCCACGGCGACCCGATCCATAGGTGCCAGTACCTGTTCCTGTTTTAAAGGCATACGGGTTTTATGCCTCCCGAGCCCTTTCACTCTCTGACAGCTGTCGCAGGCACGCAGCCATTTGGTTATGTCTCGTGCCATACCGACCCAAAAGAATCTTCGGCGCATTAGCAGGTAAACCCGTTCATAACAGAAATGCCCCTGCTCGGGTCTCCCATGAAACTGTCTGAACAGCAAAAGACGCATTTGGTCTGGCACTATTGGCACGCTTACCAAATCGTCCGCCTCTGTAAGGCATTTTGTGCAAGTTTCCACATCATTCTGTGTTCTCTTCCTCCGGAGGTAACTCTGACAGTCACACTTCAAGTTAACCCCCGGAATTCTAGTATTATAAACTAATACTTTATCTTGTATTCTCATTTGTTCACCCAAATGCAAATATGCCAGGACCTCTCGCGTTTCATTTTGAGTATTGGTGCCTGGGTTATTTAAGATCTCACGAACTCTCTTTAATACCGGATCCCTTTCCTGTAGATCAGCCCAAGTCCCTTTTGTCAGATATTCTAGCTTAGCAAAGGCATGGGTGGCTTGTAACCGACTATCGTCTATTACCAGCTCCAGCCGCTTAGCGATTTCTTCCAGGGACAATTGGGGATCCAGGATAACTTGGGACCCACTTGCTTCAGGATTACTCAACTGGTCACCCAGGAGTTCATCCTCTTTTTGTAGCAGATTTTGAGTTTGCTCAATCCTACCAGGAGGAGGTACGGGGAGACTGCCCAATTCTGGGGAGTCAACACCCTCAAAGAAATTGTCATTCCCTTCCTCAACTGGTATTGCAATCTTCTCTGGCTCCACCCCATCAGTCTTATGACGATGAGAGCCTGGATTCTCGTGCCGTCGCTTTGCGCGTCTAGCTCGCTCCGAGAGCTTAGGCGGGGGAGTTTTATGCGCAGATTTCGCATCCGCACCCTTCCCCAACGCCCGTGCCTTAGCGCGAGTGAGCGCCGCACATAAACCACTTGACGACAGAGCGTTGTTCAAAGAGATTTCGAACTTCTTTCTTTCTGTTTCTTCTACGTCCGGTACTGGATCGTGAGATATCCAATATGCAGGACATATTTTGCATTCATTTTCTTCTTCCACATTCTCAACTTCCTTCAGGATACTGCATCCTAGGCTATCCGCTAGATTTAATTCTCCAGGACAGCCAGCAGCATAGTTATCAGATGCTTCTAACTTTCGTTCAGCCATCCGACTTAACCCTTCAGCAAATACTGACGGTAGCAAGTGTTGCTCTTTTTGGAATTCAGGATTACAAGATATCCACATCACCTTTGAATTAGGCACTGCGGCGATGCTTCCCCCAGCTTTGGTCTCCAAGACTTCGACATTGCGGAGTTGCCCTACATTCTCCAACTGCACAGAAGTCATGGTTTTACCCGACTCAGTGCAGTGGTTGCAGGCATCACGTCCACAATGACGGGTGACTTGAATACGGCTTAGGGCATCAGCGTTGCCATGCAGACTACCCTTGCGATGCTCTATCTCAAAATCATACTGTTCGAGAGTCATGATCCAATTGCAATACATATTGTCACTCTGCTTAAAAGACAATTACCAAAGTAAGGACGCATGATCCGTCCGGATCTTAAAATGCTGTCCCACTAGGTAAGGTCGAAAAGCAGAGACAAAAGTGCGTACTGCAAGAAGCTCTCTCTTAGTAGTGCAATACTTGCGTTGGCTTGCAGAGAAGGTTTTACTTGCGTAACACACTACTCTCTCTTCACCATTTTGTACTTGTGAAAGGACAGCGCCCATGCCAAATAAACTGGCATCTGTGTCTAGAATAAATTGGCCACTGTCCAGAGCGTACGTCAGGACCTCATCATTAGTTAGAGAATCCTTTAACTCTTGGAAACTGCATTCCTGTAGTGAGCCCCAATGCCACACTACATTTTTCTTAGTTAGTTCAACCATGGCGGCTGCCTTCTCACTGAAGTTCTTAATGAACCTCCTATAATATGAGGCCAAACCCAAAAAGGATCTTACGTCATGTAAATTCCTGGGGGTAGGCCAATCTTTCACAGCGCTTACTTTGTCTGGGCAAGGGCTGATTCCTTCCGCGGTCACTATGTGACCTAGGTACTCAACTCTCACCTTAAAGAAGTTGCATTTACTGGGTTTTAGCTTCAACCCTGCTTTTAGGAGGCGTGATAAGACTTGTTCCAAATGTAACAAGGAACTTTCAAATGTATCTCCATAGGTTATGATATCGTCGAGATACACTAAACATCCATGCCACTGAATGTCCCCTAGGACATTCTCCATCAGCCGCTCAAAAGTTGCAGGTGCATTGCACAACCCAAACGGCATAACTTTCCACTCATAGAGGCCTTTTTGAGTTGCGGATGCCGTTTTCTTGGCATCATCAGGATCCATGGCAACCTGCCAATATCCACTTGCAAGATCTAAAGTAGAAAAATACTTGGATCCTCTTAGATGCTCTAACGTATCATCAATGCGTGGTAATGGATACGCATCCTTTTTAGTAACACGGTTTAAGCGCCTGTAGTCAATACAAAACCGCATTGTTCCATCTTTCTTCGCCACCATTACAACAGGGCTGGCCCATGGGCTATTTGATTGGACGACCTTTCCCGCTGCAATGAGGTTGTCCACCATACCATTTAGTTCTTCTGTCTCAGCTACATTGCGGCGGTATGGTGGTGTTTTTGTAGGTTCGGCGTTTCCTGTATCTATTTTATGAAACGCACAAGACGTGGTACCAACGTTACCCTGCTCATCGACGAATGCACCCTCATATTTCTGTAGTAACGTGGTAACCGCCTTCAACTGGGTGTCTGTTAAATGTGAACTATCGATTCGCTCGAATATATCTGCTCGTAGCTCTTTCTCTGTCCCTGGGGGTTTCAAGGTATCTTCCCCAGAGTTGACCGGCTTCTTCTCGACGGAGGGAGGTGTCGTGGTTTCAACAGGATCCCCTTCGTCACAAGTGTCGTCCTCTCTACAGGCTGACGAAACACTTGGCACCTCCACAACTCCACCTTTGGATGTCGGTCGTAGGTCACCTAGGGGCATATACCCCCCAGATCCAGCCAAGAACTTTGAACCCTCGTGCATAAAACGAGGTATTTCGTTTATGCTATCACAGTCATCATCGAAATGAGGCATACTGTCACCACAGCTAGCCGCCTCCCTGACGATATTGGGTCGGCTGTGGAAACAGCAGGACCATTCACGATGTGACTGAGGAGTCTCACACTGGCCATCAGTGGCATTTTTGCCGGGCCTCAGTGTGTTAGTCTCTTGGGTCGTAGAGTTCGCTAATATATGAGCCTCAAGTGCGTGATGGCTCCTCCCCGCAGACGATGAAGGTTCTTTAGGAACCCCTTCAATAACCGCCTGCGACTGACTTGCCACAGTGCTTCGGTTCCAAGGCGATGATTCTTCCCATGGTTTCTTCACCACAAACGGAGTTTCGTGGACCGCACTGACTGACTCTCTTTCCCGGTCATACGAACATGGCCCAGATGACTTACAGGGCTCCGTAACCCCCCGATAGTCATCTTTCTTATTCTCTTTTCCAGCGTCCCCTTGACTGAGACTGCTTTGAGAAAGTTCGTATGCCATTCTCATACTTCGACACGTAGCATCTGTGCCGTTGCATGGTCTTCCAATTTCTAATATTTGATCTTCGTTCACTACTGGCGTCACCCATCCAAGAATACTGCCCGCTCGTATCCAATAGGGTAAATTAGATTTATTTTCGGCATAAATGGTGAGAAACTCGCCGTCAGTTCTCACCAACCCGTCAGGGATATTGATATCCGAGCCAAAATCAAAAGCCAACTCGAAAGTACATGTACTTGGGGATCGTTGGGCCGATCCCCATTCAACCGGTAGTGCTAGATTGATAGGGATACAATCGGTGTGGGCAGGTATCATAATTTCTTCTTGGATATTAATATGATATCTCGGCGATGCATACCCTTTTGAGGTGGGATGCAGTCGCGGCACAGGACGGAAGTGTGCCATACCGTTTTCATAGTCTAGATGTGCGCCAGTGGCGGATAGGAAATCTACACCGATGATTAGATCTATCCCTGGCCATTCTATGGAGGTAACGGAAAACTCCCATATATATGGATCTATGCTTGTAGGCATAAACATTGGAAGCTCAATATCGCCGATAATATTGAGATCCTCATTCCCAGCTCCTACACAATGTGTTCTACTTTTCCTCAGGCTGGCTTGTGGTTGAATCTTTTTAACCACAGCTGCTGGAATTATGCTGTGCCATGCCCCGCTATCCAAAAGCGCCCGTAGCTTTTGACCCCCAATTTTAACAGGGATGGTAGAACACTGCTGACCAAGCACGAAAGGTTCTCCCATATGGTAGTGCTGGTATTCACCTTTGAACCTAGGATTATTCTTCAGCATTCGGGGACAATTCCTCCCACACATTGGCAGAGAGGTATAGCCATCTCTGGGGTGACATCCCTTTTTACTTTCAGGGCAACCACAGGATTGGGTTGAGAGTGCCGGATCAGTGCATCGGCACCGAGTGGCTCCCTCTACAGGGTCTGTCTGTGTTGCTTTGGAAAGGATCTCAGCACCCTGAGTTAGATCCTCCTTCCTGCTGGTCAATGCTATGAGGACTGCAGCATTGTCAATTTTAGCATACGCAGAGGCTTTCTGAGGCGCCATTCGATAAGTGTTGATGGCTTGAATGGCGAAATCTGTTGCAGACACAAATGACAACTCATCATCGGGTGGGTCACTAAGAGAGGCAGAGCTAACGCTATTGCGTGTAGTCATGCATCTTAGATATTCCTCTTGCCACTTAAGAGTTTGCCATGAGGGCCTGGTTTTTCGTGTGGTTCGGGGTTGACTCCGGTTACACCGGATCCGCCCCTTATGGCGTCATTTTGGTGGATTGGCAGCGTCTCCAAAATGACCACCACATTCACACTTGCATCTGGACATAACGCCATTAATTTTCTTACAGAATCTGCCTCTGCAAGCATGCAGTTTCTTCAGATCACCGTCGCGACCGAAGCACTCGCTAGGTAAGTGCCCCGTTGCGCCACAAGTGACACATACTCTTCTACATTCTTTGGATGTTAGCTCATCCAATCTTTCCTTCTCGGCTGATGATAGCTTCTTAAACCGTGGACCGTCAAGACGTTCAGGAATACTTTCATCACTGGAAGGGTACTTCGACTGGGTGGAACCAGCGTTTGCAGCCGTTGACTGAGTTCGGTTGGGTTGATTTCCCCCTTTGTTGACAGCAGCAAATACGCCTGGGAAAGGTCCAGTCGCTTTTCCCTTCCCTCTCTTGAGTGGAGAAGTCAAACCTACCACTTCTTGGTCCAAATCTCTGAGAGTTACAGGTGTTAGCTTTTTCAACTCTTGGAGAGCCTCCGTGATGTTACTAATGGTGCCCTCATCATAGGCCTTATGTAACACCATTTGGGAACTACGATCCGTGAGTCCGTACATGAACGTCCATAACTCGTTATCCATCCGTTCTCTTGGATCCGCGCCTGCAAAGGCCGGAAAAGAAGCTTTTTGAATGCGTTCGGCAAATGCATTCTCACTCTCATCGACAGCCATCTGCATCACAGCCATAAGACCCCGTAGCATGCGGCGTGCGTTTGGGTCGTCCGCTGTGTTACCATAGATGGTGTCAAAGAATTCCAGACAAGCGTACAAGTTGAATAATTTTGGGTGTGCTAAGCCCGCACTTGTCATGGCCTTCTGTTTAACGCTACCTCGCAATAGTGACTGGAACACGACTCCCGTCTGCAAGTCGGTCCAATTCATCTCATGTCGCTTTTGCAAGAGGTAATTACGGTATACTTCCCAGGTGTAGTTGACACCATCCCATGTATCTATATCGGGATAGGTCTTGGGCATACCGCTAGTGTCTACAGGCAATCCCACTAATTGCCATGCGCTTACTCCTCCATTTTCCAAGTCTTTGATAAACAAAGACCAACCACAGGGATTTAAAGATCTTTCTTTCCCTACAGTTTGGTTAAACTGCGTTTGGCTCATTTTCGAACTTACTGGGCCCGCACGGGTGCCGTATGTGCTCCCATCCCAGTGGCTGCGATCCCGGTAGGGATCCCATACACCCCCTAGAGGGTCTCTGTTATTGCAACCACGGGTAGGTGAGGCACGACTAGTGGAGTGCGGACGCCTATAGGTAATCTCATTCCAATGGCTAACATCTGGTGTGGGTTCCGAATCACACTCTGGTTTTCCAAGTTGTGCATCCAATGGAATTTTTCTGGCAGAGGAGGTGGGTGCAAATTGGTTTTGCAACACCGCCTCCTTCACTGCCGTGACTAATTCCACTAATGGTTCAGCAAGGGGAGCATTTAAGGTTTGTTGCTCGACCTCTGCAGGAGTGGAGGAATAATCCACACGATGAGTTTTAGTTGTTCCATCTGCCAGAGCCTGGGCAGTTTCTCCATTGCTCTCTCGTGTACCTAGCTCAGGTGGAGAATAGTTCTGCCGATGAGGACTTAAATAGGTCACCTGAGAACTGAACTCGATACCTCGGTGGGATTTTACGTCTGGTTTATTGAGGCATTCCTCACTAAGTAGTGGAGGATCGGTTCTCTGATCGAGTACGGGTGACTCTGCGAGTCCTGCCTGAGGCAAACTTCTTCTAATTTTAGCTCGGTCCCTCACAATGTTCATATTATGAACGGATAAATTATGATGAGGGGGTCCTGGCACACTAAGTTTCTGTGCTGGCGTTGAAGAGGGAGGTGGTGGCATGTCGGGATTGGGGCGCAGTTGCCATGTGGTATCGCGCCTCCCCGTATCCACTCTCACTCTCTCTGAACGCAGACTGTTGGAACCGGCGGAACTCCTGGCATTTCGGTGTACTTCCCCCAACACCGTTTTGCAGGTGTCGGGGCCAAGTGCCGGAGCTCCTATGGTCCATATGTCTGGCAACAGAACTTTTATTCTTTTCCTATGCTGTAATTCAAGGAGACACGGGACTACCCGTTGAGGGTTGATTGTCTCCCGAAATCCAGCAATCTTTATATTTCCATCTGGCGCATTTGTAAGGTGGTACGCATCTGCCAATTCTTCTAACCTTGGCATTCTTGCCAAATATTTTTCAAACGTTCGGTCGAATTGGACTAATTTGGTTGGAGATCTTCCTCTAGTCTGAGTTGCCGCCCCATTGGGAATGGACGAGATTCCCGTGGGCATTGGCTGTGGCTTTGCAGCCGCGGCAGTGGAGTTTGTTTGAGTATCTCCACTGGGACGGGGAGAGACTTCATTTTTCTCCCCTACACAAGTATTGCCGCCAATACTAGTGCCCGAATAGCTGGAAGCTCCATCATGAATAGTCTCACTATGCATGCCAATTGTGCTGTTGCCTATAAGAGATGGTATAGACGGTTTTGTAGGGATGGCCCATTTGTCATTAGAGAATCCACCTTGTATGGACGTTATCATATCTACGCCAGCCTGTAGCCTTTGTAATCTCACTATTCGTTTAAACTGAGCTTTACAGGCTTCGATGATAATTCCGTCTTCAAGAGTGGAACTCTTTTGTAGGTCATGGTGACATTTCATAACGGTAGGGCCATGCCATATGTCTGTTGGATCAGACATGTAATTATGGAGACACAGTGGGTCAATAACACTATAGTCCCCGTCTATTTCCTGTAATTGATATTCTAGGTCAAATTCGTTGACCCATGATGGTACATTGGTGTCAACACCTCTTAAGCCACTGTACTTGGCCAGGAAGGGTGTGTTAGGCGCAGTTGGAGTGGTCCAACTTCGGAGGACAGCCAGGACTGTCAGCTGCGTTGCCACGGCTTCTTTTATTCTGGTAACCTCCTCAATCCCACTTCTTTCAGCTACGCGCCTTCGGGCCTCATATAATGGGTCCTGGGTGTCACAGTCAGCATTAGTGATGAGGATTCTTTCACGGGATTTGACTCCCGTCGTCTCTTCCTCACCTGGGCTGTTACACCGTTTACACCGGAGGACAGGAGATGCCGACTCAGAGGTGTTTAGGCGCTCTCGTGCTTTGTTTATGGCCTCACCGTAAATTCTATGCTGTTGCCGGGTTTTGGCCAACTGCTGCTCCAGATCCACCAAAAGGTGATCGAGCGTGGTGGGCGGACACAAGCACAGAGCTTTAGCGGGAGGAACTATTTGTGTGTCTCTAGCCTTTGTGAAGTAGTGTTTCATATGGTGTACACATACTATGGCTTGGAGCATTTTCTGCTGTTCCTCGCGCTTGTCCTCTTCCGCAAGCAAATGTTGACGGACCTGGGCGATATGCTCCGGGGCTGTGCCTTGCTGGCAATTACCCAGATGAGCTTCGCCTAGGGGTTCAACCACTGGAAGAGACTGCTGCTCGGGTATAGAATTTTGAGGTAGAGAGGCAGCCTTGCCCGGAGTGGGCAGACCCCTATAGCTAGAAAGGCTGCCATGGGGAAAGTCATTTTCACTGGCAGTTAATCTAGTTAGTTCTGCATCTTTCAGCCTAGATGGTAGTGGCGGCATAGGTTTGGTAGCTCCTAGCAAAGATCCTGCTAGCGTGGGAATAGATCCCTCTCCATTCAGATGATCCCCCGCTAGGTTGGCTTGCCTTATTTCCTCCAGCCACTGGCTCATCTGTGCATCAGGGCTTTTTCTTGCTGCAGAAGTCAATCTTGGGTCACTACTGGACTTCCCCAGCTTCCTGCTACATTCAGATCGGTTAGGATCATTAAGGTCCACCGACACTGCCTTTGGAAGGGGTTTATTGGTGGACAGAAATTGGGGTGTGGTACCCATACCAATGGTAGGGTCCACCAGTTCCATGTTACCATCATTAGCAATTAAAGCCTCCCCCTGGGGTCTTGACTGAGGACTGCCACTGGCGTTCCCAACGGGATTGCCAGGGTGTCCTACAAAGTCAGCCCCATGGGTAGACCCTTTGCCAAAAATTCGTGGTAGTAATTGATGGTAGAAATCAGGGTTGGCAATGAGTTTGTATTCAATTGCCTCCTTTATAAGGGTGGAGGATAGATTATCCCTAACCCAGTCTTGAAAAGTCAGTTTTAAGTCAGTTCCTTTGTCGATTAAAAACTCATCTCGATGAATATCAAACAAAAGATCGTACAATTCACTATTATTCATATTTTGGTGAATGGTGCGCCAGTCCTGGTGCTGCGTCGGAAATGGTTCACTATGTGCCGATGCACCGGCAATGAATTCGTATCCGGGATACTCAAACCCAACGGGTGAGTCGACCGGAGGTATCGTTGGATTGCCGGGCAAACCGCACGTAAAGCCAATTCCGGTATGATATTGATTAGAAGAATCATCGTGCCCGGGATACTCAAACCCAACGGGTGAGTCAACCGATTGCGATGTTCGATTGTCGGACGGGACACCGAATCCATGTTGCGCAGACCCAACGGGAAAATCAACTGGACGCGATGTTCCGTGACCGGAGTATTGCGTTAGTGGGGTAGGATCAAGAATAGTTAAGGAACTGGTTTTATGTATTTGGTTTCGTCCTGGTTGCCCAGGGAGTCCGTTACTACCAGTAAGGTTAGTTGGGTCAGAAGATACATGATGATGGGGTTTCGGATTTGTATCCGGCAGATCATCCGGTCGAAACCGTGATCTGCTCTGGATCGCAGCCGATTCCCCATAGGCGGAGCCCTCAACTGAAAGCCAGGAGCGCCCACCTATTTCGGATGTCAAAGGAGGGTTATTAGTTGGTAAATTAGTCATTGACTGAGAACGTGTCGATACCTGCTCACGGGGTAGCCCTGAGGGGACTACACTCCTACGATTTACTAAAGAAGAAATAGAAGACGACATAATGTAAGAATAAGCTAGATTGGTACAAGAAACAAGACTGCATTCAAAACAACAGAATCCTGGTCACGGCACCAAATGTCGGATAATTTCACAGGACGTTGGAGAAGTCTAAAGTAACTTGCGAAACTATACGTACATGAACCAATATAAACGATAGAAGGGTCAAAGAGCAGAATAGTAAACAACTTTATATATCAAGGCCGTCACGAATAAAAAGGGCGAGTATAGAGACACTAAAAAACGTTTCCCTCTTCCCCTGTCTCTATACCGAGACCCGTGGATCGCAGTACAAGGAGGACGAGAGTAAAGCCTATCAAGAATCTCAAGATATATTAAGGGTTTAAGTACAATCCTAACGTACCCAACCTAGCGTATTACACCAGCCATCAAATACCTAGGGTAAATAAGGGGGATCCATCATATGTAGAGGCAGTATTTTCAGTGGGTGCGAACACCCTATTTACTAGCCTTTATATAATCAATTGGATCCGGTCAATATATATATTAATATGAGACTATGAATCAAATATTTATGTGCGACAAGCCGAAATACACATGCAGGGGAGGAGATTTAATTACAAAGAGGGACACACAGAACTAATTTAGAAAAGGGAATCACGTACACTCACTCACTCACCATATTTACAAAAGATCAGACGGTCAATCCAGTCGAAGTATCCATTGGACGGTCAATCCTAGAGAGAGAACACAAACGGTATATCCAGCATAACGGTTAGCTATCGAAGCTAATGAGGACGCCAGGGACGGATGCAGCAACCCAGACAGCCGGAATTACTTAAGCGAAATACAGAGACATAGACCACATGGAGACATGTGGCTAAGTTCTGAAGATGAGATATGAGGATGTTTAAAACACAGTAGTGTACGGTCCGATTTCAAAGCAAGAAGTGAGAATACCTTAAATGGCAGTGCACCGATGTGCACAGCCCGGTTTCAAAGCTACAAGTGAGACTGAGTGAGAGAGTGTACTGGTGAGGTTTACTTTTGCAGTACTGATAAGCAGTACTTCCCCAGGCCAAAAGACAGCCTAT
>Ga0209456_10001368_pt1 | contig 11925 bp, 12 predicted proteins | sample COG_11_FD_184755 | JGI IMG/M metagenome (GOLD analysis project Ga0209456, IMG submission 184755) | Pelagic marine sediment microbial communities from the LTER site Helgoland, North Sea, for post-phytoplankton bloom and carbon turnover... | ecosystem: Environmental > Aquatic > Marine > Neritic...
GGAACTCTCGACGTACAAGGACTTCCCATCGCTGCAGACCCCGGCCAGCTACAACCTGGATCAGGTCATCGAGGCGATGAAGGCGGCGAAGACCACCAGCCACGCGGGCCATTAACGACAAGTCCAGCATGACGTAGCAAGCGGGCGCCCCTGTAACAACGTTTGGGGGCGTCCGCCGGCAATCGCCGAACCGGGAAAGATGGAGGTCACAACTGCCGGACCCTCGGTTAGAGGGAGCGGCCGCTTAGTCCGGCAGGGATTTGTAGATGAGGTAAAGGCAGGTAATTCCACCGGGGTGGTAATCCAGCAATGGGCAATACGGCATTTGGTCAACAGACAGGAGGCAGGAAGATGAACCGAAACTTAATAAACTGGCGGATCCTGGTAGTGGGCGTCACTACCGCATTAGTGGTGGCCGGCTGCGCGAGCCAGCAGGCGAAGAGCACCGAGAGCCTGCTGGCAGCGTCGGGGTTCGATGTGCGTTATGCGGATACACCAGAGAAGCTCACCCATCTAGAGCAGCTTACCCAGCGCAAGCTCGTCGAGCATTCCAGGGAGGGGAAGCCCGCCTACGTGTACGCCGACGCCAAGGGCTAGGGCTGCAAGTGCCTGTACGCGGGTGACGAGAAGGACTACCAGCAGTACCAGAAGACCATGGTGAAGGAGCAGATCGCTAACCAGCAGGTGATGGCCGCAGAGATGAACCAGGACGCGGCCATGAATTGGGGGATGTGGTGGGGGGAGTAAAGGATTCAAAAGGCGCCGGGGCTCGGAGCGACCACGGGCGGGCCCTGGTGCTCCCTCGGCGCAACACGCGACGCGTGGCGTATCGCGTTACCTCAGGGATGATCCTCCAGCAGGGGTTCGGATAACTTTGAAGTTGAGCACATTGGTTGAAATGGCACTTAGAAACCATGCAAAGAATTGTTTTCATCTCTGGTATCTGGAACATTGCGCTGGGCGCAGGATTGCTTGTTCCAGCCTTGTATGAAGCGATCGGAATGCGTATACCCGACCCATTCTGGGGTTGGATATTGTGTGCCTTCCTGTGGTACACGGCTGCCGTTTTAATCAAGGCCGCAAAGGACTTGAAACGGCGCGGGTCTTTCGTCTACTGGGAAGCGTTGCTGCGCTATGCAGCCGCCGCATTACTGCTGACGATTGGGCCGGGTGTCATAGGCTGGCCTGCCTGGTTCATTGGCAGTACGGATCTTGCGTGGGGATTGATTTACACCTTCGGTCTACCGCGTGCGCTCGGAACCACGCATAAAAAGCTGCTTTTTGATGTTAGCAATTAGCGCAACGATCGGGTTGATCCGCCCGCCGCTGATCCTCTGTCGAATACGTAGGTGGGCTAGGTGGTCGACCGAATAGGAATCTGGGCCGGTGTTGGTTTCTAATCCACATGATGGCGGTAAAGCGGTGCGCGCTCGGCCACGCGATGGTGAGCTTACTGCCAGTGCTGGAAGTTTAACTGTTTGATTAACTGGCTACACATTATTAGAGGAAACATCATGAAGGCACGCAAGCACCAGCATTCCGAGCTTAACGAACTTCGTGTAGGCGCGTTGGCGCTAGCGCTGAGTATTCTGAGTGCCAATGCCGTGATTGCGGCTGATCAGGAATGGCCAACCTATGGTGGAACTCATTGGAACGAACGCCACGTTGATCTAAAACAAATCAACAAACACACCGTCAAAAACCTCGTGCCACGCCGGGTGCTGCAGCTCGGCAAAACCCAGTACTCCATGTCGGCGAGCCCACTGGTAGTCAATGGCGTTCTGTACGTGTCCGGATCGGATGGCCTGGTCCAAGCGTTCGACCTGGGTACAGGCAACAGGAAGTGGAGCTTCCAACACAAGATTGACCTCGGTACCAAGGTCAGCCCGGTATACGGAACTGCGGGGCCTGCCTGTTGCTCAAACACCAGTCGCGGCGTGGCGTACGCCAACGATACCATCTTCATGGGGGCCATTGATGCGTCCGTCATCGCGATCGACGCGACGACCGGCAAGCAGAAGTGGCACGTATTGGGCATCCCCAAGGACGAGAATCCAGGCGGCATCTACGGCTACAACTCGGCGCCGGTGGCCATCGGCGACATGATTGTCATTGGCTCCAGCGGTGGTGAATCCCCGACCCGACATCACCTCACGGCCTACGACCAAAAGACCGGCAAGCAGGTATGGCGTTGGTACTCGATACCCGCACCCGATGGCTCAGATCCGCTGGCGCCGGATGGCTGGTGGGGTGATTTCTCCGAAGTGACGGCATACGGGCAGAAACTTGACTATCGCGATATCAAAACCGAGAAGGCGAGCAAGAAGAAGTACGAAGAGTCCTGGAAAGTGGGCGGTGGTCCGATGTGGATGCCGGTGACTTATGACGCCGAGCTTGGCCTTGTTATCGTAGGGACAGGAAACCCCAACCCAGACATGGACGGTCGCACGCGCCCGGGCGACAACTTGTATACCAACTCGATCGTTGCGATCGACGCCAAGACCGGCAAGACCCGCTGGTATTTCCAGATCGCGCCGCACGACTTGTGGGACCGCGATGCAGTCTCGCCGCCGGTCGTCACCAGGCTCGATGGTCGGAAAGTCGTCGTACAAGCCGGCAAGATCGGCTGGATGTTCGTGATCGATGCCAAGACAGGGGAGTTCATTCGCAAGTCCGAGCCCTTCTCACCTCAGGAGAATATGTGGGTGGCGCCTTCGCGGACGCCGGTCACGGTGGCGCCTGGGGGGTCCGGCGGCAACGAATGGTCGCCAATCTCGGTAGACAGCGAGCGCAAGCTCGGCTTCGTCGGCGCGATGTACCTGCCGGTGGTTTACACTCGCGAGAAGGAGCTCGAGGAGGACTTTCTGGGGCGCACCAAAGATTCAACGACCATCGGAGGACACTGGACGTTCGAAACGGAGAAAGCCAGTGGCGTCTTCTCTGCCGTCGATCTGACAACCGGTAAGATCAAGTGGCAGCACAAGGCCCCGTTCCCTTACGTCGGTGGCGTTCTGTCGATATCCACGGGCATTGTTTTTCAGGGTGAGCCGACCGGCAACCTTACCGCCTTCGACGCTGACACCGGTGAGATCCTGTGGCAATTCAATACCGGCGCAGGCGTGATCGCTCCGCCGATCGCCTTCACGCTGGACGGGGAGGAGTTCATCGCCGTTTCAGCCGGCGGCAGCGCCCTTTGGTCGACCCCGGCAGGCGACGACGTGTTCGTGTTCGGCTTGCCCAAAGCCTGGAATGCCGCGAAGTAGCACGCCCGAGCAGAAGAGAGAAGGAAGTGCAGATGGCTGAGAAACTCTATGTGACCGCCAAATTCGCCGCGAAAGAAGATCGCGTTAAAGCCCTCGTCAGCGTACTCGAGAATCTTGCGTCACGAACGAGGACCGAAACCGGATGTCTGGACTACGGTTACTACCAATCCTCGGGCAGTCCGACGGTTTTCACTTCTTTCGAGATATGGGAAAGCGTGGGGGCTGAGCGTGCACACTGGAGCACCCAGCACATCAAAGACGCCCTGGCTCAACTTCCGGAACTGACGGATGGAGAGCCTGAGGTCACCAAATATCACAAGATCGCATGACGACGTTGAACGACATCCGAAACAAAGGGAGAAGAGAATGATGACACCGCACTGGGTTGGGATGGTCGGAACGGCGTTGATCATGGCCGCGTTCGTGCCGCAAATCGTTGAACTCCTAAAGACGCGTCGGGCCGGTGCGTTAAGCGTGAAGTCGAACGCGCTCAACCTGACGGCCTCTATCTCGCTCTTCGTTTACGCTCTTCTCCGCGACGACATGATCTTTATCATCACCATGGGCTTTTCGCTGGTCGCCACTATCGTGATCCTCGTGCTCAACATACGCTACCGGGATGTAACGATGTGAACCTTTACAACGTGAGTGAGCACTGGCTGGGTATCTTCGGCACCGGACTGGTCATCATTGCTTACATTCCTCAGATCATCCATCTGATGAAAATGCACTGCGGTGAAGGCGTCAGCATCCCGGCCTACGCGCTGTGGGCTACCGCCTCGTCTTTCCTGTGCGTGTACGCGATCATCGGAGATGAACCCGTATTCATCGTACTCCAGGGTTATCACGCGGTTGCCTGCGGGCTGATCCTGTTCTACGGCGTCAAGTACAAGACATCCCGCTGCCCGATGCATCGGGCAGGAAACTAGCAGGGTGCTAAAAAACTCGACACGGGTGAGTCGTTGCGCAACTTCAGAATCGAGGCCGGGCTGTTTCGTTCCAGATAGAATCGCCGATGGGAAGCGTTGCTGCGCTATGCAGCCGCCGCATTACTGCTGATGATTGGGCCGCCCGCCGCTGATCCTCTGTCGACTACGTAGGTAGGCTAGGTGGTCGACCGAATAGGAATCTGGGCCGGTGTTGGTTTCTAATCCACATGATGGCGATAAAGCGGTGCACGCTCGGCCACGCGATGGTGAGCTTAGGCGGACCGACGCCGGGCATCAGCTGCAGTCCAGAACTACACAGTTAGGGTAGGAGACAACGAACTCATGAAAGTTCGAATTTCGATAGTAACCCTTTTCCTCGCGATCACGGCACTTAGCCAGACCGCCTTTGCCAAACACATAGAGGGCACGGTGATGGTGGGAGGTCAGCCGGTGGCTGGCGCCACCGTGACCCTTTGGCGAACCGCCGGCAAGGAGGCACCCAAGTCTGTCGCCGAGGTCTCGACAGCCGCGAAGGGTGACTTCACGCTGCACGATTTTCCACTGTTCGCGGATGGCGGCGTCTTCTACCTGACCACGCGTGGCGGCACCAAAGACGCACTAGCGCTGATGTCGGTGCTCGGCACCGAGCCGCCGGACAAGGTGGTGGTCAACGAGCTGACCACCGTCGCCTCGGTGTTTACCAGCGCCCGTTTCATCAACGGCACGGCCATCAGCGGCAATGCGTTGGGCCTGCGTATCGCCGCCGGTAACGCACCCAACCTGGTGGATCCCGCGACCGGCACTTGGGGTAAGGTGGTCGTTGCCCCGCTCAACAGCACCCAGACCACGACGCTGGCGCGGCTGAACACCCTCGGCTCGCTGATCGCCGCGTTCGGTACGGTGGCCGACGATGCCTGGCGCGCGAACTTCCTGAAGGCCGCAACCCCCATCGGCGGGGCGACGCCGAAAAACACCCTGGAAGCCATGGCCGGCATCGCTCGTGCGCCGTGGACAGCCTCCAAGGAACTCTATGCGTTGTTCGACGAAGCCTACCCGCAACCCAAGGACGGCTCCCGGCGCAGCGCGCCCTTCGTGCCGTACCTCGCCTACGTTCCCGATGATTTCGCGCTCTCGCTGTGCTTCGCGGGCGGCGGCGTTTACTCGGTCGGGCGGCTCATGTTCGATGCCGACGGCAACGTCTGGAGCGGGCAGAACTGGATGGCCGGCTCGCAGTCGGGCGTCAACAAAAGTATCGGTGGCGGCGTGGCCAAACTGTCTCCCAACGGAACCGCGCTCTCGCCGCCGATCACCGGCTTCACCGGCATGGGCATTGACGGCATGGGCTGGGGCACCGCTGTGACGCTCGACAAGGTTTGGCTCTCGAGTTTTAACGGCAAGATTGGCGTACTGAATTTCGATGGCACACCCGCCGCCAAGGAGAGCGACCTCCCCTTCAAAGAGAAGTTTCTCGGACTGATGGGTATCGGTGTTGCCGCGAACGGGGATGTCTGGATTGCCGACGGCGTGGAGGATCAACTGCTCTTTTTCCCCGGCGGACGCCTCGAAGACGGAAAAATCGTGAAACCTGCCGGGCTGAAGTCGCCGTTCGACATCGTCATCGATCCCCAGAATCGTGTCTGGGTCAGCAACTCGCAGTCCGACAAAGTCGTGCGGTTTCCTGCCGATGATCCTTCCAAGGCGGAATCCTTCCGCGCCGGGATCGGCGTCCGCGCCCTCGCGCTCGACTCGAAGGGCAACGTCTGGGTCGCGAGCAACATGTCGCTCGACTTCCCCCCGCCCGTCATCCCTGACGGTGCGTCCATCATGGAGCAGTTCAAGATTGCCGCGGGGCACTTGCTGAAGGTCCTTTCGAGCAAACCTGGAATGGTGACCGGGGTGGTGAACATGATCCGTCCCGACGGCACCCAGCCCGCGCCGACCGGCTTCACCGGCGACAAGCAGATCAGCGTGCCCTGGGGTTTGAACCTCGACGGCAACGACGACGTCTGGGTCGGCAACTTCTGGGGCCGGGGCGTGGTGCTGATGGCCGGCGACGATACCAAGGGTCATCCAGAAGGCACCAGGACCGGCGATGTTATCCACGTGTTCAAGGGCGGCAGCATCCAGATGCTCACCGACGTATCCATCGACCCGGCGGGCAACGTCTGGGCGGCGAACAACTGGAACGACCTCAACGCCGCCGCCGCGCCCGACCCGCTCCGCCCCACGTCGACCTGGGGTGGAGGTTCGGGCATCACGGTCATCTACGGCGTGGCCGCGCCGGTGCAACCGCCGCGCATGGGACCGGTGCGGCAGCCCTGAAGACCCGGACCGGTGAAGTGATCTCTATCCATCACTACTAACCTGATTCAGAGATAATCATGTCAAACATCTGGTCGGAATTGATAACGCTGATTGAGTTGTTCAGGCACTGGCTGAAAAAGGGCCCGATTCTCCTCGTCTTTATCGGGCTCGTCGCTCCAGTGGTCGCGGCTGACGATTCGCTGCCGTCATGGAACGACGGGCCGTCAAAGTCGGCGATCGTCGAGTTCGTCGAGTCGGCGACCGACAAGACGCGTGCCAGTTATGTGCCGCCGGAGGAGCGCATCGCCACCTTTGATAACGACGGCACGTTATGGCCCTCGCATCCGCTGTACACGCAGCTCGCCTTTGCGATGGATCGAATCAAGGCGCTGGCGCCCAAACACCCGGAGTGGCAGACCAAACAGCCCTTCAAAGCGGTACTCGACAATGACCTCAAAGCGCTGGCCGCGGCAGGCGAGCATGGCCTCGTGGAGCTGGTCATGGCCTCGCACGCAGGAATGAGCACCACGGAGTTCGAGGCGATCGTGACCGACTGGCTGGTCAAGGCGCGTCACCCGCGCTTCAAGCGGCCATACACCGAGCTGGCGTATCAGCCAATGCTCGAGCTGCTGGAGTATTTTCGGGCCAACGGCTTCAAGACCTACATCGTCTCCGGCGGTGGCATCGAGTTCATGCGGCCCATGACCCAGAAGGTCTACGGGATTCCGCCCGAGCAGGTGGTGGGCTCGTCTATCAAGACCCGATACGAGGTGCAGGACGGCAAACCGGTGCTGATGCGCCTGCCGGAGATCGATTTCATCGACGACAAGGCCGGCAAGCCCGTCGGCATCAACCAGTTCATCGGCGCGCGACCGATTGCGGCGTTCGGCAATTCCGCCGGCGACCGCGAGATGCTCGAGTGGACCGGCGCGGGTACCGGTCCAAGGCTGATGATGCTGGTGTTCCACGACGACGCCAGGCGCGAATATGCCTACGGTCCGGCCAACGGGCTGCCGGACACCAGGTTCGGAACCTTCCCTCAGTCATTGATGGACGAGGCGAAAAATAAGGGCTGGGTCGTCATCAGTATGAAGAATGAGTGGAAGCGGATTTTCGCATTTGATAAGTAATGTCGGCGACGCTCATGAAGGCGTTTTCTGCATGAAGCCGAACAGACACAGGAAGGAGAGGATAATGAACATTCAAACTTTGCAGGCACGCTTCGCCCGGTATACGGTGGCGCTAATGATTGGATGGGTTGCGCCGTGTTTCGTGGTGCCAGCGCTGGCCGCTGATAAACCCAACATCCTGGTCATCTTTGGCGATGACGTCGGCATGTGGAATGTCGGTGCCTACACCCACGGCATGATGGGGCGCACGCCCAACATCGACCGGATCGCCAAGGAGGGCATGCTCTTTACCGATCACTACGCGCATCCGAGTTGTACCGCCGGACGTGCTGCGTTCATCACCGGTCAGTACCCCATCCGCACCGGTATGACGACCATCGGCATTCCCGGTTCGGACCTGGGTCTCCAGAAGGAAGATCCGACCCTGGCCGAAGTGCTGAAGCCGCTTGGCTATACCACCGGCCAGTTTGGCAAGAATCATCTCGGCGATCGCAACAAGTTCCTGCCGACCGTGCACGGCTTTGATGAATTCTATGGGAATCTCTACCACCTCAATGCCGAGGAAGAGCCGGAGCAGCTCGACTATCCCGGCGTCAAGAACCCTGCATTCAAGGAGAAGTTCGGTCCGCGCGGCGTGTTGCACTGCTGGGCGACGGATACGGACGACCCCACTGACGATCCGAAGTTCGGCCACATGGGCAAGCAGCGCTGTGAAAATACCGGCCCGCTGACCCGCAAGCGCATGGAGAACGTGGATGCCGAATTTCTCGGGGCGGCCGAGGATTTTATCGATCGCAGCGTCAAGGACGACAAGCCGTTCTTCGTCTGGTTTAACCCGACCCGTATGCACATCTGGACACACGTACCCCAGGAGTATATCCAGAAGGCCGTGGATGAGGGGCGTCCCGAAATCGATGTCTACCGCGCCGGTATGATTCAACATGACGAGCAGGTTGGGCAGCTCCTGAAGAAGCTTGACGACCTGAAGATCGCCGACAACACCATTGTGATCTATTCGACTGATAATGGCTTCGAGCTAATGCTTTGGCCGGACGGTGGTTATTCGCCTTTTCGGGGTGAGAAGGGCACCACCTGGGAAGGTGGTGTGCGCGTTCCCATAATGGTTCGCTGGCCCGGCAAAATTGCGGCGGGAAGCAGTTCCAACGAGATCCAGAGCCACGAGGACTTGTATGCGACGCTTGCCGCCGCCGCCGGTGAAACAGAACTTAAGGACGAACTGCTGAAGGGCAAGAACATGGGCGGCACCACCTACAAGGTGCATCTGGATGGCTACAACAACCTGGATCACTGGACCGGAAAGACCGACAAATCCGCCCGCAATCAGTACTTCTACTATGACGAAAACGACTTGACCGGTTTACGTGTCGGGGACTGGAAGATGTCCTTTGCGGTCAAGAAGGAAGGCCTGTGGTGGAACCAGCTGGTCTATCCGCGCGTACCTTATCTGTTCAACCTGCGCATGGACCCTATGGAGCATATGGATCAGGAGTCACACGAGTTTGGCTATATCGGTCGCAAGCTGTTCGCACAGAAAATGTGGACGTTAGTTCCAGCCCAGGGGGTCCTCGCTCAGCATATCGAAACGCTAAAGAAGTTTCCGCCACGGCAGCGGGCGGAATCGCTCAGCATGGAGAAGGCCATGGATGCGCTGATGAAGTCATTTGAACAGGATGCAGCGGGGATGCAATAAGCAACGCAGTTCGACTCCGACGGTAACCTGCAGAGCATCAGCGATCATTCTGCCGGCGACTGACAACTGCAACGAACAGTACAGGTACCAGGCCGCATTGGTCTGGATTACAACTAAGGAGTAAATCTTATGAAATCGCTTTTCAAAAATCTTGCTGTATTAGTGTTACCTGGCATTCTTCTGGGCATGATTGCCTGTTCAAGTACGGGTACTTCACAGCGCTCGCACAGTGCCGCCATGGCCAAGGTAAAGACAGCGTCCGGAACCGTCCTCATCGATGAATACCAGATCATGTGGATGGTCGGCGGCGACATCGGCGGCGGGACGCTCCAGCTTCAGGGTCAGTCGCACAAGTTCGAGATGGGCGGTCTGAAGCTCGGCGGGTTCGGTGCGCACAAGGTCAAGATGGACGGTGATGTCTATGATTTGAACAAACTCGAGGATTTCACAGGGGTCTATGCGGAGGCCGAGATCGGGTTTACCGTAGTCGATGAGGGCAAGGGGGATTTCTGGTTGAAGAACGACAAGGGCGTGAAGCTGCGTCTGAAATCACCGTCATCGAAGGGCATTGCCCTGGACCTGGGGGTCGAGGGTGTGGATATACGCTTGAAATAAGCGTCTTGTTTAAAATCGTGATCAGGAGGACATACACATGTTACGAACAAACTGGCTGCTCATCCCGTTAACGCTGGCCATGACAGGTTTCCTGTCCAGCGTGACGGCTGCACCGCTGGATGCGGGATACCTGACAGGGAAGTGGGAGTTCAATACGCAGGGAAGCTGCGGCGGCGAGAATGCCGAACACCTGGTAATTCGCGCCAACAGTACCTTCGAGTATGGCCGGCGTGGCAAGGCGGAAGCGGTCGGTTTCTGGCACATCGCAAACGATGTGGTGACCTTCGATATGATAAGTTCGCCGGCTGATTTTCAGGATATACAGCACGAACTGAAGGCAAGTACAGGGTACGAAATTGACAGCATGCACATGGTGCCGGTGGATATGCAGCAGAACCAGTTCAGCGCGGTAGCCAGCGTTGGCGATCTGATGCAGCAGTTCAGCTTGCAGCGCTGCCAGTGACCGGCTATCCCATCCAGCAGGAGGAAAATGTTATGAAGACGATCCAACGTCGTACCTTCGGGTTGAAAGTGTTGCCAGCCGCCTTGCTTGCCGTTGCCATGTCGTTGACGGCCTATGTACAACCGGCTGCGGCGCATGGCAACGCCGGTGCCTGGGCGGCCGGTGGCCTGCTCGCCGGTCATATGCTGACCCGGATGCACATGCGTCGCGAAGCGGCTGTGTACAGCGCAGGGGAAAGGCAGGGAGCGTATGCTGTCGCGCAGCCTGCCGCCGCCGCCCCGTCATCGACCATGACAACGGAGCAGAAACTCAATCAGCTCAATAAGCTGGCGGCCGGGGGCTATATCACACCGGCGGAGTACAAGGCCAAAAAGCAGGCGCTGCTGAATAGTCTGTAGCACTCTGGCCTGGGCGCCCCTCCAGACGGCGGCTATGCATGAAAGATCGGATAGAGAGGTCATCAGCGATGAAAAACCGGATCACGGGCGGCTGTGCGGCACTGGCCCTCGCCTTATGCAACGTCTCGGCACAAGCCGCCGGTCTCTGGCTGTACGAACAGGGCACACCCGACGTGGGCACGGCCAGCGCCGGCATGACATCGCGTGCGCAGGATGCCGCCACTGCGTTTGCCAACCCGGCGGGCATGACCCGCTTACAAGGTTCGCAGCTCATGGTCGGCGTGCAGCCGATTTACACGGATATCGAGTCCGATGTGGAGGTAGCCACCTTCGGCGGCGGCAATGGCGGCAATGCCGGTGGCTTTGTCCCCTCGGGTGGCCTGTTCTACGTGCACAGCCTGTCGCAGGATCTCAAGCTGGGTTTTTCAGCGGGTTCATACCTGGGACTCGGGGTGACCTACGACAATGACTGGGCCGGGCGCTATTACATTCAACGCGAGGACTTTACGACGGCGTTTGCCAACGGTGCCGTCGGCTATCGAGTCAACGACTGGCTGTCGGTGGGCGCCGGGGTTTCCGTCGTGCATGGCGAGTTGGAGTACAAATCGGCTATTAATAATCTGCTCGACGGCGGGGCGGATGGCCGTTTCAAGTATGACGATACCGACGCCGATATCGGCGCCAACGCGGGCCTGCTGATCGAACCTCGCAAGGGGACCCGTTTAAGCCTGACTTACATCTCCAAGGTCGACTTCCATTTCAAGGACAGCAACTCGATCAGGGGCGCCGGCCCGCTGTTGAATGCGGCCCTGCAGATTACCGGGATCGCGGGCGGGACCACCAAGATAAAGTGGACGCTGCCGGCGCAGGCCATGCTCGGCGCTTATCATGAGTTGACCGACGACCTCGCCATCATGGGTAATCTCGGCTGGCAGAACTGGTCGGAGTTTGGTCAGGTGGGGGTATCGCTCGACTCCACGACCTCGATAAGCACAACGGTGGATGCCAATTTCCAGGATACCTGGCATGCGGCGCTTGGCGCCCGCTATCGTCTCGATCCCCAGTGGTCGGTGTCTGCCGGTGTTGCTTATGACAGCTCACCGGTCACCAAT